>ERZ1066119.1206-NODE-1206-length-14646-cov-10.465424_pt1 | contig 14646 bp, 15 predicted proteins | sample MGYA00382766_ERZ1066119 | MGnify/ENA primary metagenome ERZ1066119 (study PRJEB33369, sample SAMEA5778349) | biofilm metagenome | biome: Industrial cooling water; feature: Water cooling tower basin; material: Biofilm | place: United Arab Emirates | collected...
CCATGGGCCTGCTCGACCAGGTGCTGGTGCAAGGCGACGACAGCCGGTTGAAGCAGAAGCTGGTGAATGAGACCGGCATCACCGGCGAGGTGTCGGGCGGGATCAATGCCGATCTCGGCACCATGTTCAACTATCGGGGCCCGATGCTCTGGTCGTTCAACTTCACCCACGATCCCGGCCGTTCGGACAAGGAGATCACGGGGGCGATCGACCAGGTGATCGAGGACGTCCGCACCCGCGGCGTCACGCAGGAGGAGCTCGACCGCGCCCGCACCAAGCTCCGCTCGCAGCTTTATGCCGGCATCGACAGCCAGGGGAAGCTGGGGCTGGTCGACCTGCTCGCCGTCTATGCGCTGTTCGACAACGATCCCGGCGCGGTGAACCGGATCGAGGACGGTTTCGCCAAGGTGACGCGCGCCGACGTGCAGCGCGTCGCGCGCGAATATCTGCGCCCCGACAACCGCTCCATCTACACCATCGTCCCCGCCGCCAAGGGAGAGACCAAGTGAGCCGCCGCCTCCTCCTCGCCGCGACCGCGCTGCTCCTCCCCGCCCAGCTCGCGGCGCAGAGCTTCCCGCCCGCGCCCGCCATCGCGCCGGTCAAGCCCTTCGCCATTCCGGCGACCGAGACCTACACGCTCGCCAACGGGATGCAGGTGACGCTGATCCCCTGGGGCGTCGCGCCCAAGACCTATGTGGTGCTGAACGTCTTCGCCGGAAACCTGAACGAGGACGGGCAGACCTGGCTCGCCGACCTGACCGCGGCCATGCTGAAGGAGGGCGCCGGCGGACGGAGCTCGGCGGAGCTGGCGCGCGCCGCCGCCTCGCTCGGCGGTGACATCGCGACCGGCTCCGACGAGGCTTCGACCACCATCTCCACGGACGTCCTGTCGGAGAACGCGGCCGCCGCCGTGACGCTCGTCGGCGACGTGGCGCTCCGCCCGGCGCTGCCGGCGGCCGAGTTCGCGCGCGTCCAGGCCAATCTCGGCCGGCGACTGGCGCAGGCTTACGCCCAGCCCGGCGTGATCGCCGACTATGCGCTGGCGCGGGCCTATTATGGCGACCACCCCTATGGCCGCGTGCTGCCGACGCCCGCCGCCTTCTCGGCCTACACGCTCGCCGACGTGCAGCGCTTCTACCGCAGCCAGTTCGGGGCGAAGCGCGCGCACCTCTACATCGCCGGCCGGTTCGACGCGGCGGCGGTCAAGGCGGCGGTGGAGAAGAGCTTCGGCGGCTGGGCGGCGGGCCCCGAACGGCTGTCGCTCCCGCCCCGGCCGCGACCCGGCCCGCGCGTGCTGTTGATCGACCGCCCCGGCGCGCCGCAATCGACGCTCCGCCTCGCCTTCGCCGGCCCGGCGCCCGGCGCGCCCGGCGACATCCCCTTCCGCACCGCCAATTCGCTGCTGGGCGGCGCGTTCAACTCGCGCATCACCACCAACCTCCGCGAGACGAAGGGCTACACCTACTCGCCCTTCTCCGCGATCACGCTCCACCCGGGGGAGAGCCGCTGGACGTTCAACGGCGACGTCACGACGGCGGTGACCGGCCCGGCGCTGACCGAGATCTTCTCGGAGGTGCGCCGGCTCGCCGACACGCCGCCGAACACGGCCGAATGGGAGGGCACGCGCACCTATCGCGTGGGCGTCTTCACGCTCGGCCTGTCCACCGCGCCGGGCCTGATCGGCCTTTTGTCCACGGTCGAGGATCTCGGCCTGCCCGCCGACTGGCCGAACCGCTACGTGCCCGCGGTGATGGCGGTCACGCCCGCGCAGTTCTCTGGCGCGATCAAGGAGAACCTGCCGCTCGACCGCATGACCTTGGTCGTGGTCGGCGACCTCAAGACCGTCACCCCGCAGCTTCAGGCTCTCCCTGAGCTGAAGGGCGCGACCTTCCAGACGGTCACGGTGCCCTGACATGAACGCGCTCCGCATCGTCGCGGTGCTGCACGCCTTGTCGCTGATGATCGGGGAGTGCTGGCGGAGCTGGGGCGTCGGCCGCCCGGTCATGTTCGTCCTCGACGACATGCTGATGGGCGGCTTCCTCCTCGCCGCCGCCTGGGCCGTGGGGCGGGAGACGATCCGCACCCGCGCCGCCTTCGCGGGGGCCTGGGGCGTGGTGACGGGAATGCTGTACGGCAGCTTCTTCGGCAAGGTGTTCGAGCCCGCTCGCGCGCAGGCGGGCAATTGGGACCTGGGCGTGCTCACCGCGCTGCTCGGCGTCGCCTTCGCCGTGTCGCTGGCGGGCCTGTGGTTCAGCATGACGCTGCCGTTGCGCGAGCGGGCCTGATGCGGGAGCCGAGAGCGCTCGCCTTCGACGTGTTCGGCACGGTGGTGGACTGGCGGTCGAGCGTGGCGCGCGACGCCGGACCCCGGCTCGCCGCGCTGGGGCGCGACGACATCGACCCGCACGCCTTCGCGGACGCCTGGCGCGGCCGGTACCAGCCCGCGATGGCGCGGGTCCGTGACGGCCGCCGCGCCTGGGTTGTGCTCGACCTCCTGCACCGGGAGATGCTGCTGGCGACCCTCGCCGGCTTCGGCATCGACCCGGCCGCGCTGGACGAGGCGGCGCTCGACGACTGGACCGACGCCTGGCGGCGGCTCGATCCCTGGCCCGACGCGGTCGGCGGCCTGACGCGGCTGAAGGCGCGCTGGCCGATCGCGACCCTCTCGAACGGCAGCGTTGCGATGATGGTCGCGCTCGCCCGCCACGCCCGCCTGCCCTGGGACGCGATCCTCGGCGCGGAGTTCGCGCGCGCCTACAAGCCCGATTCGCGCACCTACATCGCCACCGCCGAGGCGCTGGGCGTGGAACCCGGCGAGCTCTGCCTGGTCGCCGCCCATCACAGCGACCTCGCCGCCGCCCGGGCCTGCGGCCTCCTCACCGCCTTCGTCCACCGCCCGCTGGAATATGGCGGCCGCCCCGCGCCGGACGCGCACCTGGCGCAGGACTGGGACTGGCGCGCGGACGATCTGACCGATCTGGCCGACCGGCTCTGCTGCTGAGGCTCGGCCCCCGCGCGATCGGAGCTGATCGCGCGCATCGCGGGATCGGACCGTCTCCTCCTCCGGCGCACGTAGATTCCGACGGCACTGTCTATTTGTAAGTTGATAAACGCGGCTTCGTCGAAAGTGAGTGTCCTGAGATACTTGCTCCTTCTTGAGGAACTCCCCATTGTATAAATGCGACATCTTAAAGCGTCATTAGCTTTACTTGATTTCTCCGGCGACTCGTGTACTCTTCTGTGATCTGGGAGGGCGACATCATGAGGTTCTCGGCTCCACTTCGCAGCCTTTGCTTGACTCTGGCCTTGACCGTGCCGGCCTTGCCGGCGTCTGCCGTGGTCATTCCGCTCTCGAAGCTTACCGGCCTCGTCGGTACCGCGCCCAACGATCAGACCGCCGTTTATGCGGCCAATCTCGGCGCCTTTCCGGGCCTGTTCGCGGCGATTTCCATCAGCGATGTGAGCGGCGGGTTCGGCGGGGCGGCGGGGCAGTTCTCGGGCTTCGATCTCGACGGGATCAAGCTTTCCACGACGAACTGCGCCACGGCCGCCTGCGCCGCCGCCGCGCCGGGGCTGTCGCTGTTCGATTTCGCGACCGGCGTCGTCTTCTTTCCCGGGACGCAGCGCGCGCCGATCGACCCCAAATTGTTCGGGACCGGGCCGGGAGGCCTGACGGTCGACAACAGCGTCGCCACGCTGGGGTCGTTCGACGCGGTGTCCAGCACGACGATCCCCAACGGCTTCCTCAGCCTGGGCGACAATGGCGCGATCGTCTTCAACCTGACCGCGCTCACATCGACCGCCGGCCTCTACCTCTATATCGGCGAGGTGGGCGACAATGGCGAGGTCGCGGGCTCGAACATCGAGCTTCGCTCCACCGCGGTGCCCGAGCCTGCGGCCTGGGCGTTGCTGACGCTCGGCTTCGGCGCGATCGGCTACTCGCTGCGCGACCGGCGCAAGGCGACGCCGCGCATCCGCTTCGCCTGATCCGATATCGTCCCAAGCCGCCGCTGCCGCCGCCTCGGCTGCGGCGGCGGTGCGGACGCCGCTCACCCGCGCCACGGGCCCGTGCATGACGGCGGCGGTCTGAACCGCCAGCGTCCTGATCTCGCTCTACGACCGCGAAGCTCGCGTCTCGGTGAGCGCCGGCAGGCGCGATAAGGGCGACGGCGCGGCTGTCGCCATAGGCGTCGCTGGGCGGCGGAACGGTGCCTGGCGTTGCCTGGAAAGCACAGGTCGCGTCAGCACCGAAATTTTTGCGTTCGCGCCCCGTTCTCTTGCACTTCGCGGACCCCGCGGAAATCCACGCGTCGCGCCCTTCGCACCCCCGTGACCCGTTGCCGCCGAGCGACGAACCGTTGGTCGCACCCGCCTTTACGGCCCTTGCGTGAACGACGCGGTTATCACAAGCTATGGGGGTTCGCTTTGGGGGTGGACCCAACCACTGGTGAGTACGTTGTCGTCGGGCAGCCGGCGGCGCAGGACTTGTGCGCGTGTTGAACAGCTGCACGGACCTGTTTTGTTCTTCGCCGGCGAGTGTAGGATACACCGCTCCCGATTCGAACGGGACAGGAACATCGGGAGCGTGACGGCGATGGACTTCAGGGATGCGAGCGTGATGGCGACCGAGACGATCGAGGCGACGGCGGCGGCCCCCGCGACCGGGCAGGACAGCAAGGCGGTCCACCCCCGGCCCTATCCGGTCGAGGTCGACCACGGCCGCGACGCGCTCCTCACCGACTTCGGCAAGGACACGCTGAAGGACCGCTACCTGCTCCCGGGCGAGAGCTATCAGGACCTGTTCGTCCGCGTAGCCTCCGCCTACGCCGACGACGCCCAGCACGCGCAGCGGCTCTACGACTACATCTCGAAACTCTGGTTCATGCCGGCGACGCCCGTCCTGTCGAACGGCGGCACCGGGCGCGGGCTGCCCATCTCCTGCTATCTCAACTCCGTCCCCGACAGCCTCAACGGCATCGTCGACACCTGGAACGAGAATGTCTGGCTCGCCTCGCGCGGCGGCGGCATCGGCACCTATTGGGGCAATGTCCGCGGCATCGGCGAGCCGGTCGGCCTCAACGGCAAGACCTCGGGCATCATCCCCTTCGTCCGCGTGATGGACTCGCTGACGCTCGCGATCAGCCAGGGGTCGCTCCGCCGCGGCTCGGCCGCCTGCTATCTCGACATCTCGCACCCGGAGATCGAGGAGTTCCTGGAGATCCGCAAACCGAGCGGCGACTTCAACCGCAAGGCGCTCAACCTCCACCACGGCGTGCTCATCCCCGACGCCTTCATGGAAGCGGTGCGCGACGGCGCGGAGTGGGTGCTGCGCTCCCCGAAGGACGGCTCGGCGCGCGGGAAGGTCGACGCGCGCGCCCTGTTCCAGAAGCTGGTCGAGACCCGGCTCGCGACCGGCGAGCCCTATATCGTGTTCGCGGATCACGTGAACCGCAACATGCCCAAGCATCACCGCGACCTGGGGCTGAAGGTCTCGACGTCGAACCTCTGCTCGGAGATCACGCTGCCGACCGGCAAGGACCACCTCGGCCAGGAGCGCACCGCGGTCTGCTGCCTCAGCTCGGTCAACCTCGAGACCTGGGACCAGTGGAAGGACGAGCCGCGCTTCCTTGAGGACGTGATGCGCTTCCTCGACAACGTGCTCCAGGATTACATCGACCGGCACGAGCCGGGCATGGAGCGCGCTGCCTATGCCGCCAGCCGCGAGCGCTCGGTGGGCCTGGGCGTCATGGGCTTCCACTCCTTCCTCCAGTCGCGCGGCCTTCCCTTCGAGGGCGCGATGGCGAAGTCGTGGAACCTCAGGATCTTCAAGCACATCAAGGCGCAGGTGGACGAGGCGTCGATGGCGCTCGCCGTCGAGCGCGGCCCCTGCCCCGACGCCGCCGACATGGGCGTGATGGAGCGCTTCAGCTGCAAGATGGCGATCGCGCCGACCGCGTCCATCTCGATCATCTGCGGCGGCACGAGCGCGTGCATCGAGCCGATCCCGGCCAACATCTACACGCACAAGACGCTGTCGGGCAGCTTCGTGGTCCGCAATCCGTATCTGGAGAAGCTGCTGATCGAGAAGTCGAAGAACTCGGACGCGGTCTGGAATTCGATCCTGGAGCGCGGCGGCTCGGTCCAGCATCTCGATTTCCTGAGCGCGGAAGAGAAGGACTGCTTCAAGACCAGCTTCGAGATCGACCAGCGCTGGCTCCTCGAACTCGCCGCCGACCGCACGCCGTATATCGACCAGTCGGCGTCGCTGAACCTGTTCATCCCCGCGGACGTGGAGAAATGGGACCTCCTGATGCTCCACTTCCGCGCCTGGGAGCTGGGCATCAAGTCGCTCTATTACCTCCGCTCCAAGTCCGTGCAGCGCGCCGGCTTCGCGGGCCAGGAAGGCCAGGGCGGCGTGGAGGCCGACAACACCCTCTCGCCCCCGCGCTTCGAGATCGGCGAGACGACGGACTATGATGAGTGTCTGGCCTGCCAGTGAGCGGGCGGCTTGGGGTCGGGGTGGGACAGCGTCTGTCCTCACCCTCCCATCGCTGACGCGATGGGCCCCTCCCTCTCCTACAGGAGAGGGGTTCGACGTCCCTCTCCTGTAGGAGAGGGAACAGCCGCGCCCCGCGCGGCGAAAGGGTGAGGACAGGGTGCGAAGCTACGCAAGCCAGCCGATCGGGACCGTGCCGGAACGCCGCCGCCTGCGCCGCGAGGCGCCGGCGCCGGAGCGCCGTCTGCTGCGCGCGCTCAAGGAGAGCTTCCCGCGCCTGAAATGGCGACACCAGTCGCCGGTCGGACCCTACAAGCCCGACATCCTCTGCTTCTCGGAAAAGCTGATCGTGGAGGTGGACGGCGACACCCATGCCGACACCCCGGCACAGGACGCCACCCGCTCCGCCTTCCTGAACCGCCAGGGCTACCACGTGATCCGCTTCACGAACGCCGACGTGATGCGCAACCTCGACGGCGTGATCGCAGCTGTCACGGGCATGCTGAACCGGCCGTCGACCCACTCTCCCTCTCCTGTAGGAGAGGGAGGGAGCCGCGCTCCGGCGCGGCGGAAGGGTGAGGACAGGCTCGGAGGGTCGGTCGCATGATCGCGGCTGTCCTCACCCCTCCGCAGCCTACGGCTGCTCCTCCCCTCTCCCACAAGGGGAGAGGGGCAGTATGAGCTGGCAGGTCCTCATCATGGCCGCCGTCGCCGCGGTGCTGACGCTGGTCGGCACGGGCCTGCTGCTCGCGCTCACCCGGCCGTCGGGCCCCGCCAAGGTCTATGTCTTCCGCATGGTCGGCATCATGGCGCTCTCCGCCGGCGTCGTCCTCGCCTATTCGGCCTGGTCGATGCACCGGTGGGAAGCCACGCCCTGACCGCCCCCCTCACCCCCGTTCCTCAGGAGTAATCCCATGCCCCTCCTCTCCGCCCGCAAGACCTACAAGCCCTTCGAATATCCCTGGGCCTACGAGTTCTGGAAGCGCCAGCAGCAGCTCCATTGGCTCCCCGAAGAGGTGCCGCTGGGCGAGGATTGCCGCGACTGGGCGCAGAAGCTGTCCGAGCACGAGCGCAACCTGCTGACGCAGATCTTCCGCTTCTTCACCCAGGCGGACGTCGAGGTGCAGGACTGCTACCACGACAAATACGGCTCCGTGTTCAAGCCGACCGAGATCAAGATGATGCTGACCGCGTTCAGCAACATGGAGACGGTCCACATCGCCGCCTATAGCCACCTGCTCGACACGATCGGCATGCCGGAGAGCGAGTACGGCGCGTTCCTGGAGTACGCCGAGCTCAAGGACAAGCACGACTATCTGCAGAACTTCGGCGTCGACACCGACGAGGACATCGCGCGCACGCTCGCCATGTTCGGCGGGTTCACGGAAGGGGTGCAGCTCTTCGCGTCCTTCGCGATGCTGATGAACTTCCCGCGCTTCAACAAGATGAAGGGCATGGGCCAGATCGTCAGCTGGTCGGTCCGCGACGAGAGCCTGCACTGCGAGGGCATCATCCGCCTGTTCCACGCCTTCACCAAGGAGCGGAACTGCCTGACCAAGGCGGTCAAGGACGACATCGCCGACGTCTGCCAGACGACGATCCGGCTGGAGGACGCCTTCATCGATCTCGCCTTCGAGATGGGGCCGGTCGAGGGCATGAAGCCCAAGGACATCAAGAAGTATATCCGCTACATCGCCGACTGGCGGCTGGGCCAGCTCGGCCTCAAGCCCATCTACATGATCGACGAGCACCCGCTTCCCTGGCTGACCCCGCTGTTGAACGGCGTCGAGCACGCCAACTTCTTCGAAACCCGCGCGACGGAATATTCGAAGGCGGCGACGCGCGGCCAGTGGAACGAGGTGTGGGACTCGTTCGACAAGCGGCAGAAGGCAAAGGCCGGGCCGGCGGCGAATGAGGACGAGGGCGACGCGGGCATCGATATGTTCGCGCAGGCGGGCGTGGCGGCGGAGTGAGCTAGCGTTGGCCGATGCTCACCCATATGCCGCGCCACAACATTCTAAGGGTCGCGTAGATCAAGCCGGTCATCGTATCGGGACTCCCAATGAGCGTCCTGATGACCTTGCCGTGCTTGAGAACTGGCGGGCTTCTCACGCCAACATCTTGAACACGTTCAAGACGATTCTTTACAATAGAGCAAAGACCACGAACGCGCAAATTGCTCAGCGTCTAAAGAGAAGGCCAACAATCATAGACAAGTTAACTCGAGAACCCGGCATGCGCTTATCGAGAATGCATGACGTCGCTGGTTGCCGTGTTATTTTTGATAACATGGATGACCTCTACAGCTTTCGTAAGACGATGCATGAGGGTCGATTTGATCACAAGCGTAGAGGCACCGAGGATGATCGATGGAATTATATAGAGAAGCCGAAATCTAGCGGGTATCGTGGCATCCATGATGTATATACTTACCACGTCGAACCGAAGAAAGGTAAGGCTAAGCAGTCACAACCATGGAATGGCATGCTAGTTGAGATACAATATAGAACAACGGTTCAGCATGCGTGGGCTACCGCTGTCGAGCTAGCAGGCTTAGTTACAGAGAACAATCCCAAGTTTGACAGGGGCAGTGAGGATTTCAAGGAGTTCTTTCGGGTCACTAGCGAGATGTTGGCTAGGACCTTCGAAGGCACGACGTCGTGCTATCCAAACATGTTGGCACATGATCTGATTGACCTGTTCGCTGATGCTGACCTTGCGACTCAACTCATGACCCTCTTCAGGGAGATGCGCTCTTCCACGGGCAGGTTGGACCCTCGAAATGCGTCCATCTTGATTTTTAAATATGATCCGACCGATTACCAGGAGCAGCTCGAGGTACGCTCTTACGATAGTATGAGCGGGGCTATCCAGGAGTACAATCGGCTAGAAAAGGAGCTGGCGTCCGAAGCCGATATTGTTCTGGTAGGATCACGCTCTACTGAAGCGATTAAGTCAGCTTATCGTAACTACTTCTCTGATGCCTCAGAGTTTGTGGGTCTCGTTGACCAAGCTATCGACCATATCGCGGAATTGGCGGAACAGGAGTTCAAGGAACTGGTAGGAAACGTGTCCCAAGACTAGCTCAAATGTGCTCAGTAAATGCTATCCAGGCCCACATCGACTCAACCCGCCCCCAGTTCGACCCCCTCAAGGCGCTCCCCCGCGACGCGCCCGTGGCGATGATCGACCTCCTCGACTTCCGCGAGCAGGCCGCCTACCCCGCCCACCAACCCAAGCCTGAACACGGCCCAGATCGAACCATCACTCGATAGGCGGGTACTGACGGCTAGTATGCACGATCGTCAGCACGTCGATGTCGGTCTCGGACGAGATTGCATATACGATGACGTACGGCAGGCCTGTGACTGAGAACTCGCGTGTGCCCTCCGCGCGGCCCACGCGCCCCAGCATGGGAAAGCTCCCGAACATCTCCACGGTTTGAAGGATACGGCTGACGACCCGCTCGGCCGCCCGCAGATCGTCACGCGCGATCCACTCCCTGATCGCAAGCAGATCGTCATACGCCTGCGGAGTAAGACCGACGTTCAACGGCTCAGATCGCGCCAAACCTGTTCGACCGACCGCATCGCCGCACGGTCGCGGCTCTGCTCCAGGCCCCGCTTCACTTTCTCCCGTACAAAGGCGTCGTGATCAGGGCCGGCGTCGCCGTTGCTCACGCCGTCGTCAGCGGGCTGGTTCGCTTGGCTAGCCATGAGCAGCCATATAGCGGAAGCGTTCGCTTTCGGTAAGGCTCGATGGCAGAACAGGGCATGTCCCACATCGACCCCACCCGCCCCCAGTTCGACGCCTTTAAGGCGCTCCCCCGCGACGCGCCCGTGGCGATGATCAACCTCATCCGCTTCCGCGAGCAGGCCGCCTACCCCGCCGATCACGTACAAGCCGACAGCGCGCTCACCGGCGCAGAGGCCTATGCCCTCTACGGCCGCGACAGCGGGCCGGTGTTCCGCCGCGTCGGCGGGCGCATCCTGTGGTCGGGGGCGCCGGAGCTCGTCCTGATCGGCCCGGCCGACGAGCATTGGGACGCGGCCTTCGTCGCCTTCTATCCGACCGCGGGCGCGTTCCTGGAGATGGTCACCGACCCCGTCTATCGCCAGGCCGTCGTCCACCGCCAGGCCGCGGTCGCCACCTCCCGCCTGATCCGCTGCGCCCCGCGCGACGCGGGCGAGGGCTTCGCCTGACGCAGGCTCCGGGAGTTCATACCCCCGAATCGGGGATGAACACCGACCACACGCACGAAATCTCTGTCCTACACGCGCGCGTGGGCATAGTTGGTTCGGCTCCTCTGACCTGACCAGGAGCCGCAACCATGAAACCCGCCACCCACGCCCGCGGAGAGGCCGCGCCCAGCCCCGCCCGCGCCGCCGCCGCCGCCCTGTTCCGCGCCCCCGCCGAGCCCGCCGAGCCGACCCCCGCGATCGATTTCACCCCCGTCCCGGTCCGCCAGCGCTGGGACGGCTGGACGGCGGAGCGGCAACGCACCTTCATCTCCGTGCTGGCGGAGACGGGCTCGATCGCGGAGGCGTGCATGTACGCCGGCGTCTCGTCGCGCTCCGCCTATCGCCTGCGCGCGCGTCCCGACGCGCAGCCCTTCGCGCGCGCCTGGGACGAGGCGCTGCGGCTCGCCACCGCCCGCCTCATCGCGCTCGCCTTCGAGCGCGCGACCCGGGGCACGGTGCGCGAGATCTGGAAGGACGGCGAGATGCAGGGCCAGATCCGCGAGCCGTCCGAGCGCATCCTCATCTTCCTGCTCCAGCACCTCCTCCCCGCCGGCCGCCCCGGCGAGCGCTGGGGCGGGTTCACGGCGATGACCGAACAGACCCGCGCCGCCTTTCCCGAAACGCTCGACGCGCTGGCCGACAACCCGTGCGAGATGGAGCCGATCGACCGCCGGGAGTATTTCCCGGAACGGCCCGGCAATCAGGACCTGGACGTATGACCCGCGCGCCCGCGCCCGCGCGCGCACGTATGGACGTGCGACCTTTCGGACTTTCGGGTCCGGACGGGGTGCTCCCGCGCAGGCGGGAGCCCAGGGCCGCAAGCGATCCGGCCCGCCACCCTGGCCTCCCGCCCGCGCGGGAGCACGCGCGCGCCATGCATCCGACGCGACGCCTTGCCGCCGCCTCATCCGCCCGCCACTAGCCTGAGCCCGTGCGCCTCCTCTCCCGCCCGCTCCCGCTCGCGCTGCTGATCGGCGCGCTCGCGCAGATCGTCTTCATGGCCGGGGTCACCACGCCCCGCATCCTGGTGTTCGACGAGATCCACTATGTCCCCGCCGCGCGCATCCTCACCGAGCTGCGCGGACCCTGGAACATCGAGCATCCGCTGCTCGGCAAGACGCTGATCGCGCTCGGCATGACGCTCTTCGGCGACAATCCGCTCGGCTGGCGGGCGCTGTCGACGGTGGCGGGCACGGCGACGGTCCTGGGCCTGTTCGCCGCCGCCTGGCACCTGTTCCGCCGCCCCCGCACCGCCGCGCTCGCCGCGATCTTCGCCGGGCTCAACATGACGCTGTTCGTCCAGGCGCGCATCGCCATGCTCGACGGCTTCATGGGCGCGCTGGTCGTGGGCGCGCTGGCGGCGATGCTGTGGAGCATGCGGAGCGAAGGCCCGAGCGTCTGGCGGCGCTGGCTGCTCGGCAGCGTCCTGCTCGGCCTGGCGGCGGGGGTGAAGTGGGTCGCGATCCCCTATGTCGCGCTCGCCGGCGCCGGCTTCCTCCTCGCCCGCGCGCCGCACCGCTGGCCGGGGCTCCGGCCCGTCCCCGCTCTCCTCACGCTCGGGCTCGCCAGCGGGACCGCCTATCTCCTCACCTTCCTCCCCGCCTTCTTCTACGCCGACCAGCCGCTGACCCTGGCGAAGCTCCTGCCCTTCCAGTGGGAGATGTACCGCCAGCAGACGCAGGTGCTCCCGCGCCACAGCTACCAGTCCGACTGGTGGAGCTGGCCGCTGATGCTCCGCCCGATCTGGTATCTCTACGAGCCCGTCGACGGCGTGCAGCGCGGCATCCTGCTCCTCGGCAACCCGGCGCTGATGTGGGGCGGCCTCGTCGCCGTCGCGCTGTGTGCTTGGGCGTGGGCGCGCGAGCGCTCGGCGGCGCTGGGCGGCGTGGCGGCGCTGTGGCTCGCCGGCTGGGGCATGTGGGCGCTGATCCCGAAGAGCCTCGGCTTCTTCTACTATTACTACCTGCCCAGCCTGTGGCTCCCGCTCGCCCTCGCCGCCGCGTTCCATCGCTTCGGCCAGGGCGAGAACCGCTACTGGGACGAGGCCGCCGTCGCGCTCGCGGGCGGGCTGTTCCTCTATTTCTACCCCATCCTCGCCGCCGAACCGCTCGCCGGCGCCGGCGCCTTCCAGCGCTGGATGTGGTTCAGCTCGTGGATTTAGTACCGACCCCAGACGAAGCGGGAGGAGAGGACGAAATTCCATACCGCGCCGACCGCGATCCCCGCCAGCGCGGGCAGCGCCACCCCGCCCTGCGCGTCGTACAGGAACACCGCGACGCCGACATTGGCGACCGCGCCGACGGCGCACACCGCGCAGAACCCGACCCAGCCGTCGAACAGCGCCCGCGCGCCCTTCAGCCGCGCGTCGCGATAGGTTAGCGCGTTGTTGAGGAAGAAGTTGAACGTCATCGCCGCGCCCGTCGCGACAATCGTGGCGGTGCGGAAGCTCAGCCCCAGCGCGTCGAGCAGCGGCAGCAGCACCGCGAAATGGACGATCGCCCCCAGCGCGCCCACCGCGCCGAACAGCGCGAAGCGCACCGGCACGACCTTGCCCGCGATCCGATCGTAGAGCGCGATCAGATATTCGAGCGCGACGACATGATCGAGCTTCGACTCGCCCGCCGTGCGGACCCGGAAGGTATAGGGCAGCTCGACGAAGCGGAGCGGTCGGGGGCTGGTGGTCAGCAGGTCGAGCAGGATCTTGAAGCCGATCCCCGACAGGTCCGGCACCAGCGCACGGGCGAGCGGGGTGCGGATCGCGAAGAAGCCGCTCATCGGGTCGGACAGCTCGGCCTTCAGCACGCGGCGCGACAGCTTCGCCGCGAAGGCCGACTTGGCCACCCGGTCGCCGTCCCACTCGCCGGTGCCGCCGCCCGCGACGAAGCGCGATCCGACCACCAGGTCGAGCTCGGGCTCGGCCTGCAGCCGGTCGAGCATCCGGGGCAGCAGCGTTTCGTCATGCTGGCCGTCACCGTCGATCACGGCCACGACCGGCGCCGCGGTCGCGCACATCCCCTCCATGCAGGCCGACGACAGGCCGCGCCGGCCGATGCGCTGGATCGCCCGGACGCGCGGGTCGGTCCGGCCGATCTCGCGGGCCAGATCGGCGGTGCCGTCCGGGCTGTCGTCGTCGACCACGATCGCCTCCCAGCCCCGCCCGGCCAGCGCCCGGTCGAGCCGCTCGATAAGCGCCGGCAGGTTGGCGCGTTCGTTGAAGGTCGGGATGACGACCGCGATCTCCAGCGGCGGGAGCGTCACAGCGCGGCCAGCACCGCGTCGCCCATGTCGCGCGTCGAACAGCTCCCACCCAGATCCGCCGTCCGATTGCCTCCCGCGATCGCCGCAGCCACCGCCTGCTCGACCCGGTCGGCTGCCTCCGGCTGCCGGAGCGAATGGCGCAGCAGCATCGCCGCGGACAGGATCGCGGCGCACGGATTGGCCTTGCCCTGCCCCGCGATGTCGGGGGCGGAGCCGTGGATCGGCTCGTACAGCCCCTTGCCGCCCTCATCGAGCGCGGCGGAGGGCAGCATGCCGATCGACCCAGCGCACATCGACGCCTGGTCCGACAAGATGTCGCCGAACAGGTTGCCGGTCACGATCACGTCGAACTGGCCGGGATCGCGGACCAGCTGCATCGCGGCGTTGTCGACATACATGTGGGTCAGCTTCACGTCCGGGAAGTCGCGCCGCACCTCGTTCACCACCTCGCGCCACACCGCGGAGGTCTCCAGCACATTCGCCTTGTCAACGCTCAGCAGTCGGCCGCGCCGGCCCGCGGCGGCGGCGAAGGCGACCCGGGCGATCCGCGCCACCTCCACCTCGTCGTATCGCATCACGTCCTGCCCGAAGCGCAGGCCCGTGGGCGTGCGGCCGCGGCTATGCTCGCCGAAATAGATGTCGCCCGTCAGC
>ERZ1066119.1207-NODE-1207-length-14646-cov-6.552738_pt1 | contig 14646 bp, 15 predicted proteins | sample MGYA00382766_ERZ1066119 | MGnify/ENA primary metagenome ERZ1066119 (study PRJEB33369, sample SAMEA5778349) | biofilm metagenome | biome: Industrial cooling water; feature: Water cooling tower basin; material: Biofilm | place: United Arab Emirates | collected...
CGACGCGCCCGCTCTAAGGTACGGTTGGGATAGAAAAATGGTTTGGCGTTGCTGGTATTTGTATTAGTCATTTTAGTATTTGTACCTTACAGTCACTCTGACTGAAAAGCGATTTTTTAAACTTACTAAATATTTTAATTATTACAGGTATCGGTCGCTCATCATTTGTCATCGGTCATTTGTCATGAGCAGCAACCCATAAAATAAGGTGGGCATTGCCCACCCTACAGCTAATCCCTAACTCCTCTTTATTGTCCGGCTTTTGCCATATCTCCTCGTTTAAAGCCCGTACCATTTGTAATTTTACCAGTGGCAAATCCTTGACCGACTTCTGTTAATTCAATCGTACCAATAGGAGAAGTTAAGGCGCGCAGAGTTTTGCCAGTTTCAGGATCTTTAATTTCTTTGGCTAATCGCTCGATTGAAATTTTCATCCCTGTTTTTAAGCCAGCTTCCTGTCCTTTGTTAATCGTGACTAAATTATTGGTGACATCAGCTACTACGGCATTGACATTCGGTGTAAACGAAGCTGCTGTAGTAACTTTTGCAGCAGAAGCAACGATTTCTCGCGTAATTTCATTGACAGCAAGTTCTGCAGCTGCACTTAATAAAGTTTCAGGATCGGCATTTTTAGACTCGTGATAAACACCACCTACATTTAAGCCTTTACTTTTTTTATCTACTTCCCCTTTACCTTGAGTTGCCGCGAGAATTTCCGCGGTAGTCGTGCTGACGAGTCTGGCATCAATTTGCACGATCGCCCGACTTTTTTGTTTAGCCGAACAAACACCAAAAGCGCAAAAGCCGCTACCGGAATTATTTTCTTCAATATTAAACTGAGTTACTGCACCAATTACCACAGCATCGACTCCCAAAACTTGTCCTATTTGGGCGGCGGTTTCTGAATTTATCCGTCCCGAAGCACCTAAGTTTTGTTCCTGCAAGATAGCGTCGATTTTGCTACGCTCGATAACACTGTAAGAACCGTCTTTAACTAATGCACTCGTAATTAAATTACTAATTCCTTGGGCTGGGCTAGCACCGCCAAAGATATTTGCAAAATTAACACTGCCAGTATCGGCAAAATCAAAATCTAGTACGGCAACACGCTGGCGTTGTTTTGCTTGAGTTTGGTTAGTTTCAGTCAGATTGGGAGTTTGGGCATGAACTATAGGTATCAGCAAAGATAAATTAGTCGTACTCAACAAACCAAAAATACATAACAAATTCAGCGAACGAGTCGCTAATTTCACATGAGTTCGCATTTTTTTTATTAGCAATAAAGCTGTGGTAAAAAACAAAAATTCCTGGTTAACTGTAGAACCTACTATTTTGTAGATAGATCGCAGATGCACGATCGCGATTATATCCAGGCGATCGCTGTTGTTACCGTAGTATATCTACTTAAAGTTTAAGTACTTAAGATCGTGAATAATGTAGAGAAGCGATCGGCATTGTATCTCTCAACAAACGACAAATGACAAAAGTAGAGATTTGTACGATAGATGCGATCGTGCGTAAGCAGATAAACGCAGACGAGTGCTACGTGGAGCGGGCTGACTCAGTAAATTTTTTGCAAAGCTGGCGAAAAACTACTGAAATTTGTTGCTACAGTAAAATTGAATAGCTTGTAAGTAATCTCCGAAGGAGAAGCTGGCAATGAGTAAAGATATCCGCGTTGCTGCAACTTCAAAAATTTGGGCTTTTGCTACAGGAATGCTAGCAATTTGTATTCCGCTTTCTGGCGTAACTAGGAGTGGTCCTATTTTACCGCTAGCCGCGATCGCGGGAGCTGCCACAGGCACGTATTTTGTTTGGCGCGATGACAGCAAGTATAAATCTTTAGCAAACATCGATCCAAAACAGCTAGAACAAAGAATAGCTAATCTAGAAACAATTATCAACGATCGCGAGTTTGAATTAGAGCGTAAAATTAAACAATTAGAATCAAGAGATTAAGTCAAAAGTCAAAAGTTAAAAGTCAAAACAAATGACCAATGACTAACCACCTAATGCAATATCTAAAAACATCATTACTACAAAACCTAACATTACACCAATAGTTCCTTCTGTTTCTAAGCCTTTGCGATGCGATTCGGGAATAATATCGTCGCTAATCACAAACAGCATTGCTCCCGCTGCAAACGCCATTGCCCAAGGTAAAATAAACTGAGCTACACTTGCTACACCAGCGCCAACTAAACCGCCCAAAGGCTCTACTAGACCCGTAAGCAGAGAAACTCCCAAAGCATAGCTAGTAGAATATCTTTCTGACAGTAATGATAAGGCTACTACTAAGCCTTCTGGCATGTTTTGTAAGCCAATACCTACAGCCACAGGTAGTCCTTGTTCGATATTTCCACTACCAAAATTTACTCCAACAGCTAATCCTTCAGGAAAGTTATGGATTGTAATTGCAGCAATAAATAACCAGATCTGCTTAATACTTTTACCCCGACAATTTTCTCGCCCTTTAAAAAAATGTTCGTGTGGTAAAGCGTGGTGAGCAATTTGTAAAAATAATCCGCCCAATAAAATTCCTACAACCATAATTAAAGCAGCGATCGCTCTGGAATAACCAATGTTTTCTGCTGCTTCTGTACCTGGAACGATGAGGGAAAAGGCTGTAGCTGCTAACATGACTCCACCACCAAAACCCAACATTATTCCCTGGATTCGCTGGGTCAAATTAATTGGTAGTAAGATTGGTAAAGCTCCAACAAAAGTTGCAAGTCCAGCGAGTAGACTAGCAAGAAAGCCAATAAAAACAACATTCATAAATAGCGATCGCGGTAGTTCGAGCAATTCGAATACATACTACTTGTGTTTACATCTATACAGAGATATTACCTCAGAATCAAGTATATCATAGTCGTTATGAGTACGTGTTGGCAATCGTGGTTTATACGGTTTGAGGGCGCACAACTTTACGCCCCCACAGATTACAGTTTCTCCATCAGATTCTCTTTCAGAAAATACATTCTGCCTGCTAACCCCGCACGGCTACCAAAGGAAAGGAATCAAGCGGCTACTAGACTGCTGATATGCTGCATACTCGCCATATTTGCCAGACATGGCTTGTTCTTTTTGAGAGATGCGCTGGAGATAAAGGAGGGCGATAGTTCCTGGTACGAGATAAGCCCATGAGGAACCTGCGACAACGCTAAAACTGAGATAGCGTAGCAAGTCACCGAAGTAGTTAATATTGCGGGCAAATCTCCAAACTCCATCCTGCACTAACCCCGCCCCGTATTGCTTAGCAGTCAGTTTTTGTACGTCTGCACTGGTATTAATCAGAGTTCCGAAGATGTATAGTGGTATGGCGATCGCAATCGCGATCGCAGAAATAGGTAGGGGGTTGGTAAATGCCAAATATCCAGGTAAGGCATAGAACAATCCGACGAACAACAGAGTGAAGATAAAACCTCCTACTCCTATAGGTTCGTTAAATATCTCTTTTCGGGTAGGAAAGAACCACTGTTCTAGCAGCCACCACAGACAATAGCTAACATGCAAACAAAGATAGATAACTTGGCGTAAATCGGATATTCCAAAAACGATTGCACAAGCTGCTAGGCAAATAACTGTTAGCACCTTAGCTGCATTAATTGCAGTCAGTTGAGTTATGGCACTCGCTCCAGCATCGGCTGTATTTTGCATCATACTCACAAATTTTTCTTAACATTTCTTAATTGTAACTGGAAATTCGATTAATAAGATTTGTCTCACGCAAAGACGCAAAGGCGCAAAGGGTGCTTAGCGTCCCTGCGCTTTTGCGTGACATCTTTCTCAAGTTTTACTTCTACTGGCGAACTATGCGGCGCAATCGAGCTGCTTCTTCCCAACTTCTTTCAACACCACCTTGGGCGATGTCTTTAACGTAATTAATTTTGACTTCTTCTAGTAAGTCGACAAATAATGATTTGAGTGCTTGCAAGTTATGCTGTTTCTTTACTTCTGTTTCTAGGGCAATACTAAAGTTTTGGATTAAGTGACTCGATTTTTCTATAACTACAGGATCTTCAAGGAGATTTGTCAAAGTTGTGTAGGTTGATTGAGAAATGTCAGTGGCTAATTTTGTTGATACTTGGCGAGGTAGATTGTCCATCCCTGGCAAATGCTGTATTTGCTGATACATCTGAGTTTTTTTAATTGCATTTTCAATGCTGTAGTGTAGTAACGATTCTATATCTGTTTGAACTTTAGGAATAACTTGATAAATTGTCAAACGCAGCAAGCGAGCAGCAATTTCTTGCACTTCATTAGTATTATTAATATTGACATAAGGTTGATAGCGCCCCGTTCTTAATAACCATTCGGCAGCATCGCCCCGTTCTATCGAGTCTTGCATTTGATCGATTAAACGAACGCCGACAATTTCTGTCATTTCTTCAGCAAAGTTAGTGACAAAATCGTATTTAATTTGCTTGCGGAAAGGTTCGAGATTTAATAATTCTGCTTGATAAAGCCGAATAGTAACTGGAATTACCCTCAACCAACGCCAGAATGGTAATAAGAGAAATAAATCGTACCAGCGCCGCAATAGTGCCTCTAGCCAATTTAAATCTGGTCTTTGACGGCTAATAAAGAAAGTACGAACGAGAATTTCTAAGCCGAAAAAAGCGATAAAAGGTAAGTCAATTAACCAAAAGCGATCGATAAACTTACCTTGGGTATTAATACCGCGATAGTAATTAGTCTCTATGAGCGGCTGAATATTTGTTGTGAAAAAATCGAATTCTCGTTCCCAGCCTACTTGAATCAGATAAGCTTGACTCCAAAAAGTAGCGAAAGCCTGATGAGCTGAGGTAATATGAACGCGATCGCGAACTTGATTTTTGATCTTTTCTAGATGTCCGGTTTTCTGGGCGATCGCAAAAGGATTATCTTCAATCAACTCATCGCTAAGCTGCCGCATTTGGGCTAATGAACTTTCAACTTCTGGCGATTGAATACCCGTTTGCTCAATTCGGTATTTGAGCTGTTGAAATTGCTCTAGATATCGTGTTGTTTCTCGATGGGGTTCGATGCCTTTAATTGGATCGTATCGCTGGACAATTTGGGGTGTTTTTTCAAAATAAAAGTCGCGCCAGGGAATATAAGAGAGGTCGAACAAGACGAGAAAGAAATTTAGTAACACCACAAGAGCAATTAATCGTTCCAGCCAGAGAAAGCGCCGTACCGGACGAAATGCTATTTGAGTTTTTTGCAGAGATGACATATTAATTTCACCCAATTCTGCTCGCACCAACGATGCAGGTTTCACAGTTAAGGAGCGATAACAGCAAATAATATCACCAATTGCTATTGGTCAAAGCTGCGATCGCCTCTTCTTTTGCTTTAGCTTCAATTTCAATCCATGGTGCTTCTTTGTAGGCGCTAGGCATTACAGTAATAAATTCGCTATGCTGCCTATCGTTAAAAGCTGTTTCACCGTTAGAAATGTGGACGAGTTGCCACTCTGGATTTTCCCAAGTCGATCTAGCAGCACAAAACATCTCTGCTACAGAAGGATGGTCGTAACTATCTAGTTTCTCATGACAGATGTGATGGTGAGCGTCAAATACCATTGGGACTTTTGCCTGCTGACAGACGGCTAAGATTTCCTCAGCACTGTAGGCATATTCGTCATTTTCAAAAGTAAGGCGGCTTTTAATTGCGGCTGGAAGACTATTGACAACTTGTACTAGTTGTGCAGTTCTTTGCGCTTTGCCTCCGTGAATGTTCATGCAAGCCCAAGCCGATCGCGGTAAACTGAGCAAATCCATAATTTGAGCGTGTTGTGTCAAGATTTTGATACTGTTTTCCACCACTTGTGGCGAGTCGGAACTTAACACCACAAATTGATCGGGATGAAGTACCATTCGGATGCCCAGTTGTTGCGATCGCGCTCCTACTGCTGCTAGATCAGTAGCCATTGCTGTTAAGATGGCTTGTCCGATCCCATCCTCTATGTCGCTGAGGGGAAATAATCCCGAAGGCATTCTATACAGGAAGATTCGGTTGGCTTGACAAAAAGATATTGCCGCATCCAAGCGGGTTAAATTATTGAGATAAATTTCTTGCAATGCAGTTTCTCGTTCTACTGCATTCAACTTGAGGTAGCGCGTCCGCGTCATGGTACGATAGCGGACTGCTTTAGAAACGGTGATACAAACTAAACCTAATTTAGAGCGATCGCCCGTGCGAGGTAATAATGTTGTACTGCTTGACTCGGTAATCATACACATGAATATAGTGGCTCGCTGACAAGTGCGATCGCCACCACAGATAGACATTGGTAATCAAAACAAATTTAATTAGTCAAAGATAAAAATGCATCTATCAAGAGGCGAGAGGTAAGGGAGTGGTGCGTGGGAAGAGGCGAGAGGCTTTCTTGCGAGAGGCGAGAGGTAATTTCCCTGGGCTGCCGCTCCCTTTGCTTTCTTCCCCCGACTCCCGACTCCCAACTTCCGCTTATCTCTTCGTCAACGTCGAACCGGTTCGTCCTGTCAGCACCCACAGCAAGGCTCTACCTCCGTCGCGGATGACTTTGTTGTACGGTTCTGGCGATCGCTTGGAGGGGACGGAAATCGGAGTAAAATCAATTCCCCGACTACCCAAGACAATTTGACCGATTGTCTCGGCGCGGCGCATATGATAGTCAGAGGTGATCAGGTAGATCTTCTTAATTCCCCGCTTCTGAAACTCGCCTACTAAGGTCGTAAAATTTGTGACCGTATCTACTGCCTGGTAGTCTAAATGCAAGCGGCTGCGATCGACACCAGCTTTGGCAAACAAGTTACGAGCATACTCTTTGGGACTACCGCCAGAAACCCAAATTGGTAAATCTGGTTTGTTCCGCGCAAATTCAATTGCGAACTGCTCCCGTTGGACTGAACCACCGAGGACGAGAATTGCTTGATATGGCTCTAACTGGCTTTTCATCTCCTGATATCCCAGCCACAGCAAGGTAGGCAGTAGTAGCACTAGCCAACACCAACCCCTACGCCCAGATTTTCGTAGCTTGACTCGTCGATAACGTCGCTTTTTCAGAACTTTAACAAAGCTTTAGCGCAACAACACGAATATATAGGTTAGCAGGCAACAGAGCAGAGCGGCTGAGGTCAAAAGAAATTTTGGAAAATTGTAGGGAAGAAAATTACAATTTATGAAAGTTAATGCTTCTGCCAGGCTACTTGAGTTGAACTGGTAATAGCTAGGGAAGTTAAGCACAATGAAAGCAGCAAAATTATCGTTGGCGGCTATCTTATCCACAACTGCGATCGCGAGTGGAGTTTTATTTTCTTCTATCGATCCAGCTCAGTCTTATCCTTGCAGCAGATCTCGGAACAGCTACACGATGCAAACAACCGATTGGTGGCGCTCTCCTTGGGTGGCAATTTTGACTATCCCTGGAATTGCTCTAGGAGTTACTCTCTATAGGCGCGGTCGTTCGTATCAGAACTAATAACGGGTGATGTTTACACGATTTAGTAGGAGCGTACACCTGTGCGTCCCTACAAATATATGTATATCTATTCGCCTCTTACCTCTCACCTCTCGCCTCTTGCCTCTGTTTACTGTAGAGTTTAACTAATCAAATCTACAGAGAAACCCTCGCTTTTGTGGGAATTGATACCACCTAGTATGAGCGTGCGTCGTAGAAAAACAGACAAGAGTAGGACGAGGACAAATCTATCATGTTCAAGAGGAGTTTACTGCTAGTGGGTGTTGCGCTGGTAGCAACTCCTTTAGCTGCTTGCAGCCAATTTTATTCCCAGTCACCACAACCACAGGGAACTGTCCAACCGGGAAGTAGCCCAGCAGCCGGGGGAGGAGGTACATTAGATGCAGTTAAGTCTCGCGGTAGGCTGGCGTGTGGTGTCAGCGGTACGTTGCCAGGATTTAGCTACGTAGACCAAGCAGGTAAGTATTCTGGACTTGATGTAGATATCTGTCGGGCGATCGCAGCAGCTTTGTTTGACGAGCCGAATGCTGTCGATTTCCGCAATCTGAATGCGAAAGAGAGATTCACCGCCCTGCAAGCGGGAGAAGTGGATATTCTCAGTCGCAATACAACTTGGACGATGAGCCGCGATACTTCGGTAGGGCTAGAGTTTCTCCCCGTAACGTTCTATGACGGTCAGGGTGTGATGGTGAAAAAAGCCAGTGGCGTGAAAGATTTAAAGGGCTTGCAAGGTAAATCTGTTTGCATGGAAACGGGAACCACCACCGAGCAAAATCTTGCCGACCAAATGCGCAAACTAGGAGTAAAATATACGCCACTAGTATTTGACGATGCTAATGCTGTTTACGCAGCATACGAACAAGGGCGGTGTCAGGCAGTGAGTACCGATCGCTCGGGATTGGTATCCCGTCGAACAACACTGAAAAATCCGCAAGATAATATTATTCTCGATGCGCTTTTATCCAAAGAACCACTAACGCCCGCTGTGAAAAACGGAGATGCCGCCTGGTTTGATGCAGTTAAATGGACGATCTTTGGTTTGATTGAAGCTGAAGAACTGGGAATTAATTCTAAAAACATCGACCAATTTGCTAAAAGTCAAGACCCAGTAGTAAAAAGATTGCTAGGCACGGAAGGAAATTTAGGTCAAGGTGCAGGCTTACCGAATGATTTTGTTGCTCGTGCGGTGAGGAAAGTCGGCAACTATGGCGAGATTTACAACCGTAACCTTGGACCTGGCACGCAGTTTAATTTGCCACGCGGTCAGAACGATATCTGGGAAAAAGGTGGCTTACACTACGCCCCGCCATTCCGTTAAAAGTGAATAGTGAGTAGTGCCCGGTTATCAGCGATCTCTTGCCTCTCGCCTCTCGCCTTTCGCCTCTCAACCAATTCCCAATTACTACTCATGAAGTTGCAAAAACTACTACGAGACGATCGCTTTTGGCAGATTGCTGGGCAGGCGATCGCAGTTTTGTTGGTGGTAATTTTCGCTGCCCTGATTTGGGATAATCTCACCTACAATCTGCGGCAATTAGGCATTCAGCTAGGATTTGATTTTTTGAGAGTCCAAGCGTCTTTCGATATTGGCGAAAGTCTCATTCCTTACGATCCGTCTAACAGTTACAGTCGGGCAATTTTTGTCGGCTTACTCAACTCATTACGAGTCGTAGCAATCGGTCTGGTTTTAGCTACGATTTTCGGATTAGTCTTTGGAATTGCTCAACTTTCAGATAATTGGTTGGTTCGCCGCATTGCTATTGCTTATGTAGAAATCTTCCGCAACGTGCCTCTGCTCTTGCAACTATTTTTTTGGTACTTTGCTGTTTTTCTCAACCTTCCAGGTATTGACAATCCTATAACCTTCTTCGGTTCTGCTTACCTGACGGGACAAGGCGTGTTTTTCCCGTGGGTTGAAATTGGGACTGGAGGAGGCATTTGGTTGGCGTTACTGCTAGCGGGAATTCTTGGGGCGATCGCCTTGTGGCGCTGGCGCTGGCGCGTCATGGTAGAACGAGGACAGGCGGGAAATCAAATTTGGTATGCCTTGGGTTCTATTTTAGGGGCTGCGATCGTTGCTTTTGTCCTGACGCAAAGTATTCCTTTTCGGTTGAGTATTCCGCAAGCTACGCCGGGACAAATTGAGGGTGGATTGCGCCTGTCGCCAGAGTTTTGCGCTTTACTTGCTGGACTAGTTATTTATACCAGTAGTTATATTGCTGAAATTGTGAGGGCGGGGATTCTAGCCGTACCAAAAGGTCAGTGGGAAGCTGCCCGTGCTTTGGGACTGAAGCCAAATCGGATAATGCAGATGGTGATTTTACCGCAGGCGTTGCGGGTAATCGTACCACCTTTGACGAGTCAATATCTCAACTTAGCCAAAAACTCCAGTTTGGCGATCGCAGTTGGTTTTCCTGATGTTTATTTCGTTGCTTCCACCACATTTAACCAGACGGGACGGGCTGTGGAAGTGATGTTGCTGATTATGATGACATATCTAACCACGAGCTTAACCATCTCTCTCGTGATGAATTTATACAACCGCACCGTACAAATTAAGGAGAGATAAATCTTTGCAAATCCAATCTCCCGCGCCTCCTACCCCACCTACATCTCCTCTCAACTGGGTGCAAAAAAATTTATTCAGTACTTGGTACAACAGCATTCTGACAATTGTTTGCTTAGCAATCATTATTTGGGTACTGAGTAGTTTTGTTAGTTGGGCATTAACTGCGGCACAGTGGGGCGTCGTGGGTGCAAACTTGCGGCTATTTTTTGTCGGTCGATTTCCTCCCGAACTATATTGGCGGGTGTGGACGGCACTGGGACTTATTATCGGTTTAGCGGGGATTTGTTGGGGTTACATTGTCAGACAGTCGCCACTATTTAGCCGGACAATTTTGTTTGCTCTAGGTGTAATTGTTGCTGCTGTAATACTTTTACCTTTAGAACTGAGCGCGCGCTTGTGGATCTTAGCGATCGCAATTGTTGCCTTAATTGGATACGGAGTCGGACGCACATTACCTCCAAGTATTAGCCCTTGGCTGACACCAGCTTGGGGATTAGTATTTATTGTCAATATTTGGTTAATCGGAGGCGGTTTAGGCTTAACTTCAGTTCCAACAAATGTGTGGTCGGGGTTATTGCTAACATTAATCGCAGCAATTTGCGGTATCGTCCTTTCGTTTCCCTTCGGTATATTACTTGCCCTTGGTCGTCAAAGTTCATTACCTGTAGTCCGTATCTTTGCGATCCTTTATATTGAAGTGATTCGCGGATTGCCATTGATTGGCATTTTGTTCTTAGCACAGGTAATGTTGCCGTTATTTCTACCACCTTATTTCCGCAATTTAGATCGGGTACTGCGAGCGATCGCCGGACTCGTATTATTTAGTGCAGCGTATTTAGCAGAAAATATTCGAGGTGGATTGCAAGCTATACCTAGAGGACAATATGAAGCCGCTAAAGCCTTGGGGTTAAATTCGCCTTTAGTTGTGTTATTAATCGTATTACCCCAGGCACTACGAGCCGTAATTCCCGCGATCGTTGGTCAATTTATCGGACTGTTTAAAGATACATCTCTACTTGCCCTATTTGGTCTACTAGAATTAACCGGAATTTCTCGTTCAATTTTGGCACAACCCCAATTCCTCGGGCGTTATGCCGAAGTTTATTTATTTATTGGCTTAATCTATTGGTTATTTTGTTATGGAATGTCTACAGCAAGTCGTTATTTAGAACGGAAATTAAATGTTAGTAATTAGGGAGTCGGGAGTCGGGAGTCGGCAGTTGGGAAGCAGAGGAGCAGGGGAGAAATAACTATGATTCACGCACCACGCAATTACCAATTACCAACCACCAATTACTAATGACAAATGACAAATGACAATCCACAACCAATGATTATTGCTGAGAACGTCCATAAGTGGTATAGCAGTAATAAATTTTACGTCCTGCGTGGGGTTAGCCTGACCGTAAATCGGGGTGAGGTAGTGGTGGTAATGGGTCCCTCTGGTTCGGGTAAATCTACTTTTATTCGCACGTTCAATGCTTTAGAAGACTATCAACAAGGACGGATTGAAGTAGATGGGATTGCCCTAACTCACGACTTGCGCAACATCGATGCAATTCGTAAAGAAGTAGGAATGGTGTTTCAGCAATTTAACTTATTCCCTCACCTTACAGTACTGCAAAATGTAACGCTTTCGCCAATTTGGGTGCGACGTTGGAAAAGACAACAAGCCGAAGAAGTTGCCATGCAACTGTTGGAAAGGGTAGGAATTTTGGAACAAGCCCAAAAGTACCCCGGACAACTTTCCGGCGGACAGCAACAACGGGTAGCGATCGCCCGTGCGTTGGCAATGCAGCCTAAAATTATGTTATTCGACGAACCTACATCAGCGCTTGACCCAGAAATGGTACGAGAAGTGTTAGATGTGATGAGGAGTCTAGCGCGATCGGGGATGACAATGGTAGTCGTGACGCATGAAGTTGGATTTGCCCGCGAAGTTGCCGATCGCATTGTCCTAATGGATAGTGGAATGCTGGTAGAACAAGCCCCACCCCAAGAATTTTTTCAAAACCCTAAAGAAGAACGGACGCGCAAGTTTTTATCGCAAATTTTGTAAATGGGGGAGTAGAGAGTCATTATCTGACTCAATTAAACTCGTTATTTCAATTCAAAATTGGCTGTTTGAAATAAGTTTTTTGTTTCTACTTTAGTAGTTATCGCTGACAACAGAGTAGAGTTATTTAACTCTTGCAAATCTAAAGCAAGTGCTAAATTTTCATAACCTGCTTCAATCAAATTATTTATGGCTTTTTGAAGTAGTTCTGCATTTCCTTCTGCTAAAACAGCTTTGAAGTAAGCGCTGGCTTCGGATGGTTCTTTTAAAGACTCGATTAAGTAGTCGTGATAGCTAATACTTTTTGGCATTTTATCTGTTTCCATAGTCCGTCCAATATTTAATAGCTTGGAGGATATCTTTTTCTTGAGTACTCTTGTCTCCTCCACATAAAAGTAGAATCAATGTCGTTCCTACTTGTCCAAAATAAACTCTATAACCAGAGCCATAATCTATCCTCAACTCACACACGCCTTTACCAACTGCTTTATAGTTCCCTAGATTACCAGTTTCAACGCGAGCGAGCCTTGCTTTAATTTTAGCTCTAGCGTTACTGTCTCGTAGAGACTCCAACCATTCTATGAAAGGATATTTTCCATCTGGAGTTGCATAAACTCGAATTTCTTTAGGGAGACTTCTGGCATTATTATCTGTAAAAAAGCTATTTTCTTCGATCGGGACGTAATATGAACTCTATTATCGTATTTGGTAGTATCAACATCGATTTAGTTAGCAAAACACCCAGATTGCCTTTACCTGGAGAAACTTTGACTGGACATAGTTTTGTCACCGCACCAGGAGGAAAAGGGGCAAATCAGGCAGTTGCGATCGCTAAATTAGGCGTTCCTTCCTATATGGTAGGGCGCGTAGGGGGAGATAATTTCGGTCGAGAGTTATTAGCCAGCCTGCAAGCAGCAGGAGTGCAAACTGAGAATGTGTTGGTAGATGAAGGTATCAGTTCTGGAGTCGCTGCGATCGCAGTTGATGACAATGGTGAAAATCAGATTATCATCACTCCTGGAGCAAATGGACGAGTCGATGCAACTGACGTAGAACGCCTCCAAAGTCTCTTGAAGATTCCCCCTAGCCTCCCTTCCCAAAGGGGAGAAACAAATAGCTCCCCTTCCCAAGGGGGGTTGGGGGGATCTCGCCCCCCTTTCCAAGGAGAGTTTGGGGGATCGATCTTACTCCTACAACTCGAAATTCCCCTCAGCGTCGTTATTGCAGCCGCCCAAGTTGCAAAAGCAGCCGGAATCAAAGTCATTCTCGATCCCGCGCCAGCCCAAAACCTACCAGAGGAACTTTATCCTTTAATTGACATTATCACCCCGAATGAAACTGAAGCGGGGCGGTTAGTTGGTTTTCCCGTAGATGGACGAGAGGCTGCAAGCGAAGCAGCGCAAGTCTTATTGCAAAAAGGTGTAGGTAATGCGATCGTCAAACTCGGTGCTAAAGGTGTTATCTGTGCCACTCAAGCAGAAACATTTTTTACTCCAGCCTTTTCCGTCACGGCTGTAGACACCGTAGCCGCAGGAGATGCCTTCAACGGCGGTTTAGCTGCGGCACTAGTAGAAGGACTATCTTTGAGACAAGCGATAGTATGGGGTGCGGCGACAGGCGCTTTAGCTGCAACTAAGCCAGGAGCGCAGTCGGCGATGTGCGATCGCGCCACCCTTGACGAATTTCTCAAGACTAGGAACAAGGGGTAGGAAGACAAGAGTAGAAGGATTTAAGAAAGCAATTACCCATTACCACCCTTCAACTTGGCAAAGCTACTAACTGAGACTCGATCGCGCCAGGATTGAGACTGCGACCGATAAACACTAATCGCGTTTGCTGTATTTCTTCTGGTTGCCAGAGGCGATCGTAAAATTGGTCAAATCGCATTCCCACGCCTTGTAAAACTAGACGCATTGGTTTATTTGCAACAGCGACAAAACCTTTAATTCGATAGATATCTTGTTCTGATGCCAAGACTTGCAATTGGTTTTGTAAAGCATTGGGTTCAAACGTGCGATTTAAAACAACGTGGGTTGAAGTAATTTCCTCTTCGTGTTCGTGGTCTTCTTCTGTGTCGTGATGGCTGGGACGATTGGCTAAATCGTCTTCAACCGCAGCTTGAAAACCTAACAAAATTGCAGGATCGAGTTGACCGCGATCGCTCGTCACTATTTTCACCTGTCGCGGTAATTCTTGCTTTACCAATTCTAAAACTTCGGCTTGCGTTGTCGCATCAATCAAGTCAGTCTTATTCAAGATCACCAAGTCTGCACAAGCCAGTTGGTCTTCAAACAATTCCTGCAACGGCGTTTCGTGTTCTAAACTCTCATCTGCCAGCCGTTGCGCTTCTACCGCTTGCGGATCGCTAGCAAACGTCCCTGCGGCAACAGCAGCGCAGTCCACCACCGTAACTACTGCATCCACCGTAGCAGCATTGCGGATCTCGTGCCAGCGAAAAGCTTTCACTAGTGGTTTTGGCAAAGCTAAGCCAGAAGTTTCAACCAAAATTCCATCAAGACTATCTCGGCGTTTCAGCAACTCCTGCATCGTGGGCAAAAATTCTTCCTGTAC
>ERZ1066119.1225-NODE-1225-length-14368-cov-13.131489_pt1 | contig 14368 bp, 13 predicted proteins | sample MGYA00382766_ERZ1066119 | MGnify/ENA primary metagenome ERZ1066119 (study PRJEB33369, sample SAMEA5778349) | biofilm metagenome | biome: Industrial cooling water; feature: Water cooling tower basin; material: Biofilm | place: United Arab Emirates | collected...
TCGGCTCGATGCTGGTCATGCCCACGTTCTGCAGCACCGTCAGATGGGTGATGTAGGCGTCGCCAAAGGTCATCCAGAACCGCGCCCGCTCCAACTCGGGCACGAACTTCGCCAGGCTCTCCAGCTCCTCGTGATACATCAGGTACATGTTCTTCGGGCCCACAGCCTCGAAGTCGAAATTGACCTTTGTCGCCATCGCAGGCGTTTCGACCCACTCCCCATTCTCCCAGTGCCGCGCGGGCGCGGTCACCTCGCGGATGTTGATCTCAGGATTGAAATTGGTGGCGAAGTGCTGGCCGTGATCGCCGCCATTGCAGTCGAGAATATCGAGCTGGCGGATGGTCTTCAGCTTGTGCTTCTTCAGCCACATGGTGAACACGCTGGTGACGCCCGGATCGAAGCCCGAACCGAGCAGCGCCATCAGCCCGGCTTCCTTGAAGCGATCGTGATAGGCCCACTGCCACTTATACTCGAACTTGGCCTCGTCCTTGGGTTCGTAGTTGGCGGTGTCGAGATAGTTCACCCCCGCCTCCAGGCAGGCGTCCATGATCGGCAGGTCCTGGTAAGGCAGAGCAAGATTGACCACCAGGCTCGGCTGAACCTGCCTGATGAGGTTGACCATCGCCGGTACTTCTTCGGCATCGATCTCGTAAGTCGCAACGTCCTGGCCCGTGCGCTGCTTCACGCTTTGCGCGATCGCATCGCATTTCGACTTGGTCCGGCTGGCGAGGTGAATGCTGGAGAAGATATCGGCGTTCATCGCCATCTTGTGGACGCAGACCGAGCTGACCCCGCCCGCACCGATTACCAGAACTGTCGACATGCTAACTCCGTTCATTTTCCCGCGCGCTGCACATAGGGAAATGCGCCGGGCGGGCAAGCAAAGGCGAATTCACTTTCCTACACGCCGGTGCTCTGCATAGGCTCCAGGCCATGACCCGGATGCCGCCACCGCCCGCCGCCAAAACCCGCGCAAAAACCCCCTTTGCGGAAGGCTGGAGTTTTTCCTCAGGACTGCGTCAACTGCGTCAGCCTGCTGTCAACCTGGACCTCCACAGGCGATGAGCGAATCACGCCTTCCGACCTCCCAGGGTGTCGCCGATGCCGCGACAGCGATCGCGGCTATCCTGCCGCCCACTCCGCTTCTGCCGGTTGAAATCCTGGGGGCGCGATGCTGGGTCAAAGCCGAGAGCCTGCAGCCCATCGGTTCCTTCAAGATCCGCGGGGGCTGGTGGCGACTGGCAAACCTGTCCCCTGACGAACGGGCGCGCGGCGTGGTTGCCGTATCCAGCGGAAATCATGCGCAGGGTGTGGCCTGGGCCGCGCGGCGTCTTGGCATCGCCGCAACCATCGTGATGCCGCGCGATGCGCCCCGGGTGAAGCTGGCGGCCACCCGCGCCCTCGGCGCCGAGATCGTGCTTTACGAGCGACCTGGCGAAGACCGGGACGAGGTCGCCGCCAGGCTCATCGCCGAACGTGGCGGCGTGCTGGTCCACGCCTTCGGCGATCCCTGGGTCATCGAAGGCCAGGGCAGCGCGGGCGTGGAGATCGCGCAGCAATTGGGGCGGGAGCCGAGCCGCATTCTCGCATGCTGCGGCGGTGGCGGTCTGGCGGCAGGATTGGCGCTTGCCTGCCCAGGCAGCGCCATCCTGCCGGTCGAGCCGCAAGGCTGGGACATGGTCGGCCGGGCTGTTTCTGCCGGAGAGATCATCCGCGTCGGAGAAAACGCACCGGCCACGATCTGCGACTCGCTGCGCCCCGACGCGACGAAGCCCATCAATCTTGCCGTGCTTCGTGATCGCGCCGGCCCCTGCCTTACCGTGACCGACGAAGAGGTTCGCGCCGCCCAGCGCTTCGCCTTCGATCATCTGCGGCTGGTGCTGGAGCCTGGCGGCGCTGCGGCGCTGGCCGCGGCGCTGGCGGGCAAGGCTGTGCTGGACGAAAGCTCGGTCATCATGCTGACCGGAGGCAACACCGATGCGGGGAATTATGCTGCCATGCTCGCTGACACCGGCGCATAGGTTGCATTTGACAATCCTTGGTCATGGCAGCAGCTTGGGCCGATAACAGGGAGGGGGGTTTTCGATGCAAGCTCAAATGCTGGCGCCGGCCGCGGTGCTGACGGCCTGGACGCTCGTGATGCTGTTCTGGCTGGCCAGTACTCGGCTGCCCGCGATGAGGCGCACCATGGGCGGCGTGGGGAAGGCCCAGCCCGGCGGGCGCGGTCAGGACCTGGAAGGCGTATTAGAGCCGCGCATCAACTGGAAATCGCATAATTACACGCATCTGATGGAGCAGCCGACGCTGTTCTATGCCACCAGTGTAATTATCGCGCTGCTCGGGGCCACCGCCGGCGATGTGCTCGCCGCCTGGATCTATGTCGGCCTGCGCATCGTCCACTCGATCTGGCAGGCGACGGTCAATGTCGTGACCGTGCGTTTCGTGCTGTTCAATCTGTCGACCTTCGCGCTGATCTACCTCGTCTATCGAGCGCTGGCCCTCACCCTCTTTCCCGATCCGGTGCTGGCATGATCGGCGCCGATATTCTCAAGCCCATGGTCGCTCTCCTGGGCTGGACCTTGGTCATGTGGGCGTGGATGTATGCCGTGCGGCTTCCGGCAATCGGTCGCTTGCCCAAGGACAACGCTCCGGGCGCGGATGTGGGTTGGACAGCCGCCAAGCTGGAGGGTCTGCTGCCAGCGAACGTCCAATGGAAAGCGCACAACTACAACCATCTGCATGAGGCGCCGACGCTCTTTTATGCCGTCTGCCTCACTCTGGCGATTATCGGCCAGGGCGATGGTCTGAACGCCACCATCGCCTGGATTTACGTTGGCCTGCGGGTGGTCCATTCGATCTGGCAGGCGACGGTCAACCGCGTGATCGTGCGCTTCTCGCTTTTCGTACTGTCGACGCTCGCGCTCATTGCGCTGGTCGTTCACGCGGCGATTGCGGTGTTCGGCTGGGGCTAGCGCGCAGAGACTACTCGGCAGCCTCGGCTTCGTGGACGTGGCCCTGGAGATCGACTGAGAGGCCGGAGAGAAACCGCTCCGCATCGAGCGCTGCCATGCACCCCGTCCCCGCGGCGGTGACCGCCTGGCGATAGGTGTGGTCCATCACATCGCCTGCGGCGAAGACACCGGGAATGGCGGTCTTGGGCGTGCCCGGCTCGACCACGATATAGCCGCCCTCGTCCAGTTCCAGCTTGCCCTTGAACAGTTCGGTCGCCGGCGCATGACCGATCGCGACGAAGGCGCCATCGGCGGCGAACTCCTCGTCCTTCCCGGTCTCGCGATCGCGCAGGATCAGATGGGTGAGCCCGCCCGCCAGCGGATCGCCTGCGAAGCTCTCGACCACCTTGTTCCATAGCACGCTGATCTTCGGGTGCGCGAACAGGCGATCCTGCAAGATGCGCTCGGCCCTCAGGCTGTCCCGGCGGTGGATCAGTGTGACATGGCTGGCGTGGTTGGTGAGATAGAGCGCTTCCTCGACCGCGGTGTTGCCGCCGCCGATCACCGCGACCCGCTTGCCGCGGAAGAAGAAGCCGTCGCAGGTCGCGCAGGCCGAAACGCCCTTCCCGCCCAGTTCCATCTCGCCCGGCACGCCCAACCATTTGGCCTGCGCGCCGGTGGCGATCACAACGACGTCGCCGAAATACTCGTCGCCGCTGTCGCCGACCGCGCGGAAGGGTGAGCCATTGGCAAGGTCGATATCGACGATGGTGTCCCACATCACCCGCGTGCCGACATGCTCTGCCTGCGCCTTCATTTCCTCCATCAGCCAAGGGCCCTGGATGACATCGCGGAAGCCGGGATAGTTCTCGACATCGGTGGTGATGGTGAGCTGGCCGCCCGGCTGCAGCCCCTGCACCATGATCGGCTCCATCATCGCCCGCGCGCCATAGATCGCAGCGGAATAGCCGGCGGGGCCGGAGCCGATGATGAGCATCTTGGTGCGGTGGGTAGCCATTGTGTTCGTCCGGAGGTGATGGTCGCGGCTGCCAATATGGGCAGCGCCGCGCTCATGTCACGCGGTGAACCGCTCGCGCAACCTCTCCCGCAGGGTATCGTCCACACCTAACCGCGCCGCCAGCCACCCGTCGAGCGATCCATCCATGGCAATCACCGCCTCGCGGAACCGGTGCAGATAGTCCTCATGTACCTCCAGCAGGGCGCGAGCGCCCTCCTTGTCGAGCTTACGCCCGAGCTTGGCTTCGATGCCCGGCACCGATTGTGCATGAAGGACCGCATAGGTCGGCGCGGCATTGGTGCGCAGGAACTCCGTCATCTGATCGCGCTCGCTCACTCCGAGCACATGCAGCAGCAGAGTGGCGGCAATCCCCGTGCGGTCCTTGCCTGCAAAGCAATGGACCAGGCTCGCGCCATCGCGCTCGGCAAGCACGCGCAGATAGCGTGCGAGCATATACTGCGCCCCAGGGTTCTGCGGCATTCGCGCGTAGACGCCCAGCATCCGCTCACGCGCAAACATCGCCGTACTCACGTCGGGTGCTACGTCCATATGCGGCGGCGACGAGCTTGTCTCCCCGTGGTAGAAAACCACTTCTCCGGCGAAGCCCTCTACTCGGCGGCAAGGATTGCGCTCGCGCTCGCTGGTGCCGCGCAGATCGATGACGGTCTGGATATCGAGCGCGGAAATCAGCCGCAGATCATTGTCGGTAGCGCCGACATGCTGACCCGACCGATAGAGCAAGCCGCGGCGGACCTGCTTGCCATCGTCGGTCAGCCAGCCACCGTAATCGCGGAAATTGTGGATACCTTCGGTTGGGAGAAACATCTCGAGGTCGTCGCTCATTCCTCCACACTGAGCAGATAAAGCTGGCGGAGGCTATCGAGAGGTTGCACCTCGCCGCCATGTTCGAGGTGCCAGAAGGCCCAGCCGTTGCAGCTCGGCGCGCCCTGCAGTTCCTTTCCGAGCCCGTGGATGGAGCCCCATTGGCTGCCATGCACCAGTGATCCGTCGGCGCGCACCTGCGCGGTCCAGCGGCGTTTGCGGTCGAACAGCGGCGTGCCTGGCGGCACCAGACCCGCTTCGACCAAGGCGCCGAAGGCTACGCGCGGCGCGGCGCGGCCGGCCTTCACCGTAGCCAGCGCGCTTTCGTCAAGCGGCAGCTCGCGGCCGATCCGCGCCAGCGCCGCCTCGCGATAGACGCCCTCGCGCTCGCAACCGATCCATTCGCGCCCCAGCCGCTTGGCCACCGCCCCCGTCGTGCCGGTGCCAAAGAAGGGATCGAGCACCACATCGCCACGCTCTGTGGTGGCGAGTAGCACGCGGTATAGCAGAGCCTCCGGCTTCTGCGTCGGGTGGACCTTGTGCCCGCCCTCCTTGAGCCGCTCCTGCCCCCCGCAAAGTGGGATGAGCCAATCGCTGCGCATCTGAAGCTCGTCGTTGAGCGTCTTCATGGCCCGGTAATTGAAGTGGTAGCGGGCTTTCTCACCTTGGCTCGCCCAGATCAGCGTCTCATGCGCATTGGTGAAGCGCGTGCCCTTGAAATTGGGCATCGGGTTGCTCTTACGCCAGACGATGTCGTTGAGGATCCAGAACCCAAGATCCTGCAGAATGGCGCCGACGCGGTAGATATTGTGGTAGCTGCCGATCACCCAAAGCGCGCCATCCGGCTTGAGGACCCGGCGCGCTTCGGTCAGCCAAGCGCGGGTGAACTCGTCGTAGGATTGAAAGCTCGCGAAGCGGTCCCAATGATCGGTCACCGCGTCGACATGGCTTCCATCGGGCCGGTTGAGATCGCCGCCGAGCTGCAGATTGTAGGGTGGATCGGCGAAGACGAGATCGATCGAGGCATCGGGCAAGGCCCGCATCGCCGCCACGCAATCGCCGGGCAGAATCTGCCCCAGCGGCAATTCCACCGCCGTCTGAGCCACGCGCGCGCGCGGCTTGGTGGAGACGAGAACCCCCATGCTTTCCCCTATGTCCTAGCCCGTCCATCAGGCGGTTTATCCACAGGGTGAGTCCAAGCGAGTCCGAGGTCAAGCGCGAAGATAGCTGAGCTGCGCAGCCGCTGACGAGTTGCGGTGGAACGAAGCGAGTCCGCCCCTAGATGTAGCGAAGTGCGCCACGCCGCTCTCGCAAGATCATGCGGTGTGGCGCAGCGGACTCACTGGCCGTCAATACACCCGCTTCTTCGGCTTGATGTATTCGATATCGTCGGTGAGGGTGTACTCGTGGACCGGGCGATAGCCCAGACGGACCTCGCCGCCGCTCCCACCCCAGCCCTGGAACCAGGCGAGCGTGTGCTTCATCCAGTTGGCATCGTCGCGCTCGGGGAAATCCTCGTGCGCATGAGCGCCGCGGCTTTCCTTGCGCGCTTCGGCGCTGACCATGGTGACATTCGCCTGCGCCATCAGATTGTCGAGTTCGAGCGTCTCGATCAGATCGCTGTTCCAGATCAGCGAGCGGTCAGTGACATGCACGTCGGTCAGCTGCTTGTTGATCGCCGCGAGCTGGCCGACGCCTTCGGACAAGAGCTGGCTATCGCGGAACACCGCAGCATGTTTGGTCATCGCTTTCTGCATCGCCGCGCGGATCTGCGCGGTGGGCGAGCCGCCGGCAGCATTGCGGAAATGCTCGAGCCGCCCAAGCGCGAGATCGGCGCTGTCACGCGGCAGCTCTGGATGGGCAGTGCCCGGCTTGACGATTTCCTTAAGCCGGTGACCGGTCGCCCGGCCGAACACGACCAGATCGATCAGGCTGTTCGAGCCCAGGCGGTTGGCGCCATGAACGGAAACACAAGCCGCTTCGCCCACGGCGAACAGGCCAGGCACGGTCTTTTCGGGATCGGCGGGATCGCCGGCGATCACCTCGCCGTGATAATTACAGGGGATGCCGCCCATGTTGTAATGGACGGTCGGCACCACCGGCAGCGCCTGACGCGTCAGGTCGACGCCGGCGAAGATCTTGCCGCTTTCGGTAATCCCCGGAAGCCGCTGCGCCAGCACCTTGGGGTCGATGTGATCGAGGTGGAGGTAGATGTGGTCCTTCTCCGGCCCCACGCCCCGCCCCTCACGAATTTCCAGCGCCATCGAGCGACTGACGACGTCACGGCTGGCGAGGTCCTTCGCGCTGGGCGCATAACGCTCCATGAAGCGCTCGCCTTCGCTGTTCGTGAGATAGCCCCCCTCGCCCCGCGCCCCTTCGGTGATGAGCACGCCGGCGCCGTAAATGCCGGTGGGGTGGAACTGAACGAACTCCATGTCCTGCAAAGGAAGCCCGGCGCGAAGCACCATCGCGCCGCCATCCCCCGTGCAGGTATGCGCGCTGGTCGCGGTGTAATAGCAGCGGCCATATCCGCCCGTCGCCAGCACCACCGCATGGGCGCGGAAGCGGTGGATGGTGCCATCGTCCAGGCACATGGCGATCACGCCGACGCAGCGGCGGTTGGCGCCCTCGCCCGCCATGATGAGGTCGAGCGCGAAATATTCGATGAAGAAGTCCGCGTCATACTTCAGGCTCTGCTGGTAGAGCGCATGAAGCATGGCGTGGCCGGTACGGTCGGCCGCGGCGGCGGTGCGCTGGACCGGGGGTCCTTCGCCCATGTTCTGCATATGCCCGCCGAAGGGGCGCTGATAGATCGTGCCGTCCTCGTTGCGGCTGAAGGGCACGCCGGCGTGCTCCAACTCGTAAACCGCTTGCGGCGCCTCGCGGACCATATATTCGATCGCGTCCTGGTCGCCGAGCCAGTCGGAGCCCTTGACGGTATCGTACATGTGCCACGACCAGTGGTCGGGCGAGTTATTGCCCAGGCTTGCCGCAATGCCGCCCTGCGCGGCGACGGTGTGGCTGCGCGTCGGGAAAACCTTGGTGATATTGGCGGTCTTCAGCCCCGCTTCGGCCGCGCCCATTGTGGCACGAAGCCCACTGCCGCCGGCGCCCACCACCACCACGTCATAGGTGTGATCGATGATGCTATAGGGCCGCGCGCCATGAGGGGTCGTCTCGGGCGTGATGGGAGAAGGGTTCGCCATCAGGCCGCTCCGGTAAAGGCAATGCGCGCGATGCTGACGAGGCCGAACATGGCCCCGCCTACCGCGGCGAGATTGAGAAAGGTGGTCACGGCAAAACGGCTACCGGTGTTGGGCACATAGTCCTCGATCATGACCTGTACGCCGATCCGCGCGTGCCAGAACACCGACACGATCAGCAGCGCCAGCGCGGTCGCGACCAGCGGGCGGGAGACCCAATCCTTGAGCGTCGCGTAATCGAAGCCCGGCAACAGCGCGAAGCTGATTACCAGAAACCACACCAACACCAGATTTCCGGCGGCGGTAAAGCGTTGCAGCAGCCAGTGGTGCGCCCCGTGATGCGCGCTGCCGTAGCCGCGTACGCGTCCGATTTCGGTTCCCTTGGTCATGATCGCCTATTTGGTCAGGATGATCGCCCAGAAGGCGATGGTAAGCGCAATGCCGGTCAGCGGCGCTACGATAGCGAAGAACTTGTTGGTCTTAAGCTCATAGCCCGCGCCCACGTCGAGCACGAAGTGGCGAATGCCGCTCGACATATGGCTAAAGAAGGCCCAGCTCAGCCCGACCAGCACGATCAGTCCCAGGGGCGAGCCCATTGCCTCGCTGAAGCGCGCAAAGCTATCCGCGCCGCCGGCAAGCGAGCCTAGCCACCACAGCAGCACCCCGAGACCCACGAAAGCCATGCCGTTCCCGGTGATCCGGTGAAGGATCGAGGCGAACATGTGCGGCCCCCACCGCCAGTGCGGGCGGGCGCCGTCGAAAAGATGGGGTCCAATGGGACGGTCGGCCATGCGTGGGTCCGGATAGTGACAGGATCGTGGTTGCCTCCCCTTAACGCGAAGGACGCTTCGTGCAAGGCGCGGCGCCTCGACAAAAGTTGCAAATTTGCGAATAGGTTTGGCTATGCAGACAATCCTACTCACCGGATCGAGCCGCGGAATTGGAGCAGCGGCGAGGTCGGGGCTGGTAGCGCGCGGCGCGCGGGTGATCGGCCAGGCACGCAGCGAGATCGATGCCGATACCATTGCGGCCGATTTCGCCGATCCCGGCGCGGCCCAGACGCTATGGCAAGAGGCGCTCGACCGGGCGGGCGGCGCGATCGATGTCCTCGTCAATAATGCGGGTCTGTTTGCCGCCAATCCGCTCGATACCTCCGACGTCGCCTGGCTGGACGGGTGGGAGGAAACGCTGCGCATCAACCTCACTTCGGCTGCGCAGCTCAGCCGCTTCGCGGTCCGGCATTGGCAGGCGCGGGGCGTCGGCGGCCGGATCGTCCATGTCGCCAGCCGGGCCGGCCATCGCGGCGATTCACCCGATCACTGGCACTATGCTGCGAGCAAGGGCGCGATGCTGGCTATGCACAAGACGATCGCGCGCCAATATGCCGCACAGGGCATTTTGAGCTATGCCATCACGCCCGGTTTCACCGACACGGCAATGGCGGGCGACTATCTGGCAAGCCGCGGCGGGCCGGAGCTCCTTGCAGAAATACCGCTCGGCCGCGTTGCCACGCCTGACGAGATCGCCAGCCTGATCGTATTCTGCGTGCTCGACGCCCCACCAAGCCTCACTGGGGCAACGCTGGACGCGAATGGCGCGAGCTATGTGCGCTAACTAATCAGAACAGTTTCCTACTCTTTAAATAACCTCTATGGTTCATGAACCGTAGATTGGCAAAGGCGATTTGGTGATGGCACAAGATGACATTTTTGGCCCACAAGGCGTCGCTTCGCCTGCACAAAGTGTCACCTGGAACGCGCAAGGTGACGTCCGGACCACGCAAGGTGACGTCGAATCGCACAAGGTGACGGCCGGCTCGCTCAAGGGGACGAAATTTTCCCTTGGACCGTGCAACACCCGGTCCATGTCTCGTGCCTGGCGGGTTGCTTTCGCTCCGCTTACGTTCGCTTTGTCGTTGGGTGGCGCCACCGCCCCGGCGGCCGCCCCCTCCTCGTCCGATACTGCGTCCGATACGGCGCGCAGCCAACGAGCCTGGGCGGCCGCTTGCTCGGATAGCGATGGCTGGGACCAGCCAGGCCCGCCCTTTCGCATCTTTGGCAACAGTTACTATGTCGGAACCTGCGGCATCGCCGCGATCCTGATCACCTCACCCAAAGGACACGTCCTGATAGACAGCGGGACCGAAAAGGGGGCCGATGTGGTGGTGGCCAACATCCGCGCACTGGGCTTCAGGCCGACCGATGTCGCCATCTTGCTTTCCAGCCACGAACACTTCGATCACGTCGGCGGAATGGCGAAGTTGCAGGAGACAACCGGCGCGAGGGTGTTCGCTTCCCCGGCTGCTGCACGAGTGCTGCTCACCGGTGAGGACGCTCTCGCCGATCCGCAATACGGCATGCACCCGCCCATGCGCCCGGTGGCCCGGGTAGGTGTAATCCGCGAGGGCCAAAAAGTTCGCTACAATCGCAATGGCCTGGTGCTCACGCCGCTGTTCACTCCCGGCCACACGCCGGGAGCCACGAGCTGGCAGTGGAGGAGCTGCGTTGGGCAGGACTGCAGAACCATCGTTTTCGCCGATAGCCTCTCGCCGGTGAGCAGCGATGCATACAGGTTCAGCGCCCATCCAGGCTATCTCGCGGCCTATCGCGCAAGCCTGGCAAAGCTAGCCGCCACGCCCTGCGACATTCTGCTGACGCCTCACCCGTCGGCGAGCGGCATGCGCGAAAAGCTTGCCAAGGGCAGCTTGGCCACGCCCGCCCCCGCCTCCTGTCGGGACTATGCGAAGGGGATCGCCGATCGGCTCGATGCACGGATCGCGAAGGAAGCCGATGGTGGGTAGCTGGAAGATCACAGCCTTCGCTTCGAAGGACGAGGTGGAAGCAGCCATGGCGAGGCAGGAAGCTGCCGAGGATTGGGATGTCACCATCGGCCTCGCCAGCTTCGAGGTAGCGGAAGACAAGCCTGACGAATGGAGGCTGGATGCCTACCTGCCGCGCCGGCCGACTGCTGCGGATCGCCGGGCGCTGGCGCAATTGTTCAATGGCTCGCCCCCCGAATTTGCGATCGAGCAATTGCCCGATGCCGATTGGGTGACCGAAAGTCAGAAAGGCATGGAGCCGATTTCGGCCGGCCGCTTTCACGTACGTACGCCCGATCATCCCGCGGATGAGACCGCCATCGACCTGATCATTCCAGCGAGCCAGGCTTTCGGAACCGGCCAGCACGCGACCACCGCGGGGTGTCTCATCATGCTGGAGCGGATGAAGCGCGATGGAGTTGCGCCGCGCCGCCTGATCGACGTCGGCACCGGTACTGGCCTGCTGGCCTTTGCCGCATTGCGCCTGTGGCCGCGCGCCTATGCCACGGCCTCGGACATCGATCCGGTGTGCGAAGGCGTGGTGGAAGAGAACGCCCGCCTCAATGGCGTGAGGCTGAGCCCGGGACGGGGCGCGATGTTGATGGTTGTGGCCGACGGGATGGAGGATGCCCGGCTTCAGGCGCGCGGGCCTTACGATCTGCTGATCGCCAACATCCTGGCACGGCCGCTGATCGAGCTGGCGCCCGACTTTGCCGAAGCAGTCGCGCCGGGGGGCCACGTGGTACTGGCGGGTCTTTTGACAACGCAGGAGGCCAATGTGCGCCGCGCCTATCGCCGGGCAGGCTTCCGCCTCGCGCGCCGGCTGGAGCGCGGCGACTGGTCGATCCTATGGTTGCGCGCCCGGCGCTGAGGTTCGTGCTGCGCGCGCTCGCCTGGGCGGCGGGTGCGCTCGTGCTGTTCATCGTAGCGTTTCTGATGTCCGCGTGGATCAGCTCGTCGTTACCGCGCAATCCGGACTGGACCGAGCCGGCGGACGGAGTCGAGATCATGGTCGGTGACAATGGCATCCACACCGAACTGGTGTTGCCGCTCGTGACTCCCGACAAGGATTGGCGCGAGGACTTTCCCGCCGCTCATGTGCCGGCGGCAAATGCGCCTTACACGCACGTCGCAGTCGGTTGGGGGGAGCGGGAGTTCTATATTAACACCCCGACCTGGAGAGAGTTTCGCCTCTCAACCGCCATTCAAGCACTGAATGGCGGCGACCCGCTTATTCACGTCGCGCATTACATCCGCCCGGCCCCCGGCCCGGACAATCGCCCGCTGCGCATTACGCGCGAGCAATACCGGCGGCTCGTGGCCCGCATCGAAGCATCGCTGGCGCCCGAAGCAGAGCGGAAGCGCTACCGCGGCTATGATGTCCATGACGTGTTCTACACCGCTCAGGGCCGCTACAACTGGCGCAACACCTGCAATCAATGGACCAGCGACACGCTTGCCGCGGCGGGGGTCAAAGTGGGGCGCTGGACGCCGCTCGCGGGCGGGGTGATGAAATGGGTGCCGGAGCCGGACTAGGTGCCAGCAGCCGCCACGATTTCAGCCCAACCGGCTTCGTCGATTACCTCGATGCCCAGCGCGGCGGCCTGTTTGAGCTTGCTGCCGGCGCCAGGACCCGCGACGACGAGATCGGTCTTGGCACTGACCGAGCCCGCGGCCTTGGCGCCCAGCCGCTCAGCCTGCGCCTTGGCCTCGTCGCGGCTCATGGTCTCGAGCTTGCCAGTGAAGACCACCGTCTTGCCGCTAACGGCGCTCGCGGTGGTAGCGACCTCGAACCGCGGCGGGCTGACCTCGCGCAGAAGATCGTCCCACACCTCGCGATTGTGCGCCTCGTGGAAGAAATCGCCCAGCGCTTCGACCACCGCACCGCCAATACCGTCGATCGAGGTCAACTCGGCAAGCGCCTCGGCGTCGCCAGCATGCGCCCGCTCGGCGGTCTCGCGCAACGCCGGAAGCTCGTGGAAATGCTTCATCAAATCGCGCGCAGTGACCGCGCCGACATGGCGGATGCCGAGCCCGAACAGCAGCCGCGCCGCATCGGGGCTGCGCTTGGCTTCGATCGCGGCGAGGAGATTCTCGACCGACTTCTCCTGCCAGCCCTCGCGGCCGATGAGATCGGCTCGGCGATCCTTCAGCCGGAAAATGTCGCCCGGGCCTTTCGCCAACCAGCCGAGCTCCATGAACTCGGCGATGGTCTTCTCGCCCAGCCCCTCGATGTCGAGCGCGGCGCGGCTGGCGAAATGGCGCAGGCGCTCGAACTGCTGCGCATGGCACACCAGGCCGCCGGTGCAGCGCACGTCCACCTCACCCTCCTCAGCCACCGCCTCGCTGCCGCAGACCGGGCAGTGATCGGGAAAGACGTAAGGCGCGCGCGGCACATCGCGGGTAAGGTTCTCGACCACCTGCGGGATGACGTCGCCAGCGCGCTGCATCACGATGCGGTCGCCCGGCCGCACGCCCAGCCGCGCAATCTCGTCGCGATTGTGAAGCGTCACGTTAATGACCGTGACGCCACCTACGAGCACCGGCGCGAGGCGACCGACAGGGGTCAGCTTGCCGGTGCGGCCGACCTGGATGTCGATGGCCTCAAGGGTCGTCTCGGCGCGCTCGGCCGGAAACTTATGCGCCAGGGCCCAGCGCGGGGCCTTGCCGACCGCGCCGAGCCGCTGCTGCCAGTCCAGCCGGTCGATCTTATAGACCACGCCATCGATGTCGTAGGGCAGGTCCGGTCGGGCGTGGCCAATCTCGGCATAATGCGCCAGCAGTGCCGTTACCCCCTCGATACGAATGAGCTGCGGCGAGACGGGCAGGCCCCAGGCCGCGATCTGCTGCATCATGCGCAGTTGGGTATTCGAGGGCAGCGCACTGACCTCCCCCCAGCCATGCGCCAGGAAGCGCAGAGGGCGGCTGGCGGTGACGCTCGCATCCTTCTGACGCAAGGATCCGGCGGCGGCGTTGCGGGGGGTGGCAAAGAGCCTCCCCGCAAGTTCTTGCTGCGCAGCATTCAGCGCGGCAAAGGCCTGTTTCTCCATATAAACTTCGCCGCGCACTTCGAATACATCGGGATGGCCGCTGCCCGCCAATTGCTGCGGAATGTCCGGAATATGCTGCACATTGGGCGTCACATCCTCTCCGACCTCGCCATCCCCCCGTGTCGCCGCCCTCACAAGCTTCCCGGCTTCGTAGCGAAGCGAACAGGAAAGCCCGTCGATCTTGTCCTCGGCGGTATAGCTGATCAGGGTGTCGCCCGGCAGCGAAAGGAAGCGACGAATGCGCGCTTCCCATTCCTCGACCTCCTCGGGGCTGAAGGCGTTGTCGAGGCTCATCATCCGCACTGCGTGGCGGACCTTCGCAAGGGGCGAAGCGGCGATCTCATGCCCCACCGCCACGCTCGGGCTATCGGGCCGGATCAGATGTGGGAAAGCCGCTTCGAGCTCCGCATTGCGCCGCACCAGCGCGTCGTATTCTGGGTCTGAGATCTCTGGCGAATCCTCCGCATGGTATAGCCGATTGTGGCGCGCGATCTCCTTGGCGAGAC
>ERZ1066119.1241-NODE-1241-length-14191-cov-7.502193_pt1 | contig 14191 bp, 10 predicted proteins | sample MGYA00382766_ERZ1066119 | MGnify/ENA primary metagenome ERZ1066119 (study PRJEB33369, sample SAMEA5778349) | biofilm metagenome | biome: Industrial cooling water; feature: Water cooling tower basin; material: Biofilm | place: United Arab Emirates | collected...
CCGGACCAGGAACGCGAGGTCGAGGAACATGCCCCCGCCGGTGCCCCCGGCGACGCCCCCGACGCCACCCGCGACGCCCTCATCGACATCGGCGTCGCCATGTCGCGCGCGCTCGACCCGGAGCGCGTCTACGCGGAGGCCGCGCGCCAGGCCCGCCGCGCCGTCCGCGCCACCGCCTTCTGCGTGGCCGTGGTGGACGAGGAGACGGCCGCCCTGCGCGTCGCCCGCGCCGAGGGCTACGCCGCCGACACCGCGGCCGAGCGCGCCGCCCTCGAGCGCCGCCTGCTCCCCGCCTGGCTCGACGCCCTCGCCAACGAGCGCGTCGTCGCGCCCGACCCCGCGCCAGACCCCGCGCCAGACCCCGCGCCAGACCCCGCGCACGACCCCACGCCCGACGCGGCGCCTAACGCCCCGCCCGCCGCCGGACCGGCCGCCGCCCGCGAGTTCACCGCGCCGCTCGCCAGCCCCGAGGGCGCGCTCGGCGCCATGACGGTGCGCGTCCCCGGCGCCGCCGACCCCGCGCACGCCGCCGAGGCCGCGGGGCTCCTGCGCGTGCTCGCCGCGCAGACCGCCGCCGCCCTCGAACGCGCCTACCTCGTGCGCCGCGTCGAGCAGAAGCGCCGCCTCGAGGCCATCGGCGAGGTCGCCGCCGGCGTCGCGCACGAGCTGCGCAACCCGCTCTTCGGCATCAGCAGCGCCGCCCAACTCCTGCGCTTCCGCGCCGCCGGCGACCCGGTCGTCGACAAGAACGTCGGCCGCATCCTGCGCGAGGTCGAGCGCCTCAACCGCATGGTCACGGCGCTGCTCGACTACGGGCGCCCGAACCCGATCCGCCTCGTGCCCGCCGACCCGGACGCGGTGTGGGACGACGTGCTCGAGGGGCAGCGCGGGCGCCTGGAGAGCCGGCAGCTCGTGCTCCTGCGCGAGCGCCCAGCGCGGGGCGACGCGCGCGGCGACGCGCGAGCGGGCGCGACCTGGATGCTCGACCCGGAGCAGCTCGCGCAGGTCTTCCTCAACGTCCTCGTCAACGCCGTCGACGCCGCCCCCGAGGGGAGCGACCTGACGCTGAGCTCGAGCGTGCTGCCGTCGGGGGCGTGGCGCTGCCGGCTGCACAACGGCGGCCCGGCGATCCCCCCCGAGGTGCTCGCCCGCGTCTTCGAGATCTTCTACTCGACGAAGTCGGGCGGGACGGGGATCGGGCTCGCCCTCTGCCAGCGGATCATCGACGAGCACGGCGGGACGATCGCCCTCGAGAGCGCCCCCGAGGCGGGGACGGCGGTCACGATCACGCTCCCGGGCGCCTGAGCCACCCGCGGCCGGGCGCTCCGCGCGTCGGCAGCCGTGCCGATCGCCGTCGGGCGTCGCCGGGCGTTGCCCGACGTGGTGCCGGCCGCTAGCATCGCGAGGAGGGGTGGACGATGCCCCCGCCCCGCCCCGCCTCGCTCCCCTCCGCATGCTCTCCGTCCTGGTGGTCGACGACGACGCCGGCACGCGCGAGACGCTCGCCGACTTCTTCGAGATGCTCGGCTACGTCGCCCGCACCGCCGCCACCGCCACCGAGGGGCGCCGCGCCGCCGCGGCGCACGCCCCCGACGTGGCGCTGGTCGACCTGCGGCTCCCCGACGCCGACGGCCTGGTGCTCCTCGAGGCGCTGCGCGTCGACGACCCGGAGCTCGCCGTCATCTTCCTCACCGGGCACGCCGACGTGCCGACCGCGGTGCGGGCGATGCGCGACGGCGCCGCCGACTTCCTCGAGAAGCCGATCGACCTCGAGGCGCTCGACGCGGCGGTGCGCCGCGCGGCGGAGCACGGGCGGCTGCGGCGCGAGCTGACGATGCTGCGCAAGCGCGACGCGGTGGCGCTCTGGCAGGACGACGCGCCGGCGCCGGTGGTCCCCTCGCTCGAGCGGCTCGTCGAGCTGGCGGCGCGCAACGACGACGCCCCCGTGCTCGTGGTCGGCGAGACCGGGACCGGCAAGGGGTACGTGGCCCGGCAGATCCACGAGCGCTCGGAGCGGCGCGCCGCGCCCTACGTCGAGATCAACTGCGCGACGCTCTCGGCGAGCTTCTTCGAGAGCGAGCTGTTCGGGCACGAGAAGGGGGCGTTCACCGACGCCAAGCAGGCCAAGCGCGGGCTGCTCGAGGTCGCCGGACGGGGCACCGTGTTCCTCGACGAGATCGCCGAGCTCCCCCCCGAGGTGCAGCCGAAGCTGCTGAAGGTGATCGAGGAGCGCACCTACCGGCGGCTGGGGGGGACGGCGACGCTGCGCACCGAGGCGCGCGTGGTGCTGGCGACGCACGTGGCGTTGGCCGAGGCGGTGGCGCAGGGGCGCTTTCGCGCCGACCTGTTCTACCGGCTCCAGGTGCTGACCATCGCCCTCCCGCCGCTGCGCGAGCGGCGGGAGGACATCCTGCCGCTCACCGAGGCGCTCCTGCCGCGCGGCGCCCGGCTGGCCGAGAGCGCCAGGCAGGCGCTCGTCGCCTATCACTGGCCGGGGAACATCCGCGAGCTCAAGAACGCGCTCTGGCGGGCGAGCATCCTCGCCGAGGGGGCGCCGATCACGCCGGCGCACCTCGGACTCGGCACCTCGCCGACGCCGGGGAGCGGGAGCGTCGAGCCGCCCCCCGGCGCCGGCGAGGTGCCGACGCTGGCGGCGGCGGAGCGGCGCGCGATCGAGGCGGCGCTCGCGGCGACGCAGGGGAACAAGGCGCGCGCGGCCGCCCTGCTGGGGATCGCCCGCTCGACGCTCAACGAGAAGCTCCGCCGCCCCGCCGCCGCCGCCGACCTCTGATCGGGGCGCCTGCGGCCCCGTCCGGAAATCGGCCGCCCGCCACCCGCACCGTCCGGAATCCGGACGGTGCGGGTGGCGCTCGACGTTTCGGAGATCCGCACAACTCGTTGTCACACAAGGACATGGATCCGGACACCGGACGTGGCGCGGATGTCGCCCTAGGGAGTGCGCGTCCGGGGCGGGGTCGCGCCGCCCGCCGCCCTCCCTCTGCACCGCCCGTCACCGTGTCCCGCACCGTTCTCGTGGTCGAAGACGAGCAGAGCATCCGCGACATCCTCGCCGAGCTCTTCGACGTGGACGGGACGACGACGCACGTGGCGGGGACGCTCGAGGAGGCGAAGGCGGCGCTGGCGCAGCGGGCGTACGACCTGATCGTCACCGACATCCGGCTGGGCGGCAAGCGCGACGGCGGGCTGCAGGTGATGGCCGCCTCGGGGCTGCTGTCGCCCGACGCGACGGTGATCGTGCTGACCGCCTACCCGGACGACGACAACCGGCACGCCTCGCGGCGGCTCGGGGCGACGCACTTCCTCGAGAAGCCGGTCGATCTGTCGACCATCGCCGCGCTCGCCTCGAGCGCCGGCGTGGGGTCGGCGATCTTCCCGGCCGGCTCGTCGAACGGGGCGGTGGCGGGGCCGCCGCGGATGTGACGGTGGGGGTGGGGGGGGGGGTGGGACGGCTCCGTGGGGACGGGGTCGGGACGACGGGGTGGGGGGACGTGGGCCGTTCGACGTAGGCTGCTCGACGCAGGCCGCTCGACGCAGGCTGCTCGACGGGCGCTCGCGCCCCGGTGTCGCTAGGCCGGCCCGCAGGTGTGGGGATGGGTGTGGGGGCGGGACGGTCTAGCGACCACGGGCCGGGCGCTCCGGCGAGTGCAGGTGGGGTGGGGGGTGGTGGGGTGGAGGGGTGGGGGTGGGGGTGAGACGGCGGCGGCGGGCATCCGGCTGGGCCGGGGGTCCGCCGTCGTCGTTCGCCGCTCCGGCGCGCGGTGCCGGAACGGCTCGTGCGAATGGCGTGGGTGGGCGAGCCCCCGACGTCGGCGGTGACTGGTGCTCGCGACGCTCGTTCACCCGATGACCCGGCAGGACGACCATGCGGTGGCGCAACTTCGCTCTCTCCGGCAGTGCGGCCCTCGGCGCGGCCGCCGCCCTCAACGCCGTGGCCGCGCGCGAGAGCGGCTCGCCCCTGCCCAACCCGGTGGGCGGGGAGGAGGGGTGGTTCTCCTGGCGCGGACACCGCGTCGCCTTCACCCGGCGCGGCCACGGGCCGGCGATGCTGCTCGTGCACTCGATCCACGCGGCGGCGTGGAGCTACGAGTGGCGCCGCGCGGTGGACCGGCTGGCCGAGCGGCACACGGTGTGGACGATCGACCTGCTCGGCTTCGGGCGCTCCGACCGCCCGGACGTGCGCTACACCTCGGCGCTGTACGTCCAGCTGCTCGCCGACTTCCTGGAGCAGCAGATCGCCGAGCCGTGCATCCTCGTCGGCTCGTCGCTGGGCGGGGCGTACGTGGTGGCGCTGGCGGCGCGCGAGGGGACGCGCGGCACGCCGCGGGTGCCGGCGGTGGTGCTCGTCGGCCCCACCGGCGTCACGCACCTGGCGAACACGCCGGGCGCGGTGAACGACGCGGCGCGGCGGCTGGTCAACAGCCCCGGGGCGGGGACGACGTTCTTCAACGCCCTCGTGACGAAGCCGAGCATGCGCTTCTTCCTCGAGCAGACGTTCGCGCAGGAGGGCTACGTCACCCCGGCGCTGCTCGACGCCTACTACACGACGGCGCACCAGCCGGGGGCGCGGCACGCGCCGGCGGCGTTCGTCGGGATGGCGCTCAACCTGAACGTGCGCGACGCGCTGCGCCGGCTCGAGATGCCGGTGCTCATCACCTGGGGCGACCAGGCCAAGGAGGTGCCGCGCACCGAGCTCGAGGCCTACCGCACGCTGCGCCCCGACGCCGAGGTGGTGATGTTCTCCCCCTGCGGCAGCCTGCCGCACGACGAGCGGGCCGACGAGTGGTGCGACGCGGTGCTCGACTTCGTCGCCCGCGCCACCGGGGAGCCGTCGACGGGGCTGCCGATCGGCGTCGCCGCCTCGGCCTGAGCCGCGGGGCGCGGACGCCCCGGGATACCCGGGGGCGTCCGCGGGTCGGCCGGCGTCAGCTGCGCAGCTCGCCGCGGCCGAGCGCGGTGCGGATCGCCTCGCGCATGGCGAGGAGCGCGTCCTCGCGCGCGGCGGGGGAGTCGTCGCGCACGTGCAGCTCGACGCCGTCGAGCACGGCCAGGCGGCGCCAGGTGGCCGGGGCGTCGTCGGCGCGGGCGACGCCGTTGACCCCGTGGGCACCCATCCCCGGGGCGAGCGCCGGGGCGAGCGAGGTGGCCACGCGCCGCTCGAGCGTGTCCCCCCCCAGGTCGCGCATCTCGCGCTTGATGACGTCGAGCGTCTGCCCCTCGCGCTGGCGGATCTTGATGGCCAGCAGCTGCAGGAGGTGGCGGTAGTTGTAGGTGGCCGCCGTGCCGCTCCCCTCGGGGCGGTCGAGCAGCCCGCTGGCCACGTAGAAGCGCACCGCCCGGGCGCTCGGCGCCGCGCGCGCCGAGGCGTTGGTCGGCCGGACCCCGGCCGCGTCGACCAGCGCCGTGGCGTGCGCCGCCAGGCTGCGCGCGTTGAACGGCGCGTGACGAGCGTGCAGACGCAGGAGGTGCACGGGGGACTCGGCCATATGCTCAACGATACAGCGCGCGCGCCAGCCGAACCAGAGCCCGCCGGTGCGGCGACGCCGTGGGGCCAGCCGCGCGGCAGTGGCGGCGGGCGCGGGCGTGCCGCCCCCGCGCGTCGGAGCCCACGCGTCAGAGTACGCGCTGGAGCGTCGCCGCGCCGGCGTCGCGCACCTTCTCCCACCACGGCCGGCCGTTCATCTCGGCGGCCGTCATCTCGCGCGCGTGGCGCAGGTCCTCGAGGAACATCGCGTCCATCCCGGCGATCACGCGCGGATCGAGGACGAGGAGCGTGGTCTCGTCGTTGAAGGCGAGCGAGCGGTTGTCGAAGTTCATCGACCCCACCGTGCCCCAGACGCCGTCGACGCTGATGGTCTTGGCGTGCATGTTCGACGGCTGGTACTCGTAGATCCGCACCCCGGCCTCGAGCAGCTCGGCGTAGCGCCACCGCCCGGCGTAGCGCGTCGTCCGCACGTCGGTGGCCGGCCCGGTGGTCAGCACCCGCACGTCGACGCCGCGCCGGGCGGCGCGCTTGAGCAGGTTGCGGAAGTCGTCGTCGGGGACGAAGTAGGCGTTGGTGACGTAGAGCGTGCGGCGCGCCCCGGCGATCGTCAGGGCGAGGAAGCGCTCGGCCGGGGTGCTCCCCGTCGACGGCACGGCGTGGAAGAGCCCCGCGCGGACGTCGCCGGTCAGCCGCCCGCGGGCGACCACCGGGGCGTCGCCGGGGAGCGGCGCGGCCGCCGAGGCGGCCTTGCCGGGCCCCGTGCGCTCGACCGGGCGCCGGATCGAGATCGCGGCCACCGAGTCGGCGGTGACCGGGGCGAAGGCGGTCGCGGGGAAGAAGGCGTCGCCGGTGAGCAGCTCGCCGGTGGCCTCCGCCCAGGTGGAGGCGAACGCCGCCTGCAGCTGCGAGACCGAGGGGCCCTCGAAGCGCACGTTGGTCTCGCGCCACTCGTCCGGGGCGCGTCCACCGCCGAGCCAGTAGTCGGCCAGCCCGAAGCCGCCTGTGTAGCCGACCCGCCCGTCGACCACGACCACGCGCGCGTGCGAGCGCTCGGCGACCTTGTGGAGCGAGTGCCAGCGCAGCTTGCGCAGCCACGCCAGCTCGACGCCGGCGGCGGTCAGGCGCGCCACCCAGCGCTCGGCGAGCGTCTGCGACCCGAAGCCGTCGAGCAGGAGGAGGACCCGCACGCCGCGTCGGGCGCAGTCGGCGAGCACCGTCGCCATCGTGTCGGCCACCGCGCCCGGCTGCGAGAAGTACATCTGCACGGTGACGGTGCGCCGGCAGCTGCGCAGGTCGCGCCAGAGCAGCGGATAGGTGCCGTCGCCGTTCTCGAGCACCTGCACGCGGTTGCCGTCGTGCAGCGTCGTGCCGGTGTAGAGCTCGATGGTGCGGGCGAAGAGCGAGTCGGTGGGCGCCGGCGGCCCCGCCGGGTCGCCCCGGGCGATGACGTACTCGATCGGCGTGCCCCGGGTGACCGAGAGCACGCCGATGAGCGCGAGGGCGACGACGAGGATGCCGAGCGCGACGAGGAGGAGCCGTTTGCCGAAGGCGGTGATGAACATGGCCGGCGCGCTCCGGGTGCACGCCCCGTTCCAGCGGTCGAGGGGGGAGCGACGGTGTGGCGCGCCGGCGCGCCGACCGGCAGTTTGCACGCGCCGCCCGGGTGCCGCCCCGAACGCCGCCCCGAGTGCCGCCTCGAAGCCGCCCCGTCCGCGGCGGGCGCGCTCGCCGTCCCCTCGCCGTCGCATGCCCGAGCCCCTCTCCTCCCGCCGTCCGGCGCTCCCCGTGCCCGTGCACCCTCCCGGTGCGCCGGGCGCCCCCGGCACGTCCCGGGGGTCGGGCGTCTCCGAGTCCGGCGATCCGGGCGGCCGGCACGGGCGCGGTGGGCGCCCCGTCTCGGGGCGCGTGGCCGCGCAGCCGCCCGGCGGGCCGCCGCGCCGCGCCCATCTGGCCCGCCCGCTCGTCCTCCTCCTCGCGGCGCTCACCGTCGGGATCCACGTGGTGGTCAACGTGGTGAGCCCCTACGGGCTGCACCGCGACGAGTTCCTCTACCTGGCCATGGGACGCCACCTGCAGCTGTGGCGCATGGACTTCCCCCCGCTCATCGCCCTCGTCGCCGAGGCGTCGCACGGGCTGTTCGGCGACCGCGTGGCGGGGATCCGCATGGGGCCGGCGCTGGCCCACGGCGCGCTCGTGGCGCTGGCGGCGATGCTCGCCCGCGAGATGCGCGGGCGCACCGGCGCGCAGGCGCTGGCGGCCGTGGCGGTGCTCGTCTCGCCGCTCTTCCTGCACGCCGGGAACCTGCTGCAGCCGGTGATCCTCGACCAGCTCTGGTGGACGCTCGGGCTGCTGGCGCTCGTGCGGCTCGGGCAGGACGACGCGGTGGAGGGCGCGGATCCGCTGCGCACCACGGGAGCGCACGCAGTCCCGGCCGCGCACGGCGCGCGCGAGCTGCGCCCGCGGGTCTCGGGCGAGGTGGCCGAGGTGTGGCCGGCGGACGAGGAGGACTGGGCCGAGCGGCGCGGACGCCGGCGGCGCACCGACCCGTTCACGTCGACGCTCGAGCGGCTGGACGCGTGGGGCGCCCGGCGGACGACGCGCGACTGGCTGCTGCTGGGGCTCGCCGGCGGGCTCGGGCTGCTGACGAAGTTCAGCATCCTGTTCTTCGGCGCGGCGGTGCTCGTGGCGCTCGCCGTCGGCCCGCTGCGCGGGCGGCTGCTGGGCGGCGGGCCGTGGCTGGCGCTGCTGCTGGCGCTGACGCTCGGGGCGCCGAGCGTGGTGGGGCAGCTGCGGCTGGGCTGGCCGGTGCTCGGACAGCTGGGCGACCTGCAGAGCACGCAGCTCGCGCGCGTCGGGGCGCTCGACTTCCTCGGCGGGCAGCTCCTGCTCGGCCCCGCCCTCCTGCTGGCGCTCCTCGGGCTGTGGGCGACGCTGCGCGCCCGGGCGCTGCGCGTCGCGCGCACGGCGGGGCTGGCGTGTCTGGCGGCCTTCCTCCTGCTGCTGGCGCTGCGCGGCAAGGCCTACTACATCGGGCCGATCTATCCGTTCCTGTTCGCCGCCGGGGCCGCGGCGCTCGAGCGCGGGCTCGCCCTGCCGGCGGCGTTCGCGCACCCGGACGACGCGCGCACGCGGCTGCGGCTGACGCTCGCCCTCGTGGTCGCCTTCGGCGTGGTGACGCTCCCCTTCGGCCTGCCCGTGGTGCCGCCGGCGCCGATGGCGCGCTACGCGGCGACGCTCGGGATCGCGAGCACGACGACCACCAACATGGGGGAGCAGCTCGCGCTGCCGCAGGACTACGCCGACATGCTCGGCTGGTCGCAGCTGGCCAGCGCCGTGGCGCGCGGGTGGGACACCATCCCTCCCGAGGCGCGCGCCGACGCGGCGATCCTCGCGTCGAACTACGGGCAGGCCGGGGCGATCGACTACTACGCGCCGCGGCTCGACCTGCCGGGCGCGGTGAGCCCGGCGGGCTCCTACTGGTTCTTCGGCCCGGGCGACCGCGCCGGCGATCCGCTGCTGACCGTGGGGGTGCCGCTGGCCGAGCTGGCGGGGCGGTGCGGGCGGGTGGTGCCGCTCCCCCCGGTGCGGCACGTCGAGACGCGGTGGCTGGTGCCCGAGGAGCGCGACGTGCCGCTGGCGCTGTGCGAGCGGCCGGTGCGCTCGCTGGCCGAGCTCTGGCCGGAGCTGGCCGGGCGCAACTGAGCCGCGGGGCGCGCCCCCCCGTGCCCCGCCTCCGTCCCCCGTCTGCGCCGTCCGGCTCCGTTCCCCTTCCGCCGCCCACCCCGCCATGCTCCGCTTCCGCGATCGCACCGTCCTCGTCACCGGCGTCGGGCGCGAGGGGCAGGTGGGAGAGGCGCTGGCCGCGGCGTTCGCCGCCGAGGGGGCGCGGCTGGCGCTCGTGGACCTCGCCGCCGACGGGGTCGCACGGCAGGCCGAGCGGCTGCGCGCGGCGGGGCACGACGCGCACCCGTTCGCCTGCGACCTGACCGACGCCCGGCAGGTCGACGCGCTGGCCGAGCAGGTGCGCGCGGCCGTGGGCGAGGTGGACGCGCTCGTGTGCGCGGCCGGGGGGTTCGCCCCGACCGGTCCGCTCGGCGACGACGATCCGGCGGCGTGGCAGCGGCAGCTCGCCATCAACCTGACCACCGCGCACCTGGCCACCCGCGCGGCGCTCCCGATGCTGCGCCGCCGGCGCGGGGCGATCGTCTACTTCGGCTCGGCGGCGGTGCTCCCCGGCGCGGCGGGGGGCGGGATCGCCGCGTACGCGGCGGCCAAGAGCGGCGTGCTGGCGCTCATGCGCTCGGTGGCGGAGGACGAGCGGGCGCACGGCGTGCGCGCCAACGCCGTGGCGCCGACGAGCATCCGCACCGCCGCCAACGTCGCGGCGATGGGGGAGCAGGGAGGGTACGTGTCGCGCGAGGAGGTGGCGGCGGCGGTGCTCTGGCTGTGCGCGGCGGAGAGCGCGCCGATCACCGGGCAGGCGATCCGGCTGGGATAGCGCCCGAGCGCGCCGGCGCCGGCACCGGCGGCGGGAGGTCGGCAGGCCGCGCCCCGTCGGGCGTCCTCACGCGGTCGTCTTCCGGTACCGCCGCACCGCCAGCGTGCACACCACCGCCGCGTACGCGGCGAGCACCGCCACCGGGCGCGCCACCTCCGCCGCCCCGGCCCCCTTGACGAGCACCGCGCGCATGACCCCGACGAAGTGCTTGACCGGGTTCAGCTCGGCCAGCCACTGCGCCCAGCGCGGCATGCTGTCCACGGGCGTGAACAGCCCGCTCATGAGCAGGTACACCACGAGCACGAAGAACGAGACGAACTGCGCCTGCTGCTGCGTCTCCGCCGTGGTCGAGACGAGGAGCCCGACGCCGAGCGCCGCGACCAGGTACAGCGCGGCCGCGCCGAAGACGAGCGCCAGACTCCCGCGGACCGGCACGTCGAACACCAGGTGGGCGATGGCGAGCCCCACGGCCAGCTCGGCCATCGCCAGCAGCCAGAAGGGGAGCAGCTTGCCGGCGATGAACTCGTACTTCCCCACCGGCGTCACGTTCAGCTGCTCGATGGTGCCGATCTCCCTCTCGCGGGCGATGCTCTGCGCGGCGACGAGCGTGCCGACGATCGTGACGAGCGAGACGAGGATCCCCGGCACCATGTACACGTGGTAGTCCAGCGCCGGGTTGTACCAGCCGCGCGCGCGCACCTCGATGCGGGGCGTCGCGGCCGGCGCCGCCGCGCCGCCCGCTTTCGACGCGGCCGCCCCGGCGCCGTACGCCGCCAGCACCTGGGCGGCGTACGCCTGCACCACGGCTGCCGCCGCCCCGTCCTCGGCGTCGACGACGAGCTGCACGCGCGCGGGGCCGTCGCCGACGGCCAGCGCCTCGTCGAAGCCGCGCGGCACCCGCAGGATCACCGAGGCGCGGCGGTCGAGCAGCGCCTCGTCGGCCGGCGCGGCCGACGGCGCCCACCCGACCACGCGGAAGTACCCCGAGCCGGCGAAGCGCGCGACCAGCGCCCGCGACGCTGGCGACGGCGCCTCGTCGACGACGAACACGCGCGCCCCGCGCACCTCGAAGCTCGCCGCGTTGGCGAGCACCAGCAGCTGGACCACCGGGATGACGACCAGCTGGACGAGCGTCGCCCGGTCGCGCACGATCTGCACGACCTCCTTGCGCGCGAGGGCGAGCACCACGCGCAGGCTCGCGCCCAGGCGCGCCCGCGTCCGCGCCAGCCACTCGCCCCGCGCCCCGGGTGCGGCGCCCACGGTCAGCGCCCCCCCGGCAGGCGCACGTCGAGCCGGCGGGCGCTCACGCCGAGCAGCAGCGCCGTCATGCCGGCCAGCACGAGCGTCTCGTCCCACAGGTGGCCGATCCCCACCCCCTTGAGCATGATGCCGCGGACCACGAGCAGGAACCAGCGCGCCGGCACGACCGCCGAGAGCGCCCGGAGCGGCGCCGGCAGACTCTCGAGCGGGAAGATGAACCCGGAGAGCATGAGCGTCGGCATCATCAGCCCCATGAGCGACGCCGTGAGCGCCACGCGCTGCGACGAGGTGCGCGTGGCGATCAGCACCCCCAGGGCGAGCGACGTCGCGATGAAGAGCAGGCACTCGGCGAGCAGGAGCGCCACGCTCCCGCGCACCGGCACGCCGAAGACGACCCGCGCCGCCAGCAGCACGGTGAGCACGTTGGCGAAGCCGAGCGCGAGGTACGGCAGCACCTTGCCGACGACGATCTGCCAGGGCCGGAGCGGCGAGACGAGCAGCACCTCCATCGTCCCGGTCTCCTTCTCGCGCGTGAGCGACACGCTCGCCATCAGCGCCGAGACGATGGTGAGCACGAAGGCGACGAGCCCGGGGACGAACAGGTGGGCGCTGGCGAGCGTCGGGTTGAAGCGCATGCGCGTCTCGGCGAGCACCGCCGCGCCGCCCGGTGACCGGCCCGGGGGGTCGCCCGTGGCGGGCCGGCGCGCGCGGAGCTCCTGCTCGTAGCGGCGGACGACCGTGGTGGCGTGGGCGCGCATCACGCTCCCGGTGTTCGGGTCGGTCGCGTCGGTCACGATGAGCACCGGCGCCGGCTCGCCACCGGCCAGGCGGTCGGCGAACCCCGCCGGAAACACCACCGCCTGCTGCGCCCGGCCGCTGGCGAACAGGCGCGGGAGCGCCCGGTCGCTGCGGAGCACGGCCACCACGTCGAACCGGCCGGCCGCCGCGAGGCGGTGGCGCAGCGCCCGCGTGGCCACGTCGGGCGCCGGCTCGACGACGGCGAGGCGGATGCGCCCCACCTCGGTGCGCACCACGAAGCCGAAGAGCAGCACCTGCACGAGCGGCATCAGCAGCAGGATGGCGAGCGTCCGCCGGTCGCGGAGCAGGTGCCGCGCCTCCTTGCGGAGGAAGGCCGAGAGCGCGCCGGAGCCGTGGCCGGAGCCGGGGCCGGGGCCGGCGGCGCGATCCGCCGACGCGCGGGGCGTCATGCGGCGCCCGGCCCGGGGCGCGCGAGCCGCACGAACAGCTCGTCCATCGAGGCCACGTCGAAGCGCGCGGTGAGCTCGGCGGGCGTGCCGAGGGCGGCGATCCGCCCGTCCACCATGATCGAGACGCGGTCGCAGTACTCGGCCTCGTCCATGTAGTGCGTGGTGACGAACACCGTCGTGCCCCCCGCGGCCGCCTCGTAGATCAGCTCCCAGAACTGCCGCCGCGTCACCGGATCGACGCCGCCGGTGGGCTCGTCGAGGAACACGACGCGCGGCTCGTGCAGCAGCGCGACCGAGAGGGCGAGCTTCTGCTTCCAGCCGAGCGGGAGCCGCCCCACCCGCTCCCCGGCCAGGTGGGCGAAGCCGAGCCGGTCGAGCAGCCGGGCGAGCCGGTCGGCGATCTCGCGCCCCCGGAGCCCGTAGACGCGGCCGTACAGCCCGACGTTCTCGCGCACCGTGAGGTCCTCGTAGAGCGAGAAGCGCTGGCTCATGTAGCCGATGCTCCGCTTCACCTGGTCGGCCGCGCGCGCCACGTCGAAGCCGGCCACGCGCGCCCCGCCCGAGGTGGGGGCGAGCAGCCCGGTGAGCATGCGCATCGCCGTCGTCTTGCCCGCGCCGTTGGCGCCGAGGAAGCCGAACACCTCGCCGGGGGCCACGTCGAAGGTGATCGCGTCCACGGCGGTGAAGGCGCCGAACCGGCGCGTCAGCGCGCGCGCCTCGACGGCCGGGGGCGTCACGCCCCCTCCGGCCCCATGAGGGCCATGAAGCGATCCTCGACGCTCGCCGGGGTGGGCGCGGCCGTGGCCCCGGCGAAGCCCGCCGCCCGCAGGTGGGCCGCGAGCGCGTCGGCGATCGCGGCCGCGTCGCCCCCCGGGCGCGCGTCGGTGTAGTGCACCGTCGCGCCGAACGGGACGACGCGGTGCGCGTGCGGGTAGGCGCGCAGCGTCGCCAGCAGCCGGACCCGGGCGCGCGGGTCGGCGACGCGCACCGCGATCAGCGGCAGCGGGTAGCCCGCGGCGACCGCGGCCGGCGTGTCGACCTCGAGCAGCCGCCCGCCCTGCATGAGCGCCACGCGGTCGCACCGCGCCGCCTCGTCCATGTACGGCGTCGACACCATGGTGGTGAGCCCTGCGCCCCGCAGCTCGCCGAGCAGGTCCCAGAACTCGCGGCGCGACACCGCGTCCACGCCCGTGGTGGGCTCGTCGAGGAAGAGCACCTCGGGGCGGTGCACGAGCGCGCACGACAGGGCGAGCTTCTGCTTCATCCCGCCCGAGAGGGCGCCGGCGCGGCGGTCGCGGAACGCCGCGATCTGCCCGTACACCGGCGCGATCAGCGCCCCTCCGCGCTCGGGCGTGGTGCCGAACACCGCGGCGAAGAAGCGCAGGTTCTCCTCCACCGTCAGGTCCGGGTAGAGCGAGAAGCGCCCGGGCATGTAGCCCACCCGCGCCCGCAGCGCCCATAGGTCGCCGACCGGGTCGAGGCCGAGCACGCGCGACTCGCCCGCGTCGGGGACGAGCAGCGACACGAGCACGCGGAAGAGCGTCGTCTTGCCGGCGCCGTCGGGGCCGATGACGCCGAACAGCTCCCCCGGGCGCACCTCGAAGCTCACCCCGTCGAGCGCCGCCGCCCGGCCGAAGCGCACGCCCAGGCCGCGCGCTGCGACGACCGGCGCGTCGCCGACCGGGGCGCCGACCTCGCTTCCGTGCTCTCGTGACTCCCTCC
>ERZ1066119.1244-NODE-1244-length-14184-cov-7.532451_pt1 | contig 14184 bp, 14 predicted proteins | sample MGYA00382766_ERZ1066119 | MGnify/ENA primary metagenome ERZ1066119 (study PRJEB33369, sample SAMEA5778349) | biofilm metagenome | biome: Industrial cooling water; feature: Water cooling tower basin; material: Biofilm | place: United Arab Emirates | collected...
ACCTGGGCGTTGAAGCCGAGAAGGTGACGGAAGAAGCGAGCTTCATCGACGATCTTGGCGCGGACAGCCTCGACATCGTCGAGCTGGTGATGGCCTTCGAGGAAGAATTCGGGGTCGAGATCCCCGACGACGCCGCGGAGAAGATCACCACCGTCAAGGACGCGATCGACTATATCGACCAGCACCAGGGTTAACGGCTTTGGCGCTGCCATGCGCACATGAACAGGCTCGGCGCTCGCCGGGCCTGTTTTGCATCTAGGGAGGGAAGGGCCATGCGCCGCGTCGTCGTCACGGGTCTCGGGCTGGTCACGCCGCTGGGCGGAGACGTGAGCACGAGCTGGAAGAACATCCTGGCGGGCAGGAGCGGCGCCGGGCCGATCACCCGCTTCGATGCCTCCAACCAGAAGTGCCGCATCGCCTGCGAGGTGAAGCCGGCCGACCACGACCATGGCTTCGACCCGGGCAAGAGGGTCGATCACAAGATCCAGCGGCAGGTCGATCTGTTCATCGTCTACGGAATCGATGCGGCCGGCCAGGCGCTCGAGGATGCCGGCCTTACCGACATGCCGGACGAGATGAAGCTGCGCGCAGGTTGCTCGATCGGCAGCGGGATCGGCGGCTTGCCGGGGATCGAAACCGAAAGCCTGGTGCTCCACGAAAAGGGGCCGGGGCGCGTGTCCCCGCATTTCGTGCACGGCCGGCTGATCAACCTCATCTCGGGTCAGGTAAGCATCAAGCATGGGCTGATGGGCCCCAACCATGCGGTAGTGACCGCTTGCTCGACCGGCGCCCATTCGATCGGCGATGCGGCCCGGATGATCCGCGACGACGATGCCGACATCATGGTGGCGGGCGGCGCCGAGGCGACCATCTGCCCGATCGGGATCGCCGGCTTCGCCCAGGCCCGGGCGCTGTCCACCGCTTTCAACGACGAGCCGCAGCGCGCCAGCCGCCCCTATGACAAGGACCGCGATGGCTTTGTCATGGGCGAAGGCGCGGGCGTGGTGGTGCTCGAGGAATATGAGCATGCCAAGCGCCGCGGAGCGACCATCTACGCCGAGGTGGTCGGCTACGGCCTGTCGGGCGACGCCTATCACGTGACGGCGCCGCATCCGGAGGGCTCGGGCGCCTATCGTTCGATGCAGATGGCGATGAGGAAGTCGGGGCTCGACCTTGGCGACATCGACTATATCAACGCCCACGGCACCTCGACCCCGCTGGGCGACGAGCTCGAACTGGGCGCCGTACGCAAGCTGTTCGGCAACAATATCGCGACTCTGTCGATGAGTTCGACCAAGTCGGCGATCGGTCACCTGCTCGGCGGTGCCGGAGCGGTGGAAAGCATTTTCTGCATCCTGGCGCTGCGTGACCAGGTGGTGCCGCCGACCCTCAACCTCGACAATCCGAGCGAAGGCTGCGCCGGGGTCGACCTGGTGCCGCATCAGGCCAAGGAGCGGAAGGTCCGGGCGGTGCTGAACAACAGCTTCGGCTTTGGCGGGACCAATGCGAGCCTGGTGATGCGGGCGGTGTAAGGATCGCTGCTCCCCCTTCGGGGGAGCTGTCGCGAAGCGACTGAGGGGTCGGCGGCGTCAGCCGCCGTGCCGCCGCTGTCGCGCCGGACCCATCCGTCTCGGCTTCGCCGAGCCACCTTCCCTGAAGGGAAGGAGCTAGGGTGTTACATTTCCCCCCGCGCCCTCCGGATGGCGAACCATTTCTCCACATTGGCCCGATGCTCGGCATAGGTGCGGGCGAAGATGTGGCCGCCGGTGCCGTCGGCGACGAAGAAGATATATTGGTGCGGCTCGGGATCGAGCACGGCGGCGATACTGGCCTTGCCCGGGTTGGCGATCGGACCGACCGGCAGGCCGGGCCGGCGGTAGGTGTTGTAGCCGGTGTCGGCCCGGAGTTCCGACTGGCGGATGCGGCGGCCTAGCGGCCTGCCCCTGGTCACCGGATAGATGACCGTCGGATCGGCATCGAGCTTCATGCCGATCTTGAGGCGGTTGCAATACACGCCGGCGACCGCCCGCCGCTCGGCCGGCTTGGCAGTCTCCTTTTCGACGATGGAAGCCAGGGTGACGGCCTCCTGCGGCGTGCTGACCGGGCAGGCGCCCGCCTTTCGCTTCGGCCAGAGCTCGGCGATGGCGCGGTCCATCGCCGTTTCCATTCGCGCAGCCACGGCCGCCCGGCTTTCTCCGCGCTGGAAGCTGTAGCTGTCGGGCAGGACCTCGCCCTCGCCGGGCAGCGGAGCCGGGCCCGTGAGGAAGGGCGTGGCGGCGAGCTTCTCCTGGACGAGGATGCTCGGCATGCCTTCGGGGATGGTCACCAGCCGCTGCACGGGCGAGCCGTTCTGAAGGATGCCGAGCACGCCCGACTGGCTGGTGCCGGCCGGGATCTCGAACTCGCCAGCCTGGATCCCGCCGCCCGAGCCCAGCAGGCGGGCGAAGCCGCGAAAAGCGGTGCAGTTGCGGACGAGGCCAGTCCGGGTCAGCTGCGGGCAGAGGCTGGTGAGCGTGGCGCCCTCCTCGACCGTAATCGTCTGCGCCCTGGCCGAGCCCGGACCGCCCGACCACCAGAACAGAAAGGTCAGGAGCAGAAGACCGGCAAGGCCCAGTCCCGCCGCGGCGAGGAGCAATTTCTTGCCCATCTTACAGGGCGTCGGCGGGCACGTAGCCGACGAGGCCGCCGGCATAACCCCAGGCCCAGCCTCGGCTCTTGTCGAGGACGCGCATCTCGGCGCCTGCGGGCAGGGTGCAGAGCGCCTCGGCCTCTTCTTGCGGCGCAGCGAGAAGAGTGGTGGGCCGGCTCAGCCGAACGGCGAGCGGCTCGGCATAATGGGACGCAATCACGGTTCCGGCGAGCGCCACATCGGCAAGATCCTGCCGAAAGGCGCTGGTTCTCGGGTCGGGGTGGGCCGACGGGCCGGAAAGGGGAAAGCCGCCGCTGGGAGCGTCAGCGGTGGGCGTGGGCGAGCTGGCCGAGCGCCGGGCGCCGGTCGGCATCGCGCTCGCCGCTTCCGCCGCGCTCGCTGCTGCCCCGGATGTTGCGCTTGAAACCTTCAAGGAAATCTGCCCCGCTGCTGGTGCGGACGACGAACACGTTGCGCCGGTCGTCCTGATCACGTTCGCGGCGCAGATAGCCGAGCGCACCCAGCGTGTTCAAGGCACGGGTCACAACCGGCTTGGACACGCCCAGCACACGAGCAAGACCGCGAACGGTGTGGGGCCCGGGGGTCAGGTACACGATCATCAGCAGCGCCATCTGACGATTGGTCAGGTCCGGCTCGCCCGACCGGACGTAACCAACAAGGGCACGCATCCACCCGCTTAGCGAAGCATCGCTCATTGGACTGGAAAACTCCTCGCCTGAAGTGCGTGTCGGGTTAACCGGCGAGGGAGCGAAATGTTGCGCTTGTGTTAGAGAGACGACGAAAAAGCGTAGTCACTTGCGACGAAAGCGGTTCGCCAGCGCCGCATGAACCGCGCGAAGGCCGAGCGCCTCGCCGCCCTTGGGTCGGCCAGGCTTGGCGGACGGTCGCCAGGCGAAGGTGTCGAGATGCGCCCAGGCCGCGCCCTCGGGCACGAACCGACGAAGGAACAGGGCGGCGGTGATGGTGCCGGCGAAGGGCGAGTCGGCGCTGTTCACCATGTCGGCAAGATCGCTCTTCAACATGTCGTCATAGCCGTCCCAAAGCGGCAAACGCCACAGCGGGTCGGCGACTTGCGTGCCCGCGGCGAGGAGTTCGGCGGCGAGGGTCTCGTCGTTGGCGAAGGTGGCGGGGAGGTCGGGACCGAGCGCGACCCGGGCCGCTCCGGTCAGGGTGGCGAAGTCGATGACGATTTCGGGCTTGTCCTCACCCGCGCGGGTGAGCGCGTCGGCAAGGATCAGCCGCCCCTCCGCGTCCGTATTGTCGATCTCGACCGTCCGGCCCGAGCGGCTCTTCAAGATATCGCCAGGGCGGAAGGCGCCGCCCGCCACCGCATTCTCGACCGCGGGGATGAGGAGGTGGAGGCGGACCGGCCAGCGCTCGGCGACGATAAGGCGGGCAAGGGCAAAAGCGTGCGCCGCGCCGCCCATGTCCTTCTTCATCAGGCGCATGCCCGATGCGGGCTTGAGATCGAGGCCGCCGGTGTCGAACACCACGCCCTTGCCGATGATTGCGAGGCGCGGGTGCGCGGGGTCGCCCCAGCGCGCCTCGATCAATCGCGGCGCGCGCGAGGGCAGGGCGGCCATGCCGACCGCGTGGATCATGGGATAGCCCTGCTCGAGCGCATCTCCCTTGGTCACCTCGACCTCGGCGCCGGCAGCGCCCGCCCATTCGCGGACCGCAGCTTCGAGCTCTGCCGGGCCGAGGTCGGCGGCCGGCGTATCGACGAGGTCGCGAACGAGGGTGGTGGCTTCGGCGAGACGTACCAGCTCATCGATGCGGGCCGGCTCGGGGGAGAGGAGGATGCGCGCGCCGGGCGCGGGCTCGGGCTTGCTCTTGTAAGCGGTGAAGCGATGCTGGGCGAGCAGCCAGCCGAGTGCGGCCAGGCCCGGCGCGGCGTCGCCGGCAAGGCGATAGCTGCCTTCGGGGAGACGCTCGGCGGCATGGGCGAGGCACCAGGGGGTGAGCGCCTCGCGCTTAGCGGTGCCGATCAGCACCTCCCACTCGGCACCTGTTCCCGGCAGCACCAGAAGCTGCCCGGCCTTCCCTTCGAACCTCGCGGCCTCGACCAGGGAGCGGCGCGGCGCGGGCTGCGCCTTCAGCCAGTCCGGGAAGCTCGACGGATCGAGAAGGTGGAGGGGACGGGCGGGCTCCTGCCGGTCAGGGCGGAGGAGGGAGGCGAAGTCGGTCATCCGGCCTGACGTAGTCGCGCTTGGCTGTCATTGCGAGCCGGAGGCGAGGCAAACCCGCCCAGCGTGCGGATTGCTTCGCTAGGCTCGCGATGACGAGGGTTACGCGCGCAAGGACGTCAGGGAAGCGGCCTGCTCCAGCGGAACCCCGAACAGGTCATGCTCGTCGGCGTCCTCGACGCTCACCCGGGCGATGTCGCCGGGCTTGAGGTGGCCGGCGTCGCGCAGGTGGACCTCACCGTCGATCTCGGGCGCGTCGGCCTTGCTTCGGCCGGTGGCGCCGCCGGTCTCCGGGTCGACGGCGTCGATGATGACGTCGAGGGTCGAGCCGACCTTGGCGGCAAGCTTCTCGGCCGAGATGCGGGCGGTGAGCTCCATGACGCGGGCGTAGCGCTCTTCCTTCAGCTCCGGCGCGACATGACCCGGGAGGTCGTTGGCGGGGGCACCTGCGACCGGCTCGAAGCGGAAGGCGCCGACACGGTCGAGGCGGGCTTCGGCGAGCCACTGCAGGAGGTTTTCGAAGTCTGCTTCGGTCTCGCCGGGGAAACCGACGACGAAGGAGGAGCGGATGGCGATGTCGGGAACCTGACGCCGCCACTCGGCCAGGCGTTCGAGGACGCGCGCCTCGTTGGCCGGGCGGCGCATGGCCTTGAGCACCGTTGGAGAGGCGTGCTGGAAAGGGATGTCGAGATAAGGGAGGACCAGCCCCTCGGCCATCAGCGGCATGATCCGGTCGACATGGGGATAGGGATAGACATAGTGGAGCCGGACCCAGGGCCGCTCGCCATCCGGAGTGCGAAGCTCACCCAGCGCGCGGGCGAGGTCGGTCATGTGCGCGCGGACATCCGACCCCTTCCAGGGCCATGCGGCGTGCTTCAGGTCGAGACCGTAGGCGCTGGTGTCCTGGCTGATGACCAGCAGCTCCCTGGTCCCTTGCGCCAGCAGCTTCTCGGCCTCGCGGAGGATGGCGTCGGGGCGCCGGCTGGCGAGGTCGCCGCGGATCTGGGGAATGATGCAGAAGGCGCAGCGGTGATTGCAGCCTTCGGAGATCTTCAGATAGCTGTAGTGGCGCGGCGTCAGCTTCAGCCCCGGCATGGCCTGCGGCACGAGGTCGAGATAGGGCGAACGCGGCGCAGGAGCGGCCTCGTGCACGGCGGCGACGACGTCTTCATAGGCATGGGCACCGGTGATCGCGAGGACCTTGGGGAAGCGGGCGCGGATGACCTCCGCCTCGCGGCCCATGCAGCCGGTGACGATCACCCGGCCATTCTCGGCCAGTGCCTCGCCGATCGCCTCCAGGCTCTCTTCCTTGGCGCTGTCGAGAAAGCCGCACGTGTTGACCAGCACGACGTCGGCGCCGGCATAGTCGGCGCTCATCTGATAGCCGTCGGAGCGGAGCTGGCCGAGGATGCGCTCGGAATCGACGAGGTTCTTCGGGCAGCCCAAAGAAACCATGCCGACGCGGGGCGGGGTGGGAAGAACAGTAGCCATGGGAAGGCGGCGCCGTTAGCCGAAAAGTGCGGCGAAAGCTAGGCATCCTCCCTGCCGCCAAAGGCGGTGCGGCATCGTGGTTGGCCCCTCCACCCTTGAGCTGCGCTCAGCGGTCAGCCTCCCCATTGCTGCGCAACGGGGAGGTTCTTGCGGGCTCAGCGCCTGATCACCTCGTTCAGCACGGCGACGCGGATCCCGAAGCGATAGGCCGACAGCTGATTGAACAGGAACTCGCCGTCTTCCTGGAGAGTCAGCTCCTGGCGAATGCGCATGCCGGAAGGTGTGCGGTAGCTGAGGGTCGCGCGGGGACCCTCGACGGTGATGGCGACCGGGCCACGCGCATCGGTGAGGGTGCCGGTGAAGCGGTTCGGGCCGGCGGGTACCATGATCCAGGTCCGGGTGCGCGTGGGCTTCTCCCCTTCCGTGATGCGCTGGACGAGACGCAGACCCTTGCCCTCCCTCGTCCCGCGGCTCTCAACGGAGATCGGGACGGAGCGGCCGATGATGGGATTGAGAACCCCATCGCCGCGCGTCTCACCCTCGAAGAAGGCGAGAAGGTCGAGCGGCGGGGCGGAGCTTGCGGGGAGCTCGGTCGAGGTGCAGGCGGTGAGGAGGAGGGAAAGGGTGAGTGCGCTTCGGCGAAAGCCGGAGCCCAGCGCCTTTTGTTTCCGTGATGAAGAACACTGGGCTCCGGCCTTCGCCGGAGCACCGTGCGACTTCATGCCGGCCGCTCCAGCGTGCTCATGTCGATCACAAACCGGTAGCGGACGTCGCCCTTTTCCATCCGCTCCCAGGCGTGGTTCACCTCGTCCATGCGGATCATCTCGACCTCGGGATAGAGCTGATGCTCGGCACAGAAGTCGAGCATCTCGACCGTTTCCGGCACCCCGCCGACGCCCGAGCCGCCGATCGCCCGGTTGTTGGAGACGAGCAGGCCGCCGTGGATTGGCGGCAGGGGAGCGATAGCACCGACGATGACCATCCGTCCGGCCCGGCGGAGGAGGCCGAGATAGGGCTGGACGTCGTGGGCGACGGGGATGGTGTCGAGGATGAAGTCGAAGCGGTTGCGCGCTTCCTTCATCGCCGCGCGGTCGGAGGAGACGAGGACGTGAGCGGCTCCGAGGGCACGGGCCTCCTCCGCCTTCTTCTCGCTGGTGGTGATGGCGGTGACTTCGGCGCCAAGGGCGGCCGCGAACTTGACCCCGAGATGGCCAAGGCCGCCGATGCCAGCGACGGCGACCTGCTTGCCGGGGCCGACATGCTCCCTGTATTGGCGCAAGGGGCTCCAGCTGGTGATTCCCGCGCAAAGGAGCGGTGCGGTCCTGGACGGATCGAGACCGTCCGGCACCTCGAACACGAAATGCTCGCGGGTGACGATATGGTCGGAATAGCCGCCTTGCGTGACCGAGCCGTCCTGCTTGTCGCGGCCGCCATATGTGTAGGTCGAGCCCTCCAGGCAGAATTGCTCCCAGCCGTCGGTGCATTCGCGGCACTGGAGGCAGGAGTCGACGATGGTGCCCACCGCGACCGTCTGCCCCACCTGCACGCGAGTGACCTCCGGTCCCACGGCGGTGACTTCGCCGACGATCTCGTGGCCGGGGATGGCGGGATAGGGCACCTCACCCCAGTCTCCGCGGCAATGGTGGAGGTCGCTGTGGCAGATACCGGCATAGGTGATGCGGATGGCGACGTCGTCGGCGCGAAGGTCGCGGCGTTCGAAGCGGATCGGCTCGAGCGGCTTGTCGGGAGCATGATTGCCCCAGCCGAGGGCGGCAGTCGGCATGTGATCAATCTCCTGCGCGGGCCAGCAGGCGCTGGGCCAGGGTGAGGTGGGGCTTGTCGACCATCCGGCCGCCAACGCTCAACACACCGGCGGAAGGTTCGGCTGCAAAGGCGTCGATTATCGCGCGGGCATGGGCGATCTGGTCGGAGGTGGGGGTGAATGCGGCGTTAATCGGCCCGACCTGGGCGGGATGGATGGCGAGCTTGCCGGTGAAGCCGTCGCGGGCGGCGGCGCCGGCCTCGGCGGTCAGGCCCTCCTCGTCGCGAAAGTCGGTGAACACTCCATCGACCGGCTGCACGCCCGCCGCAACCGCGCCGGCGAGGCAGAGGGTGCGGGCGAGCTGGTAGGGCAAGGTGTAGGCGCCCGTGTCGTCCTTGTTGGAGGCAGCTCCAAGGGCGGCGGAGAGGTCCTCGGCGCCCCAGCTCATGGCTGCGAGCGGCGTGCCGGGCTGGCGGTAGGACAGAAGGCCGAACAGGCTGGCGGCAGTCTCGGTTACGATCGCGTGAATGGGAATGCTGCCGGTGCGATGGGCAAGCTCGGTCACCTCCGCGCCGCTTTCAGCCTTGGGCAGGACCAGGCCGTGGATGTCGGCCGAGCCGATGAGCTCGAGGTCGAGGCGATGGTCTCCGGTCCGGAGCGGGTTGATGCGGACCCACCACAACGGACCCCCGGAGCGGGCGGGCAGGGTCTTCAGGATCTCGCGAGCGCGGGCCTTCTGCGCGGGGGCGACGCTGTCCTCGAGGTCGAAGATGAGGGCGTCGGCGGCGCTGTCGAGCGCCTTGGCGATCTTCTTCTCGCTGTCGGCGGGGACAAACAGCCAAGAGCGCGGCTGGCGAGTCATGCGTCAGACTTCTTGATGAGGGCGGTGCGCTTCATGGTGCAGACGAGCTGCCCATGCTGGTTGAGGGCGCGGTGTTCCCAGGTGACCAGGCCGGCATTGGGACGCGACTTGCTTTCGCGCAAGGCGACGCATTCGCTCTCGAAGCGCAGGGTGTCGCCGATGAAGACGGGAGCGGGCAGGCGCACCTCGTCGAAGCCGAGGTTGGCGACGAGCACGCCCTCGGTGGTGTCGGCGACGGACGCGCCCACGAGCAGGCTGAAGGTGAAGCAGCTGTTGACGAGAATGCGGCCGAACTCGGTGGCGGCAGCGGCTTCGGCGTCGAGGTGAAGCGGCTGGGGATTGTGGGTGAGGGTGGAGATGAGGAGGTTGTCGGTCTCGGTCACCGTGCGGCGGAGAGCGTGGGTGACGGCGGTGCCGACTTCCCACTGGTCGAAGAAACGTCCGGGCATGGGGCGGGTGTAGCGGCCGCCTCCACCTTCGTCACCCCGGGCCTGACCCGGGGTCCCCCTTCCTTTCTGCTGGCGGAAGGTAAGAAGCGGGATCCCGGATCAAGTCCGGGATGACGGTGGAAGCAACAGCTCCGCCATCGCTTCGGTGATCGCCTCTCCGTCGAGGCGATAGTCGCCGTAAAGGTCGGGGAGGCTGCCGGTTTGGCCGAAGCGGTCGACGCCGAGCGGGGCGACGCGGTGGCCGGAGACGGAGCCGAGCCAGGAGAGGGAGGCGGGGGCGGCGTCGCAGAGGGTGACGAGGCGGCCGCCAGCGCCCAGGCGGGAGAGGAGGGTTTCCACGTGGCTTGGGCGGCGCTCGCCCGTCCAACGGCCAGCCAAGGCCTCGCTCCAGCCGCTGTGGAGGAGGTTGGGGCTGGTGACGCTGAGGAGGCCGAGGCCGGGGAGGTCAGCGCTGAGTTCTTCCCAGGCGGCGAGGGCCTCGGGCGTGACGGCACCCATGGCGACGATGGCGGCGTCGCCGCTCGGCTCGTGCAGCCAATAAGCGCCTTTCAGCGCGTCCGCCTTCCAGGCGTCGGAAGCCCGTTCGATCTGGCGGATGTTGCGGGTGGAAAGGCGGAGGTAGGTGCTTTCGCCGTCGGGCGCGTCCATCAGGCGGAAGGCCTCGCCCATGAACAAGGCGAGTTCGTCGGCGAAGGCGGGTTCGTAGTGGCGGAGGCCCGGCTGCCCTAGCGCGATCAGGGGCGGATTGATCGACTGGTGGGCGCCGCCCTCGGGCCCGAGGGTCAGGCCCGAAGGGGTTGCGACCAGCAGGAAGCGTGCGTCCTGGTAGCAGGCATAGTTGAGGCTATCGAGACCTCTGGCGATGAACGGATCGTAGAGGGTGCCGATGGGGGCGAGGCGGTGGCCGAAGAGGTCACCGGCAAGGCCGGCAGCCGCGAGCATCAGGAAGAGGTTCGACTCGGCGATGCCGAGCTCGACATGCTGGCCGGCGTCCTTCGCGGCCCACTTCTGGGCGGAGGGGATCTTCGCTTCGGCAAAGACGTCGCGGATGGCCCGGCGGTGGAACAGGCCGCGCTGGTTCACGAAGGCGCCGAGATTGGTCGAGACGGTGACGTCGGGCGAGGTCGTCAGGATGCGGTCGGCAAGCGGGTGCCCGGACTTGGCGAGGTCGAGGAGGATGCGGCCGAAGGCGGCCTGGGTGCTCTGCTCCTCGCCCTGCGGCGTGGGCAGGGCAGGCACGGACCAGTTGCCGAAGGGGCGCTGCTCCTTTTCGCGGCGGACCTTGGTGGCGGCGAGCAGGGCTTCCACTCCGGCGCGAGCATTATCGCCGAGGCCGGCGAGCAACTCCCATTCCTGACCCTCGGCGACGTTCATCGCTTCTCTAAAGGCGGCGAATTGGGTGGGGTTCATGAGGCCCGCATGATTGTCCTTGTGGCCGGCGAAGGGCAGGCCGTAGCCCTTGACCGTCCAGGCGATGAACAGGGTGGGCACATCGTCCTGGGCTGCCGCAAAGGCCTCGGTGAGGCTCTCGAGGCAGTGACCGCCAAGGTCGCTCATCAGCGCGGCAAGCTGCTCGTCATCGTGAGCGGCGAGGAGATCGGTGGAGGCGGGCACCTCGGCGGCGATGCGCACCCTCCAGGCGGCGCCACCCTGATAGAGGAGGGCGCTGTGCTCGGCATTGGGCAGGGCCTCGAGCCAGGTGCGGAGGGCAGGCTGCTCGCCAAGCACGGCCGCGAGACGCTTGCCGTGGCGGAGCTCGACCACGCGCCAGCCGCAGGTGCGGAAGATGTCGTCGAAGCGCTCGAACATGCGGTCGGCACTGGTCGCATCGAGGCTCTGGCGATTGTAGTCGACGATCCACCAGAGGTTGCGCACGTCGTGCTTGTGGCCCTCGATCAGGGCTTCGTAGATGTTGCCTTCGTCGAGTTCGGCATCGCCCATCAGCGCGACAAAGCGGCCGCGCCGGTCCGCGGGCATGGCGTCGCGGGCGGACAGCCAGTCCTGGACGAGGCTGGCGAAAAGGGTGACGGCGACGCCGAGGCCGACCGAGCCGGTGGAGAAGTCGACGGGGATGCGGTCCTTGGTGCGGGACGGATAGCTTTGCGCGCCCTTGAACCCGCGGAAGTTCTCCAGCGTGGCGCGGTCCTGCGAGCCCAGCAGATAGTGGATGGCGTGGAGGACGGGCCCGGCGTGCGGCTTCACCGCGACCCGGTCGTTGGGGCCGAGCGCATCGAAATAAAGCGCTGCCATGATCGCCGTCATCGACGCGCTCGACGCCTGGTGGCCGCCGACCTTCAGCCCGTCGGCGCTGTCCCGCACATGGTTGGCGTGGTGGATGATCTGGCAGGAAAGAAAGCGCAGGCGCTCTTCGAGGGCGCGAAGGGCGGCGAGGTCGGGCGTGGGCATGACCACAGCGCGTAGCGGGAGCCGCTCGCCGTCGCAAACGACTGAATTCGCCGGGGCAAAGGAACAGCGCGCCCGCTCCACTGTTCGCAGCAGCGGGTCAGATGGAGTTTGTCATGAAGAAGTTACTTGTGCTGCTTGCCGGCGCCGCCGCGCTTGGCGCCTGCGCCACCAACAATGCCGATGACGACATGGGTTCGATGGGCCGGACCGGCACAGCCGGGGGCGCGATGGCGCAGGCGGCGGAGGATCCGAACAATCCGATGTTCCACCCGATGTACATGATGATGGCGGCATCGAGCGACCAGTTCGAGATCCAGTCGAGCCAGCTGGCGCTGCAGGCATCGCAGAACCAGGCGGTGCGCAACTATGCCAATCTGATGATCGCCCATCATACGGCGACCACCCAGAACCTGATGGCCGCGGCGCAGAGCGCAGGCTTGATGCCGCCCCCACCGACCCTGATGCCGATGCACCAGCAGATGCTCGCCCAATTGCGCGGGGCAGGCACCGGCTCAGCGTTCGATGCCGCCTATCAGCAGATGCAGATCCAGTCGCACCAGGCGGCGCTTCAGCTGCATTCGGGCTACGCCAATGGGGGTGACGTGCCCGCGCTCCGCCAGGTTGCGGGCGCTGCGGTGCCGATCGTGCAGCAGCATCTCGAGCAGGCGCAGCGGCTGAACGTCCAGGGCCAAGGTATGATGGGCGACCATCAGGGCCACGGCAATCAGGGCGGCGCCGGCCGTGCGGGCGAGCGCGGCTAGGCGGCGGCGCTTTCCACCAAGAGACGGTCGAAGCGCTCCTGGGCAGCGCGGATGCAGGCGATATGCTCGATCGCCCAGCGCCCGAGCGCTTCGACCGGCTCGACCAGGCTTTCACCAAGTTCGGTCAGGGCATAGGTCACGCGGGGCGGGACGGTCGGCTCAACCGAGCGGCTGACCAGGCCGTCGCGCTCCAGCCCGCGCAGGGTCAGAGTCAGCATCCGCTGTGAGATGCCGTCGATCTCGCGCTTGAGCTCATTGAAGCGTCGCGGCCCACGGGCGAGGATCATCACGATCAGCACCGACCATTTGTCGCCAATCCGATTGAGCACCGGGGAGACGTTCCGGCAGCCCGCCGCGCGGAGACCATTTTCTCCCACAACCTCAGTATCATGCATGTGACCTGATACCCTCCGTGTGCCGTCTTGGAAGCCGACGGCGAGTAGTTACCTATGGTGTCTAGGTAATCTTTTGTGACTGGAGCGATAATGTCTGGCAATCGTGGATCCACCATTCTTCACGTCGACAGCGCCATCACCGGCGAGAACAGCGTCAGCCGGCAGGTGACCCAGCGGCTCGTCGAGCGGCTGCGGGCGGCCGATCCGCAGGCGGAAGTGATCCGCCGCGACCTTGTCGCCGAGCCGCTGCCGCACCTGACGCTCGATCAGCTGGCCGACAATCCGACGCTGGAGGAGTTTCTCGGCGCCGGGACGGTGGTGATCGGCGCGCCCATGTACAATTTCACGGTACCGAGCCAGCTCAAGGCCTGGATCGACAGGCTGGCGGTGAACGGCCGCACCTTCCGCTACACGGCCGAGGGCAAGCCGGAGGGGCTGGCCGGGCCCAAGCGCGTGATCATCGCCCTGTCCCGCGGCGGCTTCTACGGGCCGGAGCAGGGCAATCAGGAATTCGAGCATCTCGAGAGCTATCTCAAGGCAATCTTCGGCTTCATCGGCATCGTGCCGGAGTTCGTCCGGGCGGACGGGGTGAACCTCGGGCCGGAGGTCAAGGCCAAGGCGGTGGAGAAGGCGCTGGAGGAAGCGGAGCTGGTGGCGGCTTGAGTCTAAGATCCTCCTTGTTCGGCGGAGCCGAATGGGGAGGTGGCAGCCGCGCAAGCGGCTGACGGAGGGGCTTGGCGCAGCGCTGCGCTGCTGGCCCCTCCACCACTCCGCTTCGCGGAGCGGTCCCCCTCCCCATCCCTGCTACGCAGGAACAGGGAGGCCGGTTCAAGCAAGCAATCGCAGCGGGTTCTCGATCAGCGGCTTCAACGCCTGCAGGAAGCTTGCTGCGTCCCAGCCGTCGACCACGCGGTGGTCGCAGGAGAGGGAGAGGTTCATCCGCTTGCGGATCTCCAGCTCGCCCGAGACCGGCACGACCTTCTCCTCGACCTTGTTGACCGCGATGGTTGCGACCTGCGGGGGCGAGATGACGGGGGTGGAGACGACGCCGCCCATGGGCCCGAGAGACGAGATGGTGAAGGTGGGGTTGCTGAGCTCCTCGCGGGTCGCCTTGCCTGTCTTGGCGGCGTCCGACAGACGGGCGACTTCAGTCGCGAGCTGCCAGACCGACAGGCGCTCGGCCGAGCGGATCACGGGGACCATCAGCCCGTTCGGAGTTTGC
>ERZ1066119.1246-NODE-1246-length-14171-cov-7.715075_pt1 | contig 14171 bp, 8 predicted proteins | sample MGYA00382766_ERZ1066119 | MGnify/ENA primary metagenome ERZ1066119 (study PRJEB33369, sample SAMEA5778349) | biofilm metagenome | biome: Industrial cooling water; feature: Water cooling tower basin; material: Biofilm | place: United Arab Emirates | collected...
CACCGCGGCCGGGGCCTCGCCGGCGAGCGCCGCGTCGCCGCCGCCGGCAGCGCCGGAAGCGCCGGCAGCGCCGGCGACGGGGGCCGCGCCCCGCGCCCCGAGCGGATGCAGCCGCTTGACGAGGGTCAGCACGGTGTAGACGGCCACCGGCTCCCCGTCCTGGTTGGTGACCTCAACGTCCCAGGCCACCACCCCCTGCGGGACCTGGTCGGCGCGGTCGTCCTTGGCCGTCTTGCTCTTGCACGCCAGCCGCACCTGGATCGTGTCGCCGACGTAGACCGGCTTGACGAAGCGCAGCCCCTCGAGCCCGTAGTTCGCGAGCACCGGGCCGGGCGCCGGGTCGACGAACAGCCCGGCGGCGGCCGAGATGACGAAGTAGCCGTGCGCGACGCGCCGCTCGAAGATCGACTCGCGCGCGGCGATCTCGTCGACGTGGGCGTAGAAGTAGTCGCCCGAGATCCCGGCGAAGTTGACCACGTCGGCCTCGGTGACCGTGCGCCGGTGCGTCGTCCACGTCTCGCCGATGGCGAGCTCCTCGAAGTGCTTGCGGAACGGGTGCACGCGGTCACGCCGCTCCACCGCGCCCTTGCTCCACTCGCGCGTGACGGCGGCGAGCGTCTCGGGCGAGCCCTGGAGCGCGGTGCGCTGCATGTAGTGCAGCACCCCGCGCACCCCGCCCATCTCCTCGCCGCCCCCGGCGCGCCCCGGGCCGCCGTGCACCAGGTGCGGCAGCGGCGAGCCGTGCCCCGTGGACTCGGCGGCGCTCTCGCGGTTGACCAGCATCAGCCGCCCGTGGTAGGCCGCGGTGCCGAGCGCCACCTCGCGCGCCACCCCGTCGTCGGCGGTGAACAGCGAGCCGACGAGCGAGCCGCGCCCGAGACGCACCAGGGCGATCGCCTCGTCGACGCTGCCGTAGGGCATGACCGTGTTCACCGGCCCGAACGCCTCCACGTCGTGCGACGCGGTGCGGTCGAAGGGGCGGTCGTTGTAGAGCAGCGTGATCGGGAAGAACGCCCCCGCATCGCGGCTGGCGCCGACCACCTCGAAGTCGTCGCCGCCGTAGACGCGCTCGCTCGCGGCGCGGAGCGCGTCGAGCGCCTTCCCCACCTCGCGCACCTGCGCGCGCCCGGCGAGGGGGCCCATGCGCACCCCGTCGACCGCCGGGTCGCCGACGCGCGTGCCGGCCAGCCGCTTCCCGAGCGCCTTCACCAGGTCGTCGACGAACGGCTCGGGGACGAAGGTGCGGCGGATCGCCGTGCACTTCTGCCCCGCCTTCACCGTCATCTCGCGCGCGACCTCCTTGACGAACAGGTCGAACTCCTCGGTGCCGGGGCGCGCGTCGGGGCCGAGCATCGAGAAGTTGAGCGAGTCGGCCTCCTGGTTGAAGCGCACGTTCCGCTCGACGATCGCCGGGGTCTGGCGGAGCATCTGCCCCGTGGCGGCGCTCCCAGTGAAGGCGACCGAGTCCTGGAAGTCGAGGTGGCTCAGCAGGTCGCCCGCCGACCCGCAGACGAGCTGCACGCTCCCGGCGGGGAGGAGCTGACTCTCGATCATCGCGCGGAAGACGGCCTCGGTGAGATAGCTCGTGACCGTGGCCGGCTTGACGATCGCGGGCACGCCGGCGAGCAGCGCCGTGGCGAGCTTCTCGAGCATCCCCCAGACGGGGAAGTTGAAGGCGTTGATGTGCACCGCGACCCCCTCCATCGGGACGCACACGTGCCGCCCGACGAAGCGGCCGCCCTTCGACAGCGCCTCGACCGGGCCGTCGACGTAGAACGTCTCGTCGGGGAAGTCGCGCCGCCCGCGGCTCGCGTAGGCGAACAGAGTGCCGATCCCGCCGTCGATGTCGATCCAGTGGTCGCCCCGGGTCGCGCCGGTGTGCGCCGAGACGCGGTAGAACTGCTCGCGCCGCTCGTTGAGGTGCAGCGCCAGCGCCTTGAGCATGCGCGCCCGCTCGTGGAACGTCATGCGGCGCAGCGTCGGGCCGCCGACGGTGCGGCCGTACTCGAGCATCGCGCGGAAGTCGAGCCCCTCGCTCGACGCCTCGGCGATCTCGGCGCCGGTCACCGCATCGTACAGCGGGGTGAACTTCCCCGTCCCCTCCACCCACTCCCCCAAGGCGTAGTTCTGCAGGCGCGTCACGTCAGTCTCCACTCGGCGCACGTTCCGCCGGCGTTCGGGGTTCGTCGGGGGTGCGGGGCTCGCCCGTCGCCCGCGTCTCGTTCCAGGTGCGGTAGGTCGCCGTCGCCGCGGCGCGCGCGGCGGCCTGCGCGTCGCTCAGGGCGCGCAGCGGCTCGACGGGGCGCAGCGTCGCGTGCAGCCGCGCCGGCAGCCGCTGGTACAGGTGCGTCCCCTCGCGCTTCCACGCGAGCATCTCGTCCGAGACGTCCTTCACGACGCGCGCCGGGTTGCCCACCACCACCTTGCGCTCCGGAATCTGCATGTCGGCCGGGACGAAGCACAGGGCGCCGACGATCGAGCCGCTCCCCACGTGCGCGCGGTCCATGACCACGGCGTTCATCCCGATCAGGCAGTCGCGCCCCAGCCGCGCGCCGTGCACCACCGCGCCGTGCCCCACGTGCGCCCCCGCCTCCAGCAGCACGGTGACGCCGGGGAACATGTGCACGGTGCAGTTCTCCTGCACGTTGCACCCGTCCTCGACGACGATCCCCCCCCAGTCGCCGCGGATCGCCGCGCCCGGGCCGACGTAGACGTCGCGCCCGATCGTCACGTTCCCGGTGACCACCGCCGCCGGGTGCACGAACGCCGTCTCGTGCACCACCGGGACGAACGCCTCGAAGGCGTAGATCGCCACGCGTCCCCCCTCGCGTCAGACGCGCTCGAGCACGGTCGCCATCCCCTGCCCGACGCCGACGCACATGGTCGCCAGGGCGTGGCGGGCGCCGCGCTCGCGCAGCTCGTGGGCGGCGGTGAGCAGCAGCCGCGCGCCGCTCATCCCCAGCGGGTGCCCGAGGGCGATGGCGCCGCCGTTCGGGTTCACCCGCGGGTCGTCGGCGGCGACGCCCAGCTCGTGCAGGCAGCCGAGCACCTGGCCGGCGAACGCCTCGTTGAGCTCGAGCACCTCGACGTCGTCGAGCGCGAGCCCGGCGCGCCCGAGCGCCTTGCGCGTCGCCGGCACGGGGCCCAGCCCCATCACCCGCGGCTCGACCCCAGCGACGGCGGTGGCGACGATGCGCGCCATCGGCTCGAGCCCGAGCTCGCGGCAGGCCGCCTCGCTGGCGACGAGCAGCGCGCAGGCGCCGTCGTTGAGCCCCGAGGCGTTGCCGGCGGTGACGCTCCCCGCCCCGTCGGTGCGGAAGGCCGGGCGGAGCGCTGCCAGCTTCTCGAGCGTCGTGTCGGGGCGGAGGAACTCGTCGTGCTCCACGCGCACCGTCCCCTTGCGTCCGGCCGGCGCGTCGACCGGGGCGATCTCGACGGCGAAGCGCCCGCGCTCGCGCGCCGCGGCCGCCTTCTGCTGCGAGCGGCAGGCGAACAGGTCCTGCGCCTCGCGCCCGATCCCGAGCCGCTCGACGACGTTCTCCGCCGTCTGCCCCATCGAGTCGACCCCGTACTGCTCGCGCAGCCGCGGGTTGACGAAGCGCCAGCCGAGCGAGGTGTCGAACAGCTCGACGTCGCGCCCGAACGGCCGGGCCGACTTGCTCATCACGTACGGCGCGCGCGTCATGCTCTCGACCCCGCCGGCCACGTACACGTCGCCGTCGCCGTGGGCGATGGCGCGCGCCGCGTCGGCCACGGCGCTCATCCCCGAGGCGCACAGCCGGTTGACGGTCGACCCCGGGACGCTCGGCGGCAGCCCGGCGAGCAGCGCCGCCATGCGCGCGACGTTCCGGTTGTCCTCCCCGGCCTGGTTGGCGCAGCCGAGCACCACGTCCTCGACGCGCGCCGGGTCGAGCGCCGGGTGGCGGGCGAGCAGCGCCCGGATGGCGTGCGCCGCGAGGTCGTCGGGGCGCACCTCGGCGAGGGCGCCGCCCAGGGCGCCGATCGGGGTGCGGAGTCCGTCGACGAGGAATGCGTGCGTCATGAGGCGACCGGCGGGTGCGGCAGGGAGAGGAGGGGCGCGGGGCGCGCCGCGGCGGGCGCCCCGGCGAGGGCGAGCTCGCGCATCAGTCGTCCGCCTCCGCGGACGCCGCGAGGAGCGGGCGGCGCGTGTCGTAGCAGGTGCCGCGAAAGAGCCCGACGACCGCGCCGTGCTGGTTGGCGACGGTGACGCGATAGACGCCGATCCGCCGCGGCTCGATCTCCGCCTCGGCGGTGGCGGTGAGCACGTCCCCCTCGCGCGCGGCGTTCGGGTAGCTCATCACGTTCTCGAGAGCGACGCTGATCGACGCGTGCGAGTTGCAGGCGAAGGCGAACGCCGAGTCGGCCAGGGCGAAGGTCACGCCGCCGTGAGCGATGCCGAAGCCGTTGAGCATCTCGGCCCGCACCCGCATGCGCGCGACGCTGCGCCGCGGTGCGACCTCGAGCACCTCGACCCCCAGCCAGCGGCTGAACGCGTCGTGCGCGAGCATGTGCGCCACGGCGCGCTCGGCGAGCGCCTGCGCGTCGGCGGCGGGCGCGGCGCCCTGCGGCCCGGCGCTCACGGCGCCAGCCGCCCCCCCGTGCGGGCGACGTCGCGCAGGCGCGGGGAGACGCGGTAGCGGTCCTCCTGGTAGACGTCGCGCAGCCGCTCCAGCTCGTACACGAGCACCGCGGGGCCGATCTCGTCGCCCCAGGCGAGGAGTCCCTTAGGGTAGTTGACCCCCTTCGTCATCGCCAGCTCGACGTCGGCGGCCGAGCAGAGCCCCCAGTGCACCGCGTCGGCCGCCTCGTTAACGAGCATGGCGAGCACGCGGAGCACGATCGCGTCGGCCAGCGCCTCGTCGCGCCGCGGCTCCGGCTGCGTGGCCCCCTCGGCGTGTTCGTAGAAGCCGCGCCCCGTCTTGCGCCCGAGCCGCCCCGCCTCGACGAGCCGCTGCTGCGTGAGCGACGGACGGTAGCGCGCGTCGTGGAAGGTCTGCTCCCACACCGAGCGCGTGACCGCGAAGTTCACGTCGAGCCCGATGAAGTCCATCAGCTCGAACGGGCCCATGCGGAAGCCGGCGACCTCGCGCAGCGCCCAGTCGATCGTCGGTGCGTCGGCCACCCCCTCGTCGAGCAGGCGCAGACTCTCGCCGTAGAACGGGCGGGCGACGCGGTTGACGATGAACCCCGGGGTGTCGGCGGCGCGCACGGTGATCTTCCCCCACCCGTCGACGAGCGTGCGCGTCGCCTCCGCCACGGCCGGGTCGGTGCCGAGCGCCGGGACGATCTCGACGAGCGGCATGACCGGCGCCGGGTTGAAGAAGTGCACGCCGAGCACGCGCTCCGGGCGCGCGCACGCGCCGGCGACCGCGGCGACGGCCAGCGACGAGGTGTTCGTCGCCAGCACGCAGTCGTCGCGCACCGTGCGCTCGAGCCGGGCGAAGAGCGCCCGCTTGACGGCGAGCTCCTCGACGATCGCCTCGATCACCAGGTCGCACCCGGCGAACGGCGCCAGGTCCTCGGTGCCGCGCACGACGGTGAGCCGCCGGTAGGCGCGGTCGGCGTCGGCGGGCTCCATGCGCCGGCGCTCCACCTCGCGCGCGAGCGCCGCCGACAGCGCCCCGTCGGCGCGCAGCGCCACGTCGGGGTGCGCGTCGGCGAGCACCACGCGGTGCCCGCGCGCGAGCGCCACCTGGGCGATCCCGGTCCCCATCGCCCCGGCGCCGACCACACCGATCGTGCTGCGCGCGTCCAGTGCCACCGTCAGCGCCCGGTGAAGGTGGGGCGACGCTTCTCGACGAAGGCGCGCACCCCTTCGGCGTAGTCGGCGGTGCGGCCGGCCTCGCGCTGCAGCGCCTCCTCGTAGTCGAGCTGGGCGTCGAGCGTGGCCCCCTGCGCGTGCAGCAGCCCGCGTTTGATGAGCCCGAGCCCGCGCGTCGGCATCGCCGCGAGGCGCGCGGCCAGCGCCGCCGCCGTTTCCTCCAGCGCCGTCGGCTCGACCACCTGATGGATCATCCCCCACTCGAGCGCCTGGCGCGCCGGCAGCCGCTCCCCGAGCATCGCCAGCTGGGCGGCGCGCGCCGGCCCGACCAGGCGCGGGAGCAGCCAGGTGCCGCCGCTGTCCGGGATCAGCCCGATGTGCGCGAACGACTGGATGAAGCTCGCCGTCTCCGCGGCGACGACGAAGTCGCACGCCAGCGCGAGGTTCGCTCCGGCGCCGGCAGCCACCCCGTTGACCGCGGCCACCACCGGCTTCTCGAGCGTCCGGAGCGCCCGGACGACCGGGTTGTAGCAGGTGCGGACCACGTCGCCCAGATCCGGCCCCGGCGCGCCGGGCTCGGGGAGCACTGCGGCCAGGTCCTGCCCGGCGCAGAACGCCCGCCCGGCGCCGGTGAGCACCACGGCGCGCACCGCGTCGTCGGCGGCGAGCGCCGCGAGCACCTGCTGCAGCTCCACCGCCATCGGCTGGTGGAAGCTGTTGAGGACCTCGGGGCGGTGCAGCTCGACGCGGGCGACGCCGTCGCCCTGCGTGAGGCGGAGGTGCTGGAGATCCATGGATCGGGGCGGCTGGTGAGCGCCGGGCACGCGCGCCGGCCCCGACAATCTGACGACCCGGCGCACCGGACGGCAGCCGGCCGCACGTAGGCCCCCCGTCGGGCGGGCGGCTGACACCGCCGCGCGCCCCCGACCGTACGACCGCCATGACGCTCTCGACTACCGGCAGCTCCGTGCGCGCGGGGATCGCCGCGCTGCGCGCCAACCCGCTCCGCACCACCCTCTCCGCCCTCGGCGTCGTCATCGGCGTCGGGGCGATGATCTCCGTCCTCGCCCTCTCCGACGGCGTCGAGCGGAGCGTCCGCGACCAGATGAGCGCCGACGGCCGGCTGCTGACCATCCGCCTGACGCCCCGCACCACCGAGTCGTTCGACGGCCAGGAGCTACCGCGCGCGCGCTTCCCCCGCTTCGACGGCGCCGACGCCGACGCCCTCGCGCGGGCCGTCGCACCGGCGGCGCGCAGCGTCAATCTGCTGGCCGTCGGACCGGCGCTCCTCACCCCGCCCGACGGCGGCCCGCCGCGCGGGGTGGCGGTGCGCGCCGTGCGCACGATCCCTCCCGAGCTGCTCGACGCCCCGCTCCTGGCGGGGCGCGCCTTCTCCGCGCCCGAGGTCGCCGCCGGGGCCCGGGTGCTCGTCCTCTCCGATGACCTGGCGGCCGCCCTCGCCTCCCCCGCGCCCCCGGATGCGCGGGCGGGCGCGCCCGCCGCCCCGCCCACCGCCTCGCGCGCGGCCTGCGCGGCGCTCGTCGGGCGGTCGGTGCGCATCCGCGAGGCGAGCTGGACGATCCTCGGCGTGCTCGCCGCGACCGACACTGCCGCGGAGGTGGCGGGGTGCGGACGGCTGGGACGCGCTCCGGTGCTGCCGGACGGTGAGCGTCGGCCGCTCGTCGCCTACGCCCCGATCACCTCGGCGCCGGCCGCCCTCCTCCCCACCGGCCGCCCGTTCGCGCCGGCGCTCCAGATCGTCGCCGCCTCGGTCGAGGCGATGCCGCGGGCGCTCGCCGGCGCCGAACGCTGGGCGGCGGCCCGCGCCGGCGCGCCGCCGGCCACGGCGTCCGACACGGCGCCCTGGCGGCGCGAGATCGCCGTGGCGAGCTACGCGGCGGAGAGCGACCTGGCGCGTCGCGGGCTGCTGATGTTCAAGCTGCTCATGGGGGCGCTCACCGGCGTCTCGCTCGTCGTCGGCGGGGTGGGGATCATGAACGTGCTGCTCGCCTCGGTCACCGAGCGCACGCGCGAGATCGGGATCAGCAAGGCGGTGGGCGCTCGGCGGCGCGACGTCCTGGTGCAGTTCCTCGCCGAGGCGGTGGCGATCTCGGGCGTCGGCGCGCTGCTCGGCACCGGGCTCGGGCTCGCCGTGGCGCACGCGGTGGCCGCGCTCATGCGCGCTCAGGCAGCGATGCCCGTGCAGGCCGGGTTCTCGGTGGCGACGCTGCTCGTCGCCGTCGGGGCGCCCCTGCTCGTCGGGCTCGGCTTCGGGGTCTACCCGGCGCTCCGCGCCGCCCGCCTCTCGCCGATCGACGCGATCCGCCACGAGTAGGACGCGCCGCCGCGGTGCGGCCCCGCCCGGCGCCCCGGCCGGGTAGATTTCCCGGGTTCCTCCCATCGCCGCACCGCCGAGCTCAGCCGAATCATCTCCAGATGTCCGTCGCCCTCCCCGTCCGACCGGGCGCCGAGCGTGCCCCGCTCGCCGCCGACCTCGCACGCTTCGACTGGCGGCGCGTCGCCTACCACGTGCTCTGCTCGCGCGCCCTGGACGACGTCGAGGAGGGGACGAACCGGAACCGGGCGACCGTCCCGCGCGAGCACGTCGTCCTCTACCAGTTCTCGGCGCGCGGCCACGACGTCGCGCAGGTGCTGCTCGGCTCGCTGCTCGACCACCCGCACGACGCCGCCGGGGCGTACTACCGCTCCCGCCCGCTCCTCCTGACGCTCGGCCTCTCGCTCGAGGACGCGCTCGCCAGCCCGCTCGGGCGCTCCGGCGGCTTCAGCGACGGCCGCGACATCGGCGTCGTCTGCAACCTGCCCAGCCGGCACGGGTGCGTCGTGCTCCCGATGGCCGGCGACGTCGGCGGGCAGTACACCCCGGTGGCCGGGTGGGCGCAGGCGATCGGCTACCACCGCGACGTGCTCGGCGATCGCAGCTGGGACGGCTGCATCGGCGTCGCCCTCGGGGGCGAGGCGAGCGTGGCGACCAGCGGCTTCTGGTCGGCGCTGACGATGGCGACGACGCTCCGCCTCCCGATGCTCTTCTACGTCGAGGACAACGGGCTCGGGATCTCGGTGCGCAGCCACATGCAGACGCCGGGGGCGAACATCGCCGCCAACCTGGCGTCGTTCCGCGACCTGTTCCTGCGCGACGGCGACGGCAGCGACCCGGCCCAGGCCGCGCGGCTGCTGGCCGAGGGGGTCGACCACGTGCGCGCCGGCGCCGGTCCGGCGCTCGTGCGGCTCACGGTGCCGCGCCTCTCGAGCCACTCGGGGCCGGACAACCAGAAGGGGTATCGCACCCCCGCGGAGATCGCCGCCGACGAGGCGCGCGACCCGCTCCCCCGGCTCGAGCGCTTCGTCCGCGACCACGTGCTCGACGACGCGGAGTGGGCGGCGCTCGAGCGCGAGGTCGCCGACGACGTGGCCGCGGCGCTCGCCGCCGCCCGGGCGCGTCCGACGTCCGACCCGGCCCGGGTGCGCCGCTTCGTCGTCGCCGAGCCGGTGGAGCGGGGCGACGCGGTCGCCGTCGGCGGGCTCGCCGAGGCGGAGCGCGCCGCGCTCGGGGGCTCCGACGTCGCGGTCCCCGGGGGGCCGACGCTGCGCTTCGCCGAGGCGGTGCGCCGGACGCTCGCCCACGAGCTGTCCGCGAACCCGCGGCTCCTCGTCTTCGGCGAGGACGTGGGCGCCAAGGGGGGCGTGCACCTCGTGACCGAGGGGCTGCAGAAGCGCTTCGGCGAGCGGCGCGTCTTCGACACCTCGCTCTCGGAGGAGGGGATCGTCGGGCGCGCCGTCGGGATGGCCTACGCCGGGCTGATGCCGGTCGCCGAGATCCAGTTCCGCAAGTACGCCGACCCGGCCGCCGAGCAGCTCAACAACTGCGGCACCGTGCGCTGGCGGACCAACAATCGCTTCGCCGCCCCGATCGTCGTGCGCATGCCCGGCGGCTTCGGCAAGGACGTCGGCGACCCCTGGCACTCGCTCTCCGACGAGGTGCGCTTCGCCCACGCGCTCGGCTGGCAGGTGGCGATGCCGTCGAACGCCGCCGACGCGGTCGGGCTGCTGCGCGCGGCGATGCGCGGCGCCGACCCGACGATCTTCTTCGAGCACCGCGCCCTGCTGATGACGAGCGATGGGAGCGCGCCCTACCCCGGGGACGACTACGTGCTCCCGTTCGGCCGCGGCGCGCTGCTGCGCGAGGGAAGCGAGGTCACCGTCGTGACGTGGGGCGCGCTCGTGCATCGCTGCCGCGAGGCGGCGGAGCGGCTGGGCGAGGGAGTGGTCGAGCTGATCGACCTGCGCACCGTGGCGCCGTGGGACCGCGCGCTCGTGCTGGCGTCGGTGCAGAAGACGGGGCGCTGCCTCGTGGTGCACGAGGACACGCTCACGGCGGGCTTCGGAGCGGAGATCGCTGCGGTGCTCGCGCGGGAGGCGTTCTGGTGGCTCGACGCGCCGGTCGAGCGCTACGCCGTCGCCGACGTGCCGATGCCGTACCACCCGACGCTGCTCGAGGCGGTGCTGCCGAGCGTCGACGGGATCGTCGCCCGCGTCGAGGCGCTCCGGGCCACCTGAGACTCGGAGGGCGGGCGCTCAGCTCGCCCTGAGCGCCGGGTGGTCGCGGAAGTGCGCGAGCGCCTCCGGGTTGGCGAGCGCCTCGACGTTCGCGACCGCGCGCCCGTGGACCACGTCGCGTACCGCCAGCTCGGTGATCTTCCCGCTGATCGTCCGCGGGATGTCGGGCACCGCGGCGATCACGCGCGGCACGTGGTGCGGGCTCGCGTGCTCGCGCAGCCGCGCGCGGATCCGCGCCTCGAGCGCGGCGTCGAGGGCGACCCCGTCGCGCAGCCGCACGAACAGGACGATCCGTGACGTCGCCTCGACCCCGGTGCCCACCGTCTGCTCGACGACGACGCTCTCGACGACCTCGGGGATCTGCTCGACCTGCCGGTAGAGCTCCGCCGTGCCGATCCGCACCCCGCCGGGGTTGAGCGTCGCGTCGCTCCGCCCGTGGATGACGAGCCCGCCGTGAGCGGTGAGCTCCGCCCAGTCCCCGTGCCGCCACGCCCCCGGGTACCGCTCGAAGTAGGCGGCCCGGTACTTCGCGCCGTCCGCGTCGTCCCAGAACGCCACCGGCATGCTCGGGAAAGGGCGCGTGCACACCAGCTCCCCCGCCGCACCGCGCAGCGGACGGCCGTCGGCGTCCCACACGTCCACCGCCATCCCCAGCCCGAGCGCCTGCAGCTCGCCGCGCCACACCGCCCCGGTCGGGTCGCCGAGGGCGAAGCACGAGATGATGTCCGTCCCCCCCGAGATGCTGCTCAGCCGGACGTCGCGCTTCACCGCCGCGTACACCCAGTCGTACGAGTGATGGGCGAGCGGGCTCCCGGTCGACAGGATCGTGCGGAGCGCCGCGAGGTCGTGCGTGCGCCCCGGCGCGAGCCCCGCCTTCTCCGAGAGCGCCAGGTACCTGGCGCTCGTCCCGAACACCGTCACGCGCTCGGCGGCGGCCAGCTCCCACAGGATCGACGCGCGTGGCGCCAGCGGCGCCCCGTCGTAGAGCACCACCGTGCTCCCGACCGCCAGCGCCGACGCCAGCCAGTTCCACATCATCCACCCGCAGGTGGTGAAGTAGAAGATGCGGTCGTCGCGTCCGAGGTCGGTGTGCAGCACCAGCTCCTTCAGGTGCTGCAGCAGCGTGCCGCCGGCGCCGTGCACCATGCACTTGGGTAGCCCCGTCGTCCCGGACGAGTACATGATGTACAGCGAGTGGTCGAACGGCAGCCGTACGAAGGCGAGCGGCGCCTCCTTCCCCACCCCGAACGCCTCCCACGCGACGGCGCCGCGAATCGTCGGGAGCGCCGACGCGACGTCGTCGGCGTCGCCCAGCCACGACGCCACCACCACGCGCTCGACGCTCGGCAGCGACGCGACGATCGCCCGCACCCGCGGCAGCACGGCCACCGGCTTCCCCGCGTACTCGTAGCCGTCGGCGCAGACGAGCACCGTCGGTGCGATCTGCCCGAAGCGGTCGAGCACCCCCTGGACGCCGAAGTCCGGCGAGCACGACGACCACACCGCGCCCAGCGTGGCCGTCGCGAGCATCGCGATCACGGCATGCGGCCCATTGGGGAGGAAGCCCGCGACCCGGTCGCCCACGCCGACTCCGGCGGCGCGCAGCCCCGCCGCGATCCGCGCGACCTCCGCCCGCAGCTCGGCGTACGACAGGCGCGCGCGTGCCCCGCGCTCCGTCCAGGCGACGAGGGCCGGGCGCTCGTCGTCGTATCGGAGCAGGTTCTCGGCGAAGTTGAGCCGCGCCCCGTCGAACCACCGCGGCCCCAGGACCGGGTCGGGCGGCGCCATGCGGTCGCCGCCGACGAGCACCGTGCGCCACGGGGCGCCGGCAGGCGCTCCTTCCGGCCCCTCGGCCACTACACCGCAGAAGCGCCACACCGCCGCCCAGAAGCGCTCGGGCTGCTCGACGCTCCACCGCCAGAGCGACGCGTAGTCGGACACCTGCACCCCCTCGCCGCGCAGGACGGCGACGAAGGCGGTGAGGCGCGCGCGGGCGACGGCGTCGGGGTGCGGTGCCCACACGGGGGCGTCGGGCACCACGCCCGGCGCCCCCGCGGATCCCGCCGTCGGCAGCGCGGGCGCCGCCGCCCTCACGGCGCCCGCCGACCCGCGGCGCTCGCCGTCGTCGTCCCCAGCCGGTCGCGGTCGGTGCGCTCACCCGCCGGGATCGTCCAGTCGGCGAGGTTCGCCCACCACGCGTCGACGCGCATCGGCGCCGGGCGGATCCGCCGGTGCAGCCCCATGACGTTGCGCGTCTCCCACAGCCAGAGCGCCGGCGCCTCGTCGGCGATGCGGGCGTAGGCGCGCGCGTAGTACTGCCGCGCCCGCGCCGGATCCGCGCTCCGCGTCCCGCTGTCGACCAGCGCCTCGAAGGCGCGATCCGACCACCCCGTCATGTTCGCCCCGCCGCGCCCGCCAGCGCCGGGCGCGCCCCACGGCTGGAGGATCCCGGCGGGGTTCGGATCGGAGTGCCACACGTTCAGCAGCGCGTCCCACCGGCTGCGGCGGATGGCGTCGCCGAACGCCGCCGGATCGAGCGTCTCGATCTCGACGCGGGCGCCCACCTGCGCCAGCTGCGCCTGCAGCAGCACGGCCATGCGCCGCCGCGGCTCGCTCGTCGTCGGCACGATCAGGCGCAGCGCGAGCGGGCGCCCGGCGCGCTCGCGCACCCCGTCGCCGTCGGCGTCGCGCCAGCCGAGCGCCTCGAGCTCGGCGCGGGCGCGCGCCGGGTCGTGCGTCGGCCCCAACGGCGTGGTGGTCGGTCCGGTGACGGCGCGCGCGAGCGGCGTCGAGACCGGCACGGCGAGCGTGTCGAACACGTTCCGCACGACCGCCTCGCGCTCCACGGCCGCCGCGAGGGCGCGCCGGAGGGCGCGGTCGGCGAACAGCGGATGCGCCCCGCGCCCGTCGGCCCCGCGCACGTTGAAGGCGAGGAAGCCGACGTCGAGCGACGGGTAGGTGACGGTGCGCAGCGTCGGCGCGCGCGTCGCCTGGGCGAGCGGGTCGCCGCGCAGCGACTCCCACACGTCGGCGCCGCCGGTGAGCAGCAGGCGCGCCGCCGCCCCGGGATCGGCCGTCACCTGCCAGATCACCCGGTCCAGCCGGGCGCGCCCGCGATAGTTCGCCGTGTCGGCGACGAGCTCGACGAGCTGCCCCGGCACCCGTCGGGCCATGCGGAAGCGCCCGCTCCCGATCGGCTGCCGGGCGAACTCGCTCGCGGCCAGCTGCTCCGGCGGCACGTCGCGCAGCAGGTGTTCGGGCAGCACGTACAGCTGGTACGTCGCGTCGAAGAACTGCTGGGGGCTGCGGCGCTTGAACCAGACGGTGGCGGTCAGCGAGTCGGGGGCGCTGACGGAGTCGAGGTCGGCCAGCAGCGGGGCGACGGGGCTGGCGGTGCGCGCGTCGGTGTAGAGGCGGAAGCTGAAGGCGACGTCGCCGGCGCGCACGGGGCGGCCGTCGTGCCAGCGCGCGCGCGGGTCGAGCCGGAAGCTGAGGGCGAGCGAGTCGGGGGCCCAGCTCCACGCGGTGGCCAGGCGTGGGCGGAAGCCGCGGTCGCCGACGACCGCGAGCGAGTCGCCCGGCTCCGCCAGCCGGTCGAAGAGCTGCGCGACGACCTGCGCACCCTGCAGCGTCCCCGTCAGCGGCGGCACGAGCACGTCCACGTCGCCGACCGTCGCGATCACGACGTTGCCGCCCGGCGCCGACGAGTCGGCCGGCGCGCCCGCGCCCCCGCTCGCGCGCGATCCGCCATCGCCGCAGCCGAGGGCACCGGCGACCAGCGCACCGATCGCGAGCGCGCTGCACGCCGCCCACC
>ERZ1066119.1255-NODE-1255-length-14068-cov-8.523228_pt1 | contig 14068 bp, 14 predicted proteins | sample MGYA00382766_ERZ1066119 | MGnify/ENA primary metagenome ERZ1066119 (study PRJEB33369, sample SAMEA5778349) | biofilm metagenome | biome: Industrial cooling water; feature: Water cooling tower basin; material: Biofilm | place: United Arab Emirates | collected...
CATCGGCTCCGGCCCGAAATGCTCGTGCACCGCGGGTTCGCAGAGGATGGCGTGGTAAGGATCGAGATCGTCCCGCCGCCACGCGCGCAGGCGCAGGCGAGGCGTGTCGAGCGTAGGGGCGGGTCTGGCAGTCAACGGGCGATCCTGTTCTCCGGCAGAAGCCGGAGCCCAGTGCCTTCGTCAAGCGCCTCGATCAAGAACATCGGGCCCCGGCCTATGCCGGGGAACAGCTTACTTCTTGCCGAGCGTCAGGCCGCCGAAGCGCTTGTTGAAGCGCGCCACCTGGCCGCCGCTGTCGAGCATGCGCCCGGTGCCGCCGGTCCAGGCCGGGTGCGAGGTCGGGTCGATGTCGAGGTGAAGGGTGTCGCCCTCCTTGCCCCAGGTCGAACGGGTCTGGAACTTGGTCCCGTCGGTCATCTCGACGGTGATGAAGTGATAGTCCGGGTGGGTCCCGCTCTTCATGGGTCTGATCCTTGATTGAAGCGGCTGGTTCCGACCAGCCTGGATAAGATGGCCGCCCCCTAGCGGACCCGCTCCTGCTTGACAAGGCAATGGCCCCGCCCCGACAAGGCGCGCGGGTTCAGGACCCGAGGAAGCCGGTGCAATTCCGGCACTCTGCCCGGAACGGTGAGCGGCGCCCCCTCTTCAAAGGTGAACCGCAAGTCCGATCGTCGGCCTGAACCGTCGTCCGTTCATGCCGTCCGGGACCAGGCGGCAGGCGTGGCAGCAGCCTCTGCGACGACAAATTGTGTCTGTTCGTCATGGAGTTGCCGCGTCTTGTTCATCACCGATCTTCCCCCTTCGCCGCTCGCGGCGGAGACCATCGTCGTTACCGCGTCCCGCGAGGGCGAGGAGAAGGGTCGCTCGCCCGCCAGCATCAGCCTGATTCCTGCGCAACGCCTCGAGCGGCTCGGCCAGCCCCTGCTTGCGGAGGTCGTTGCCCTCACGCCCTCGGCCCAGCTGTCGGCCGCAGGGCCGGCCGGAAGCCAGGCGCAGCTGCGCATCCGCGGGGCCGAGGCCAACCACACCTTGCTGTTCATCGACGGCATCCGCGCCAACGACCCGGCCGCGGGCAACGAGCCACGCTTCGAGCTGCTGTCGGCCGAGCTCGGCGACCGGATCGAAGTGGTCCGCGGGCCCCAATCGGCACTGTGGGGCTCGGAAGCGATCGGCGGCGTCGTTGCGCTTCGTGCCGCACCGGAACCGGGCGTGTCGCTGCTGGCTGAAGGCGGCGGCGGCCGCTTCGGTAGGGCAAGCGCTAGAGGCGGGATCATCAAGGGTCCGCTCACCTTGTCGCTCGCCGCCGGGCTGCAGGGCGTGCGCGGGATCGATGCGCTGGCCGGGGGAGACGGCGACCGCGACGGCTATGCCAACCGGGCGTTTCGCGGCCGCGCGGACTGGCGGAGTGGCGACGTCACCCTTACGGCCAGCGGCTTCGCGCTTCGCGCCCGAGCCGACTATGACGGCCTCGATCCCGTAACCTTCACCCGCGCCGACACCGCGGACGAGAGCCGCAACCGGCTTCAGGCCGGGCGGCTCGGCCTGAACTGGCGACCTGCCAGCTGGGACCTTTCACTGTCCGCCTCGCGCCTGACCTCGTCCAACCGCAATCTCCTTGGAGACGCCGAGCAGAACCGTACCGGAGGCCGCCGCGACACGGTCGGAGCGCAGCTCAGCCGGTCGTTCCTTGGCGGCGGGCTGGCTCACCGCTTGACCGGCGCCGCCGAGTGGACGGGCGAGCGCTTCACCGCCAGCGACATCGTCTACGGCGGCTTTACCGATCAGCGCCGTACCCTCGATCAGTCGGCGCTCGTGGGCGAGTGGCGCGGCTCGCGCGGAGCCCATGTCCTTAGCCTCGCGCTCCGCCGCGACCGCTTCAGCGATTTCTCTGACGCCACCACGGCCCGGGCTGGAGCGCTGGTGCAGATCGCCGATGGCTGGAGCCTGGCGGGGAGCTATGGCAGCGGCATCGCCCAACCGACCTTTTTCGACCTGTACGGCTTCTTCCCCGGCAGCTTCCGCGGCAATCCGAACCTGAAGCCCGAGCGCAGCCGCGGCGGCGAGCTGTCGCTCCGCCGCACCGACGGTCGCTTGCGCGGCGCCGCCACCCTCTTCCGCCAGCGGCTGACGGACGAGATCGTCGAGCGGTTCGACTCGGCGACCTTCCTGTCGTCGGTCGAGAATGCGGACGGCGGCAGCCGGCGACAGGGTGCGGAGCTGGAGCTGTCCTATACCGCTACCTCCGCCGTGTCGCTTTCCGCCCACTACACGTTCCTTGATGCGACCGAAGCTGCAGGCCGCGAGCTTCGCCGGCCGCGGCACAGCGGGGCGATCCTTGCCGACGGCGCGAGCGGACGGTGGAGCTATGGCGCGAGCCTCGCCTATGCCGGCGCCCGCCTCGACCGCGACTTCGACTTCTTCCCCTCGCGGCTGGTGCGCCTGGAGCCGAGCTGGACCGCCAATGCCCGTCTCGGATGGCAGCTAAGCGAGAGCCTCGAGCTGTTCGGGCGGGTCGCCAACGCGCTGGACAGCGAGCGCGAAGATGTGGTCGGCTATCGCCGCGAAGGAAGGACCCTCCATGCCGGCATCCGCGCTCGCCTTGGCGGCTGAGGCCGCGGTCCGGGCGGCCAGCCTCAACCTGTGCACCGACGAATATCTGCTCCTGCTGGCCCGGCCGGAGCAGATCGTCTCGGTCAGCCACCTGTCGCGCGATCCGCTGGAGTCCACGCTTGCGGCATCGGCGCGGCGCTTTCCGTCGAACAACGGCACGCTGGAGGGCGTGGCTCGGCGGCGTCCGACCCTGCTCCTCACCATGGGATCGAGCGGCGGCGACCGGCTGCGGATCGCGGGAAGGCTCGGCATGAGGGTGCTCGACCTTCCCTTCCCCTCCTCCCCGCAGCAAGTGGTCGATCAGGCACGAACGGTGGCGCGGGCACTTGGGCGACCTGGCGCGGCGGAGCCTTATGCCGCGGCCCTAGCCAGGCTCCGCGCCACCCAGCCGCGGCTGGTCGAGGGCGCGCTGCTTGGACAGGCCGGCCAGTCGATCTCGCCGGACGGACTGTCCGCCGAGTGGCTCCGCCTCGCCGGCTACGCACAGCCCGCTCTGCCAGGCAATCGCTTGACGCTTGAGCGGATCGCAACAAAGCCGCCCAGGTGGCTCATTGAAAGCAATTATCGCCGCGGGCAGCAGAGCCGGGGCGCGGCCTTTCTCGCCCACCCGCTGCTGCGCCGGCTCAATTCCCGCATCCTCCGCACCGATGGCCGTCCCTGGACCTGTGGCGGGCTGCCGATGCTGGCCGAGGTTGCCCGCCTTCGCCACGCGCAGCCTCGGTGATGCGCCTTCTTCCCGTCCTGCTGCTCCTGCCGCTCACGGCCGCGGCGCTGCTTCTGCCGCTTGAGCCGCTGCGCGGACCGGCGGAGCTGTCGCAGCTCATCCTTCTTGAGCTTCGCCTGCCTCGGCTGCTCCTAGCGCTCGGCTATGGCGCGGTGCTGGGGCTGACGGGAGCGGCGCTGCAGGCCTTGTTCGCCAATCCTCTTGCCTCTCCTGATCTGACCGGCGCAAGCAGCGGCGCGGCGCTGGGCGCGGTGCTGGCGAGCAGCTTTCTCGGGCTCGCAAGCCCGCTTCTTCTCGGCGCCAGCGGGGCTGCGGGTGCCCTGCTTGCACTTTCCCTGCTGTTCGCGCTCGCAGGCCGCCGCGCCGATGCGCCGACCCTGCTCCTTGCAGGCCTGGCGATCAGCCTCGCCGCTGGCGCCGCGACCAGCCTTGCTCTGGCTCTCGCCCCCTCCCCCTTCGCTTTCTACGAGGCGTTCGACTGGCTGATGGGGAGCCTGGTCGACCGCAGCCTGCCACAGGCTGCCGCAGCCCTGATCCCCGCCGCGATCGCCTCCGCCCTGCTCCTCCGCCGAGCCCGCGCGCTCGACGAGCTGGCGCTGGGCGAGGATGTCGCCGCCTCGCTCGGCCGCGATCCCGGCAGGCTCCGGCGCGAAGTGGTGCTTCTCGCGAGCCTCGCCGTAGGTGCCTGCGTCGCCGTGTGCGGAGCGGTCGGCTTCGTCGGGCTGATTGCGCCGGTCCTCGCCCGCTCGCTCACCCGCGGCCATCCGGGCCGGGCGATGGTCCCGGCGGCGCTGATCGGGGCGGCGCTTCTGACCGGCGCCGACCTCCTCACCCGCCTGGCACCGCTCGGCCGTACCATCCCCCTCGGGGTCGTCACCGCGGCGGTCGGCACGCCCTTGTTCCTGTGGCTTCTGCTGCGAATGCGCTGGAGGATGGCGCCATGACGCCGCTGCTCGAGGCCGAGGTGGAGGTGCCGGGGCGGCTTGCACTCACAAGGATTGTCGCAAACCCCGGCGAGCGGATCGCGATCATCGGGCCCAACGGAAGCGGCAAGACGAGCCTGCTTCGGGCGCTCGCGGGGATCGAGCAAGCTGCTCCCCGGCAAAAGCCGGGACCCAGCCCCCACGGGATCGAGCCCTACACGCGGCTGGGCCCCGGCGTTCGCCGAGGAACGGTGATCGACGGTGCCGAGCTTGGCGCTGCAACGCCGCCCCAGCGCCGCCGGCTGCTCGCCTTCCTGCCGGCGAGCCGCGACGTGCCCTGGCCCATCCCCGTTGCCGACCTCGTCGCGCTCGGGCTTGAACAGCCCGACCCGGCGCGGGTCGCAACGCTACTCGACCGGCTTGACCTTCAGCCCTTCGCCAACCGCCCGGTCGACCGCCTCTCCACCGGCGAGCGCGCCCGGGCCCTGCTCGCGCGGGCGCTTGCCGCCAGCCCCAAGCTGCTGCTTTTGGACGAGCCCCTGTCCAACCTCGACCCCGCCTGGGCACTGCGCATCCTCGACCTGGTCGAGGAGGAAGCGGCACGGGGCACGGCAGTCCTGCTGTCGCTCCACGACCTCGGCCTCGTCCACCGCTTCACGCGCGTGCTGGTGATGGACAAAGGCCAACTGCAATTTGACGGCACGCCCGCCAAGCTTCGCGACTCTGAACTATTCGGGGAGATATTCGGGCTCGAGCCGGCGGGGGCCGGCTGGAAGCTCAGGCCCTCGGCGGATCGGCGATCATCGCCGTGAAGCTGGCCTGGGCGGCAAGCTTGCCCTCGACGAAGGCCTGGCCTTCGAACTTGCAGACGGTGGCACGCTTCTGGACGAAGCTGACCTTGAGCTCGAGCAGGCAGCCCGGCTCCACGGGGGAGCGGAACTTGGCCCCGTCGATCGCCATGAAGTAGACGAGCTTGCCCGAGCCCGACAGGCCAAGGCTCTCGACCGCCAGCACGCCTGCCGCCTGCGCCAGCGCCTCGACGATCAGCACGCCGGGCATGATCGGCCGCCCAGGAAAATGGCCCTGGAAGAAGGGCTCGTTGATGGTCACCGCCTTGATCGCGGTGATATGGCTGTCGGTGACCAGCTCTGACACACGGTCGACCAGCAGCATGGGATAGCGATGGGGCAGCGCGGCCATCACGGCGCGGATGTCGCGCGTGGTCGCTGCGGCGGCGCTGCCCCCCTCGCCCATCGCTTAGCGGCCCGCCGGCTGCTGCTGCGCCGGCTGCTGCGGCAGCGGGGTGACGCTGACCGACGGCAACTGGCTGTTGAGCGCGGTGAGCACGTCGGCGGTGATGTCCACGCCATTCGCCCGCGCCAGGGTCGCGCCCGTGTCGACGGCGATGTTGGCGCCGCGCTGGGTCATGACCTGGTTGATCACCGGCCCGAGCCGCGCGTCGATCTGGCGGCGAACGTTGACCTGGGTCGACTGGAGGTTCTGCTGCAGCCGCTGCAGCTCCTGGTTTGCGGTCTGCTGCGACTGCTCCCAGCGCTGGATGCGCTGCTGAAGGGCGGCAGGCGGGTTGTTGCGCTGCGCCTGCGGGATGGCGTTGACCGCCTGCTGGATCGCCTGGCCCTCGGTCTGGATCGGCTGGGCAAGCGCCTGCTGACGCTGCTGAAGGGCGGTCGCCTGGCTCTGCAGCTGGGTGATTGCAGCGCGGCAGGCAGTGCACTCGGCATAGACGCGGTCGGTGTCGACCACCGCCACGACCGCGGCCGGAAGGCGGTTCTGGGCCGAAGCCGGCACAGCAACGGCAGTCGCGGCGAGAAGGCCGAGAAGAAGCTTGTTGGTCATCAGAATGCAGTCCCTACGTTGAATTGGAAAAGCTTTTCATCGTCGCCCTCCTGGGAGACGAGCGCCCGGGCAAGGTCGATGCGCAGCGGCCCGAAGGGCGACGTCCAGTTGACGCCGATGCCGACCGACACGCGCGGCCGGGCCGAGTTGCCAAGGAATTCCTCGCGGTAGCCCGGAGCGAAACTGAAGGTCTCACCGGTGTTCGCTGCGCGGCAATTGGCCTGCGTCTGCCCGCGGGTGAGCGGGACGGTGGTGGTCTGAAGCGTTGCTCCCGCACCGGTGCTGTAGGAGCAGAAACCGGGAATGTCGGCCAGCGCCGGGCTGCGCAGCTTAAATAGGGAGCCGGCGTCGACATAGGCCGAGGGGCGAAGGCCAAGGTTGCGGGCACCGGCACCAAGCGGGATCTCGAGCTCGAGCCGGCCCATGTAATAAGCCCGCCCGCCAAGCGCGTCGGTAACCTGGCGCTGGTCTTCCGACAGGGTCGAGCCGTTGCCGGTGTAGCTGGTGCGGCGGACGCGCGGGCCGATGCCGCGGAGGTCGAAACCGCGCAGCTGCGGACCGAAGAAGCGATCGGAAATGCGGATCGGATCGACATCGTCCCGGATCGCTTCCTTCAGCGGATGGATGTAGCCGCCCTCGGCCCGGGCCGAGAGAACAAAGCCACGCCCAAGGCCCCAGAACTTGACCGCATCGGCACGCTGGCGAAGGTAGCGAACGTCGCCACCGAGGCCGGCGAAATCCTGGCTGAAAGTCATCCGCTGGCCGCGGGTGGCGCGGATGCCGTCGGTGTTGTCGAACACCACCGAATAGCCGATCAGCGAGGTGGTGCGGGTGCCAAGCTCGTCGCACAGATACTGGCCGGCAAGCTGCGGATTGCACTGGCTCGGCAGCGGCCCCGCGCCGTCCGGATCGGTGAAGAACTGATTGCGGTCGAGGCTGATGCGGTCGACGTTCAGCGTGTAGCGCGTTCCGAAATTGATGAACTCGTTGACCGGGAAGCCGAGCCGGACCCCGCCGCCGGTCTGCCGCTGGCCGAAGGTCTCGTTCCGCTCGTTGCCGATGAAGTTGAAGCTCGACAGGTCGCGGACATAGAGTTCGCCGCCCAGCAAGATCTGGCGATCAAGGAAATACGGCTCGGTAAAGCCGAGCTGCAGGGCCTTGGAATAGCGCGAATAGTTGATGCCTGCGGACAGGCTCTGACCCATGCCGCGGAAGTTGTTCTGCTCGACCGACAGCGCCAGGATGAAGCGCTCGAGGCTGGAATAACCCGCCGACAGCTGGAGCTGGCCGGTCGGCTTCTCCTCGACCTCGACATTGAGCGCCACCCGGTCGGGCGCCACCTGCTCCTGCTTGATCTCCAGCTGTTCCTGGAAATAGCCGAGGCTCTGGATGCGGTCCTGGCTGCGCTTGACCCGGATGGCGTTGAAGGCGTCGCCTTCGTTCACCCGGAACTCGCGCCGGATGACCTTGTCGCGGGTGCCCGTGTTGCCGCTGATGTTGATGCGGTCGACATAGGTGCGCGGGGTTTCGCCAACGCGGAAGGTGATCCCCATGGTCCGGGTCTCGGCATTGCGCTCGTAGGCCGGATCGATCTCGCTGAAGGCATAGCCGAGCACGCCGGCGGCCTCGTTCAGGCGAGTGACCGCATCCTCGACCGCCTTGGCGTCGAACCAGTCGCCCTGCTTGAGCCCCGCGATGCGGGTGATGGCATCGGGCTTGAGGTCGCGAAGCTCGGATTCGGCGGCGATTTCGCCGAACTTGTAGCGCGGCCCTTCCTCGACGACGTAGGTGATGACGAAGTCGCGGCGGTCGGGGGTCAGCTCGGCCAGCGCCGAGACGACGCGGAAGTCGGCATAGCCCTCGGTCAGATAGAAGGCGCGCAGCTTCTGCTGGTCGGCGGCAAGGCGGTCGGGATCGTAGGTGTCGTTCGACTTCAGAAAGCCGAGCAGGCCGCCCGCCTCGCGGGTGAACATCTCCTTGCGGAGATCGGCGTCGGAATATTGCTCGTTGCCGATGATGTTGATCGCGCGGACCTTGGACAGGTCGCCCTCGCTGATCTCGAACACCAGGTCGACCCGGTTCTGGTCGAGGCTGACGACCTTGGGCTCGACCCGCGCGGCGAAGCGGCCCTGGCGCTTGTAGAGCTCGATGATCCGCTCGACGTCGGCCCGGACCTTGGAACGGGTAAAGATCTGCCGCGGCGCAAGGCGGATCTCGGGCAGGATCTTGTCTTCCTTGAGGCGCCGGTTGCCCTCGAGGAGGATGCGATTGATGACCGGGTTCTCGCGCACCTCGATGACGAGGTTGCCGGTGTCGCCGCCGAGGATCTGGACGTCGGCGAACAACTCGGTCCCGAGCAGCGCCTTCAGCGCCTCGTCCAGCGTCTCGGCCGTGTAGGCCTGGCCGGGCTGGAGCTGCGAATAGGAACGGACCGTCTCCGCCTCGAGCCGTTGGGCACCGCGCACCGCGATGGAGCGGATCACTCGTTGCTGCGCCTCGGGGGCCGGCTGGGCAGTGGCCGTGGCCGGTGGCGGAGTTGTGGGCGCCGGCGCGCTGGTCTGCGCCACGGCCGGAGCCGCCCAGCCGCCGAGCACGGTGCCGAGCAGAAGGAATGTTCGAGTGCGCTTGATCATGGTCTTGTTCGCTTGCACGATCACGTAGATTTCCCCGCCACTGATGGGATGGTCCGAGCGCCCTGCCCCAGGCGCTTCGCATTGATCTCGTTGGTCAAGGCGCCCCACTGCCCGCGCCTTGTCGTTTAATCAAGTTCGGCTCAGCCCAACAATCGCCCCAATGTCTGCCACAGCCCGACCGACCCTAGGTCGTTGAACGTGGCCACCAGCATCAGGGTCATGAGTGCAGCGAGCCCGCCTCGGAACAACCACTCCTGCGCCCGCTCTCCCAATGGCCGGCGGCGCACCGCCTCCACCGCGTAGAGCGCGAGATGTCCCCCGTCGAGCATGGGCACTGGCAGGAGATTGATGAACCCCAGATTGATCGAGAAAAAGGCGATCAGCTGGACGAACTCGAACGGGCCGATGCTGGCGACCTGGCCGGCAACCTGCGCCATCTTGATCGGCCCGCCCAGTTCCTCGATCGGCCGCCGCCCGGAGATGATCTGCCACAAGCCGACCGCGGTGTTCTCGACGGTCGATGCGGTGATCTTCACGGCTTCCGGGACGAGCTGAAGGACGCCCACCTGTTCGAAGCGGACGTCGCCCGGAGCGACGCCCAGCCGGCCGATGCGGAAGCGGTTGCCGAAGCGATCCTCCTCCATCACGTCCATCAGCCGGGTGCGCGCCTCCAGGCTCTGGCCCGTGCGTTCGAACCGAAGGATCACATCCTCGCCCGGCCGAAGCCGCGCGTAATCGGACAATTGGTTGAAGTAGCGCACCTTCTCACCGTTGATGGCAAGGATGCGGTCGCCTGGCCTGAGGCCGATGGCGGCAGCCGGGGTGTTCGCCATCACGTTGCTCACCACTGCCGGCGTGCGCGGCGCGCCGAAGGCGGCGATGAAGCCGGCAAAGATCAGGATGGCGAGAAGGAAGTTGGCCGCCGGCCCCGCAAGCACCACCAGGGCGCGCTGCCACACCGGCTTGGCATGAAAGCTCCGGGCGCGGACCTCGGGCGGCAGGCGGTCGAGCCCGCGACCCATGCTCGCCGGGTCCATGTCACCGGTGAAGCGAACATAGCCGCCGAGCGGAAGCCAGCCGACCTTCCAGCGGGTGCCGCGCTTGTCGGTCCAGCCGGCAATCTCCCGGCCGAAGCCGATGGAAAAGGTTTCCGCCCCGATCCCGAACCAGCGGCCGACGATATAGTGGCCGTATTCGTGGATGAAGACGAGCGGGCCAAGCGCCGCAAGAAAGGCCCCGAGGATCAGCCACAGCGGCGGATGTTCGAACATCATCAGAAAGCGAGTTCCTCGACCTGCGCGGCCGTGTCGCGCCGAACCCTGGCGTCAAGCGCGAGAACATCGGGGATGGAGCGGGGAAGCGGCTGGTCCATTCGGCTGAGCTGCTCTTCTACGGTGGCGGCGATGTCCGGAAAGTGAATGCGTCCGGCCAGAAAGGCCTCCACCGCCACCTCGTTGGCGGCATTAAGCGTGAGCGGAGCCGCCTCCCCCTTCTTCAGCGCCTCGCGGGCCAGGCGGAGCGCCGGAAAACGATCGGGGTCGGGCGCTTCGAAGTCGAGCCGCGCGACCTCCAGCAGGTCGAGGCGGCGGGCGCCGGTTGCCATCCGCTCCGGCCAGGCCAGCACATGGCCGATCGGCACCCGCATGTCGGGGCTCCCAAGCTGCGCCAGCATCGAGCCATCGGCATATTCGACCAGGCTGTGAATCACTGACTGCGGGTGGACCAGGATGTCGATCCGCTCTTCGGGAAGACCGAACAGGTGGTGAGCCTCGATCAGCTCAAGCCCCTTGTTCATCATGGTCGCGCTGTCGACGCTGATCTTGGCGCCCATCGACCAATTGGGATGAGCTACCGCTTGCGACGGGGTCACACAAGCCATCTGCTCGCGGGTGAAGGTACGGAACGGCCCTCCGCTCGCCGTGAGGATCAGACGTGAGACGCGGTCGCAGTCCTGGCCTGCAAGGCACTGGAAGATGGCGTTATGCTCGCTATCGATCGGAAGCAGGGTAGCGCCGGAGCGCTTCGCTTCCTCGATCATCAGCGCGCCCGCGGACACCAGGGCCTCCTTGTTGGCAAGGCCGATGGTCCGCCCTGCCCTGACCGCGGCCATGACGGGCGCAAGGCCGGCGGTGCCGACAATAGCGGCGACGACGAGATCGGCCGACACGGCCGCCTCCGCCAGCGCCGCCTCCCCCGCCGCCGCATGGACGTTGGTGCCGGCGAGCGCCGCACGCAGGTCGCCGAGACGTTCCTCGTCAGCGATGACGGCGAGCGGCGCACGGGTGCGGCGAGCGATGGCGGCAAGCTCGGCCGTGTTGCTGGCGGCGGTCACTGCCGTCAACTCGAACCGCTCGGGCGCTGCCTCGAGGAGATCGAGGGTCGAGCGGCCGATCGAGCCGGTCGCGCCGAGGATCGCGACGCGGCGCATCAACCGAGCCCCGCCATCACGCCGGCGCCGGTCAGCACCGCGACCGGCATCAGCCCGTCCAGCCGGTCGAACACGCCGCCGTGTCCGGGAAGGATCCGGCCACTATCCTTGACCCCCGCGCGCCGCTTCATCCAGCTTTCGAACAGGTCGCCGCCCGCCGCCACCACCGCGAACACGGGCGCGAGCCAGAGCCAGGCAAGGTTCAGCCCCTGGTCCATCGTCCAGATGCCGCCGAGCAGCGTCGCGGCGATGACTCCGCCGACCAGGCCCGAGATGGTCTTGTTGGGGCTGATGGTGGGCGCAAGCTTGGGTCCGCCGAAGATGCGGCCGGCGAAGAAGGCGCCGATGTCCGCGCTCCAGGTGACGATGAAGGCCCACAGGACGAGCTCAAAGCCCTGGCTCCCGGGAGGGTCGCCGCCCCGCTCGCGCACCCACAGGAGGCTGAGCGCCGGCAGCAGCGCGAAGAAGAAGCCCAGAACATGCCACTTCAATCCCCAGCCCTGGACCATCTTGGCCCATTCGTAATAGATGGCAGTTGCAGCAGCGGCGACAAGGACGGCAAAAGCGGTCCCGCCGAACCATTCGGCGGTCAGCGCCGTCAGGACCATCAGCACGCCGGTAATGGTGCGCAGCGACAATTCGCTCATCGGCCGCCGAACCGCCGTTGCCGCCGGGCAAAGTCCGCCAATGCCGCGGCAAAGGCCGCTTCGTCGAAGTCGGGCCACAGCACCTCCGTGAAGTGCAGCTCGGCATAGGCCGCCTGCCACAGGAGGAAGTTGGACAGGCGCACCTCGCCCGAGGTGCGAATAAGGAGATCAAGGGGCGGCAGGCCGCTGGTGTGGAGCCGGGCCTCCAGCGCCGCTTCGTCGATCGCGTCTGGATCGACTTCTCCAGCGGCGGCGGCGCGGGCAAGGCCGCGGGCAGCCGAGACCAGCTCCGCCTGACTGCCGTAGTTGAGGGCGACGGCCAGGGTCAGCCGGTCGTTGTCCTTGGTGTCCACTACCGCCCGCTGGAGACGATCGTGGAGCTCGTTTCCGAAGGCGGCGGGCTCACCGATGAGCTTCAGCCGCACGCCTTCCTTCATCAGCGTCTTGAATTCGCGCTCCAGATAGAAGCGCATCAGACCCTTGAGGTCGCTGACCTCTTCTTCCGGACGGCGCCAATTCTCGCTGGAGAAAGCGTAAAGGGTGAGCGCCTCGACCCCCGCGTCGGCCGCCGCCTGCATGGTCCGGCGCACCGCTTCGGCCCCGGCCCGGTGGCCGGCGACCTTGGGCAGGCCCCGGCGTTCGGCCCAGCGGCCGTTGCCGTCCATGATGATGGCGACGTGGCGGGGTGTCTGGCGTGAGCGCCCTTCGAGGTCGCTCAGGGCGAACGAACCTTGGGACAGCCCAACGCCTTCGTTCGTGCTGAGCGAAGTCGAAGCACGTTTGAGCTCAGGCTCCTTCGGCGTCACTTGCCGAGGATTTCCTTCTCCTTGGCAGCGGCCGCCGTGTCGATCTCCTTGATCGTCTCGTCGGTCAGCTTCTGAACCTCGGTTTCGGCGCGCTTGCGCTCGTCCTCGCTGATCTCATGCTTCTTCTCGTCCTGCTTGAGGGCGTCCATGCCGTCACGGCGGACGTTGCGGGCGGCGATGCGGGCCTTTTCGGCATATTGGCCGACGAGCTTGGCCAGTTCCTTGCGCCGTTCCTCGGTGAGGTCCGGAATGGGCAGGCGGATCATCTGGCCATCGGTGATCGGGTTGATGCCGAGGCCGGCCTGGCGGATCGCCTTTTCCACCGCGTTCAAGTTGGAGCGATCCCAAACCTGTACGGAGATCAGCCGCGGCTCGGGCACCGACACGGTCGCCACCTGATTGAGGGGCATGTTGGCGCCGTAGACATCGACCTGCACGGGGTCGAGCAGGGCGGTTGAGGCCCGGCCGGTGCGAAGCCCGCCGAAGTCGTGCTTGAGCGCTTCCACGGCACCGTGCATGCGGCGCCTGAGATCGGCCTTGTCATAGGCTGGCATGGTTTATTGTCCCTCCTGGTCCTGAACGATGGTCGCCACTCCGTCCCCGGCCAGCACCTTGGCGAGGTTGCCCGGCTGGCGGATGTTGAAAACGACGATCGGAATGTCATTGTCGCGGCACAGCGCGACCGCGGCCGCGTCCATGATCTTGAGGTCTTCGGCGAGCACCCTGTCGAAGCCGATGGTGTCGAAGCGCTTGGCGTCCTTCACCTTCTTGGGGTCGGCCGAATAGACGCCGTCGACGCTGGTGCCCTTGAAGAGAGCGTTGCACTTCATCTCGGCGGCGCGAAGCGCAGCGCCAGTGTCGGTGGTGAAGTAAGGCGAGCCGACCCCCGCGGCAAAGATCACCACGCGGCCCTTGGCGAGGTGGCGCTCGGCGCGGCGGCGGATAACGGGCTCGCACACCTGGTCCATCTTGATCGCCGACTGGACGCGGGTTTCGACGCCCATCTGTTCCAGCGCATTCTGGACGGCAAGCGCGTTCATGACGGTCGCCAGCATGCCCATGTAATCGGCCTGGGCACGGTCCATGCCCTTGGCCGCGCCGGCCATGCCACGGAAGATGTTGCCGCCGCCGATCACAAGGCACAGCTCGAAGCCGGCTTCCTTGGCGGCCTTCACCTCCGCAGCCATGGAGGCGACCGTTTCGGGATCGATCCCGAACTGCCCGGGCCCCATCAACGCTTCGCCCGAAAGCTTCAGAAGGATCCGGTTGAAGCGGCGCGGCATGGGTGGCGAGGTCTTTCGAACAAGGAACGGGCGGAGGCCGCTTCTATGCAGCCCCCGCCCGGTTGGGAAGACTTAAGCTCATCCTCCCTGTTCGTGTGCAGCACGAATGGGGAGGTGGCAGCGGCGCAGCCGCTGACGGAGGGGCCGGACGCAACGC
>ERZ1066119.1257-NODE-1257-length-14056-cov-8.393400_pt1 | contig 14056 bp, 15 predicted proteins | sample MGYA00382766_ERZ1066119 | MGnify/ENA primary metagenome ERZ1066119 (study PRJEB33369, sample SAMEA5778349) | biofilm metagenome | biome: Industrial cooling water; feature: Water cooling tower basin; material: Biofilm | place: United Arab Emirates | collected...
CTGTGACCTTGTTCAGGTTGCGAGCGCGGAAACCACCCCGCCGACCGGTGACCTTTGTGACCTTGTTCATCTTCGGACGGCCGAAAGCACCGGCCGGAACCCCGCCGACCGGTGACCTTTGTGACCTTGTTCAGCTTCGCCGGCGTCAGGCCGCCTGCGCTACCACCTTGGGCTGGCACTGGCGGACGCCTTCTTCGACATGCTCGGCGAATTGCTCGAAATTGTCGCAGAAAAGGTCGACCAGCTTGGCCGCCGTGCGGTCGAATTCGTCCTTGTCGGCCCAGGTCTGGCGGGGATCGAGGATGGCGCTGTCGACGCCGGGCACCTCGACCGGCACTTCGAAGCCGAAATAGGCGTCCTTGCGGAACTCGGCGTCGTTGAGCGAGCCGTCGAGCGCCGCGTTCAGCAGGGCCCGCGTGGCCTTGATCGGCATGCGCTTGCCGGTGCCGTACTTGCCGCCGGTCCAGCCGGTGTTGACCAGCCAGCAGGTCACCCCGCCGCGCGCGATCCGCTCCTTGAGGAGGTTGCCATAGACGCTCGGATGGCGCGGCATGAACGGGGCGCCGAAGCAGGTCGAGAAGGTCGCTTCGGGCTCCGTCACGCCGATCTCGGTCCCGGCGACCTTGGCGGTGTAGCCCGACAGGAAGTGGAACATCGCCTGGTCGGGGGTCAGCCGGGCGATCGGCGGGAGCACGCCAAAGGCATCGGCCGTCAGCATGATGATCGTCTTGGGCACCGGCCCCATGTTCGCTTCGGACGAATTGGGGATGAAGTCGATCGGATAAGCCCCGCGGCTGTTCTCGGCGAGGCTGTTGTCGTCGAGGTCGAGCTCGCGCGTCTCGGGATCGATGACCACATTCTCCAGCACCGTGCCGAAGCGGCGGGTGGTGGCGTAGATCTCGGGCTCGGCCTCTTCGGACAGGCGGATCATCTTGGCGTAGCAGCCGCCTTCGAAGTTGAAGACCGCCGTGTCCGACCAGCCATGCTCGTCGTCGCCGATGAGGGTGCGGTTGGGGTCGGCCGACAGGGTCGTCTTGCCGGTGCCGCTCAGGCCAAAGAACACCGCCGTGTCGCCATCCGGCCCGATGTTGGCCGAACAGTGCATCGGCATGATGCCCTGCTGCGGAAGGAGGTAGTTGAGGAGCCCGAAGACGCTCTTCTTCATCTCGCCGCCATATTGCGTGCCGCCGATCAGGATCAGCTTCTTGGCCAGGTTGATGGCGATCACCGTTTCCGAGCGGCAGCCGTGCCGTTCCGGATCGGCCTTGAAGCTCGGCAGGTCGATGATCGTATAGTCGGGGACGAAGCCGGCCAGTTCCTGCCCTTCGGGGCGGACCAGCATGGTGCGGATGAAGAGGTTGTGCCAGGCAAGCTCGTTCACCACCCGGACCTTGACCCGGTGCTCGGGCTGCGAGCCGCCGTAGAGGTCGGCGACGAACAGCTCGTCCTTCTGGCCCAGCGCTGCAAGGAAGTCCTGGTGCAGGCGGTCAAAGGCGGCCGGATCCATCGGCTTGTTCGACTTGCCCCACCAGATCGACTGTTCGGTGCTCTCGTCGCGGACGATGAAGCGGTCCTGCGCGCTACGTCCGGTGTGCCGGCCGGTCTTGACCACCAGCGGCCCGTCCTTGGCGATCAGTCCCTCGTCGCGCCGCACGGCCGCTTCGTAGAGGGGTGCTGTGACGAGGTTCCAGTGAAGCTTGGCCGGCGTGGCGATACCCTGCGCATCCAGCCCGTGTGATGGAACCCTCGTCGTCACTCGCTAACCCCTTTCGCTCATAGGCAAGCGGCGGCACCTCCTCACGCTGGAGCGCCGCCGCATACGTATGCGGTGTACAACTGCCTATGCCCGGAAAAGGTTGCGCCGGTCAAACGAGCCGCCCCGCCGCCTTGCTGAAGGCGGCCGGGCTGCGCTAGTTGGAGCGACCATGGCGGGTCCGGTCATCGCGTTGGTCGACGACGACCGCAACATCCTCACCTCGGTGTCGATCGCGCTCCAGGCGGAGGGCTTCGTCACCCGCCTCTATACGGAGGGCGCCGCAGCCCTGAGGGCGCTCGCCGACAACCCTGCGGACCTTGGCGTGTTCGACATCAAGATGCCGGGGATGGACGGCCTCGCCCTCCTGTCCGCGCTCCGCGCCGGCGATGGCCCGGCCGCGTTGATGCCGGTGATCTTCCTGACCTCCAAGGACGAGGAACAGGACGAGGCGCACGGGCTTGCGGCGGGGGCGGACGATTATATCGCCAAGCCCTTCAGCCAGCGCCTGCTCGTCGCCCGGATCCGCGCCATCCTGCGCCGCGCCGACATGGCGCGGGCCGAGGCGAGCAGCGGCCAGGAGGAGCCGATGGCCGCGCCCATCACCCGCGGGCGCCTGACCATGGACCCGGCGCGGCACCAGGTCCGCTGGGACGAGAAGCCGGTGACTCTTACCGTGACCGAATTTCTGATCCTCGAGGCGCTTGCCCAGCGCCCGGGCGTGGTCAAGAGCCGCAACCAGCTGCTCGACGTCGCCTATCAGGAAGACGTGTTCGTCGACGACCGGACCATCGACAGCCACATCAAGCGCATCCGCCGCAAGTTCCGGAGCAGCGACCCCGCCTTTGATGCCATCGAGACCCTTTACGGGGTCGGCTACCGCTTCAACGATGGCTGAGCGGGACCAGGCATCCGGTCAGCTGGCGGCCCTGCCCTGGCGGCTGTCGCACCGGGTGCTGGCGGTCAACGTCATCGTCCTCCTCGTCCTCGCCCTCGCCCTCCTCTTCCTCGACAGCTTCCGAAACCAGCTGCGTGACGAGCGGGAGGCGCAGACCCGCGATGCGGTGAAGCTCGCCGCCGCTGCCTTGCCCGCTCTCCGGCAGGGCCAGGTGCCCGCCTATCTGGCGATGGTCGGCCGGGCGACGGAAAGCCGCTACCGCTACTACCGGCCCGACGGCAGCCTGGCGTTCGACAGCTGGAGCGTGACCGGTCCCACCTACCGCCTGCGGGATCCCGCCACGCAGCGCTGGACCAAGCATGTGTCGCGCGCGCTCGACCGCGGCTTCAATACGGTGGTCGGCGAAAGGAGCCTGCCCGACTTTGCCGAGCCACCAGCGGACCGGGCGCAGGCATGGCCGGAGGCGCGCGCCGCGCTTCGCACCGGAACGACGCAGGGCATGGTTCGCAATGCCCCCGACATGACCCCCGTCCTGTCCGCCGCCGCCCCCGTTGCCGGCCGGAATGTGCTGCTGGTCACCGCCAACGACCGCAACTTCACCCGCACGGTCCGTTCCGAACGGCGCAAGCTAGCGCTTGGCCTGCTCGCCGCCGCGATCCTGTCGCTGCTGCTGTCGCTCTTCCTTGCCCGGACCATCGCCCGCCCGCTGCGCCGCCTCGCCTTGTCCGCGCACCGGGTGCGGCTCGGCCGGGCGCGGGAGGTCAAGGTGCCGCGCTTCGCCCGCCGCCGCGACGAGATCGGCCTGCTCGCCAGGGCGGTCAGCGACATGACCCAGGCGCTCCGTCAGCGGATCGACAATATCGAAGCCTTTGCCGCCGACGTCACCCACGAGCTCAAGAACCCCCTCGCCTCTCTGCGCAGTGCGGTTGATGCGCTCGAGCGGATCGACGATCCGAAGCTCCGCGGCCAGCTGCTGGATGTGGTCCGCCAGGACGTGGCCCGGCTCGACCGGCTGATTGGCGACATCGGCGAAGCCGCGCGGACCGATGCCGAGCTTGCCCGCGCCTCGTTCGAGCCGGTCGACCTCGGCGACCTCGTCGGCCAGCTTTGCGCTGCCTGGGAGGAACGGCGGCTGACCGGCGACGTACGCATCGCCTTCGCCCGCCCGCGGGCCGCCTCCGCGATCGTGCTGGCCGAGCCCAACCGCCTCGCCCGCGCGATCGACAATCTGGTCGACAATGCGATCAGCTTTTCGCCTCCCGGCGGTCTCGTCGAAGTGGCGGTGGCGCGGGTCGGGGACAAGGTGCGGATCCGGATCGACGACGAAGGCCCCGGCGTTCCCGCGCACGTGCGTGAAGCCATCTTTAACCGCTTCGTTTCAGTAAGGCCGGAGAGCGACGACTTCGGTCGTCATTCAGGGCTGGGCCTTGCGATCGCGCGTGCGATCGTGAAGGGCCATGACGGGGAGATTGACGTGGCCGACCGCGACGACGCGCCTTCGGGCGCCCGCTTCACCATCTGCCTTCCGGCCGCCGAGCCGGCGGGAGACGGGGCATGAACCTGCGCCTGTCGAGCGAGACGCTTCACGCCAGCAGCGTTGCCCTGGACGGGCGGGCGGTGTTGATCGCCGGCCTGTCGGGCGCGGGCAAGTCGGACCTCGCGCTGCGCCTCATCGACCGCGGCTTTGTCCTCGTCTCCGACGACCAGACCATTGTCCAGAAGCGGGCTGACCGGCTGTATGCCAGTGCCCCGCTGACCATTGCCGGCAAGTTGGAGATCCGGGGCATGGGCATCCTCGACATGCCGCATGCCGGCGACGTTCCAGTGGCCCTGGTGGTCGAGCTTACCAGCGACATCCAGCGCCTCCCCGACGACAGCCGCGAACGGATGATCTGCGGGGTGGGCGTTCCCCTGATCACCATCGACGCCCTGACCGCTTCCGCCCCGGCCAAGGTAGCGCTCGCGCTCGACCGGTTCGGCCTCAAGTGACGGGGGAGCGGCACCCCGACCGGACCAGGGTGCCGCGCCTCCTGCTGGTGACGGGGATGTCGGGCGCCGGCAAATCGACGGTCCTCGACGCCCTCGAGGACATGGGCTGGGACACGGTCGACAACCTTCCCACCGCCCTCCTCCACGATTTCGTCCACGGCGCCGACCGCGCGCTCCGGACTGCTCACGTGGCCGTAGGCATGGATGCCCGCAGCCGCGGCTTCGATCCGCAGGCGCTGCCCGGGCTGCTTCGTTCCATCCCGGGGGTCCGGCCCGAGATCCTCTACCTCGACGCGACCGGCGCCGAGCTCATTCGCCGCTATGGCGAGACCCGTCGCCGCCATCCCCTCGCCCCCGATCGTCCGGCCGAGGACGGCATCGCCCGCGAGCGTGCGCTGACCGCCGCGCTCCGCCTTGCCGCCGACTCGGTGCTCGACACCACCGACTTCAAACCGGCCGACCTTCGCGACGAGCTCCGCCGCCGCTTCGGTGATGAAGGCGACGAGCTGGTCGTCACCATCACCAGCTTCGGCTTTGCCCGCGGGATCAGCCGCACCGCCGACCTCGTGTTCGATCTCCGCTTCCTTCCTAACCCGCACTGGGTGCCGGCGCTTCGCCCGCAGACCGGGGCCGACGCGCCCGTCGCCGCCTTTGTCGCGAGCCAGGAGGGCTGGCAGGGCTTCATGGACCGCACGGAGGACCTCCTCGCCTTTCTGCTTCCGCGCTACTGGGAGGCGGGCAAGGCCTATGTCGGGATCGCTTTCGGCTGCACCGGCGGAAGGCACCGCTCGGTCGCCGCGGCCATCGCCATGGGCGAGCGGTTGCGTGCCCGCGGCTTTTCGCCGAATATCCGGCATCGAGACCTGGCGCTCCGTCCCGATGATTCGCTCGAGCAGGGGCAGGAGCGCATGGCTGAACCCAAGAGACCGCAAGAATGATCGGATTAGTGTTGGTGACCCACGGCCGTTTGGCGGCCGAGTTCATCGTCGCCATGGAACATGTGGTAGGCCCGCAGGAAGCAATCGAGGGGATCTGCATCGGCGCCGATGACGACATGGAAGCGCGCCGCAACGACATTGCCGAGGCGATCGGCCGGGTGGATCGCGGCGAGGGCGTCATCATCCTCACCGACCTGTTCGGCGGCACGCCGTCCAACCTCGCGATCAGCCTGATGAAGTCGGGCGACATCGAGGTGATCGCCGGGGTCAACCTGCCCATGCTGATCCGGCTGGAAGGCGCGCGCAAGGCAATGAACGTCCGCGCCGCCGTCGGCGCGGCGCGGGAAGCCGGACGCAAATATATCTCCGTCGCTTCCGAGATCCTGGGCGAGGCCGCCGCTTGAGCGCCGTGTCCCGCACCGTCCGAATCGACAACAAGCGCGGCCTTCACGCCCGCGCCAGCGCCAAGTTCGTGACCCTCGCAACCGAACTCGGAACCCCGGTCGAGGTCGCCAAGGACGGCAACCGCGTATGTGGCACCTCGATCATGGGGCTGATGATGCTCGGCGCGGCGCGGGGCGATTCGATCGAGATCAGCGCAAGCGGCGAAGGCGCGGACGAAGCGGTGACGCGGCTGTCGGCGCTGGTCGAGGACAAGTTCGGGGAAGAGTAGCCCCCCTCCCTGCAAGGGAGGGGCCGGGGGTGGGTCGGGCGCGGCGAAGACGCGCCTTCGGCGCGAAGCGCCGAGCACGCTCGGCGCCACCCACCCCTACCCCTCCCTTGCAAGGAGGGGATAAAGGAAGCCCATGCCCCGCCCAGTCACCTCTTTCTCCAACGACACCGTCAAGCGCCTCCGCGCTCTCCGCGACAAGAAGGCGCGGCGGCTGGAGGGCTTGTTCCTGGCCGAGGGCCTGCGGATCATGGCCGAAGCGCGCGATGCCGGCGTGCTGCCGCGGATCGTTGCGTGCTCCGAGGGCGAGCTTCATCCGCTCGCCGCGACCATCGTCGCAGAAGCGGAGGCCGCCGGTGCCGAGGCGATTGCGGTTCCCGACGAGATCATGGCCAAGATGAGCGGCAAGGATAATCCGCCGCTGCTGCTTGGCGCCTACGACCAGCCGCGGCTCGGCCTTGGCGACCTCGACCGCTCGTCCGCGCCCCTGTGGTTCGTGGCCGAAAAGCTTCGCGATCCGGGCAATATCGGCACCATCCTGCGCACCGGCGACGCGGTGGCGAGCGGGGGATTGATCCTCGTCGACGACAGCGCCGATCCGTACAGCGTCGAGGCAGTGCGCGCCTCCATGGGAGCGATCTTCACGCAGAAGATCGTCCAGGTGCCGTGGGCAACCTTTCTTGCCTGGCTGCGAAGTGGGCCGGGCCAGCTGGTCGGGACCAGCCTGCAGACAGAAGTCGATTATCTCGAGCCCGCTTATGAAGAGCCCTGCTTTCTCCTGGTCGGCAACGAGCAGGCCGGGCTGCCCGAGGCGTATGAGGCTGATTGCGACCTGCTGGTCAAGATCCCGATGCTCGGGCGGGCGGACAGCCTGAATGCCGCCATTGCAACGGCGGTGATGGCCTTCCAGGTGCGGGCGAGCTGGCGCTGAGCCTCGCTCCTGGTCGCGCCCGCGCAGGCGAGGACCTCAGCTGTGCCGGGCTTGCCTCCCGAGGTTCCTGCCTTCGCGGGGACGACGTTCGTTCATCTTCATGTCGCTACACAGCCGTCATGAACAGGCTCGCTCTTCTCCTGCCCCTCGCTCTTGCCGCCTGCACCAGCGGTCCTGAGCCGCTGCCGCCGCCCGATGCCGAGGTCCGGCCGGTGGTGGCGAGCGACCGGCTGGACGGCACGTGGACGGTGCGGGCGATCAATGGGCAGGAGGCGGCGAACACGTCGGTGACGCTGGGTGGGAACAGTCTCACCCTGCGCCTGCCGTGCAATCGCGCGTCCGGCAGATTTTCACGGAACGGCGACAAGATGTTCGTGACGGCGCCGCTTGCCGTTACCGAGATGGTCTGCCTCGATCCTGGAGCGGCCGCGGCCGAGGAGCAGATGCTGCGGATCGTGGCGCTGCCGATGACCATGGAACTGTCCCCGCCCGCTTCCTTGCGCCTGGTGAACGAGGCGGGCACGCTCGACCTCGTCCGTGCCGGGAGCTGAGCCGATGCGCCTTGCTGCCGTCGCTCTCGCCGTGACGCTCGCGGGCTGCACCACCCTGCCAACGGCCGAGCCGGGCACGACGTACAGGGCGCTCGGCACCGAGCCGTTCTGGGCGCTGGAGCTCGACGGGCGCCGGATGGTCTTCACGGAAGTTAATGCGCCGGGCGTGCGGATCAGCGAGCCGCAGCCTCGGCCCATTCACGGCTTTGCCGGCGACATCTACCAGGGGGCGCGCATCCACCTCAACATCGTCCGCGGCCAGCGCTGCAGCGACGGGATGAGCGACCGTGTCTATCCCGACCGGGTGCAGGTCCGGGTCGACGGCCGCGCTTTCGAAGGCTGCGGCGGGGAAGCGCTGATGCCGGCGAGCCTGGAGGGCACCAGCTGGGCGGTGGAGAGCCTGAACGGCCGGACGGTCGCTGGCGGCGAGCGCTACTTCGTCCGCTTCGAAGGCGGTCAGCTCCGCGCCCGCTTCGGCTGCAACAACCTTTCCACGCCGGTGCAGCAGGACGGGGCGAGGCTTGTGCCGGGCGCGCTGGTCGCGACCAGGATGGCCTGCCCGGACATGCGCGACGAGACGGAGGCCTCGCAGGTGCTGCGGCTGCCGGCGGACTTGTCCTGGGGCGCGGGCGACCGGCTGACCATCAGCAACGGCGGTGGGACGATTGTGCTGAGGCGGGCGATCTGAACCCGATGTGCTCCGGCGAAGGCCGGAGCCCAGTGCCCTCTGCTTGCTTCGATGAAGAAAACTGGGCTCCGGCCTTCGCTGGAGCACAAAGCCCACAAGCTACTCCGCCGCCGTCACCTCATCGTTCGCCGCTGGCGGTGCGAGCTTGGTGAGCGGCCTCGGCGGGGCGTCGATGGCTGGCGGGGCGGCAATCTCCTTCTGGCTTCCCGCGCCCAGCGTTTCGAAGCGGCGGGCCTGGGTGAAGACCTGGCTCTCAAAACTGCCGACCATCTGGTTGTAGGCGCTGTTCACGGTGGCGAGGTTCTTGCCCATCTTCGCCACATGCTCGGCCATGGTCGCGAGCCTGGAGTGGAGCTCCTTGCCGAGCGCCGCGATCTCCTCCGCGCTTTCGTTCAGCTTCTCCTGCCGCCAGACGCTCGCCACCGTGCGGGCGATGGCGACGAGGTTGGTCGGGGTCGCCAGCAGCACCTTGTCCTTGAACGCCTTTTCCCAGAGCTCCGCATCCTGCTCCAGCGCGGCGGTGAGGAAATGCTCGCCGGGGATGTACATGACGACATAGTCGGCGCTGTCTTCGAACTGTGCCCAATAGCTCTTGCTGCCCAGTTGCTGTGCGTGGCGGAGCATGGAGGCAACGTGGTTGCGAAAGCAGATCGCCTTTCGGTCTTCGTCGACCTCGTCACAAGCCTCGAGATAGGCGTTCAAGGAGCATTTGGCGTCGATCACCAGCTTGCGACCCTGGGGCAGGTTGACCACCACGTCGGGGCGGAGACGCCCGTCCTCGGTGGTGACCGACACTTCCATGGCGAAGTCGATGCCCTCGACCAGCCCTGACTGGGTGAGGACGTTGCGCAAGCTCTGCTCGCCCCAGCGGCCGCGCGCCTTGGGGCTGGAGCGGAGCGCGTTGACGAGGTTGCGGGTCTCGTCGCGCACCTGCCCATTGTCCTTGCGCAATTCGCCGAGCACGCCCTTCAGCTCGCCATAGCTGTCCTTGCGCTCGGCCTCGACGCGCTGAAGCCCTTCCTCGTAGCGTTTCAGGGTCGCTTCGACCGGCTGGAGGAGGTTCTGGATCCTGGCCTGGCTTTCCTTCGCCTCCGCACCCAGCTTCTCCGACGCGCGCTTCAGGAAGCTGTCGTGCGCCGTTTCGACCGCCTTGCTGGCAAGCTCGCCGAAGCGGGTCTCGAGCTTGGCTTCGAGTTCCTTGACCTGGGTGAGCTGCTGGTCGAACGCGCGCTCCCGCTCCGCCTGGCCCTGCTCGAACGCCGCCTTGGCTTCGGCCAGGGTACGGACTTCGGCGCGGAGCCTGTCCAGCTCCGCTTCCGCCACCGGCGCCCGTTCGGCCAGCGGCTGCAATCGCGCAAGATCCTGAAGCGCCGCGTTGCGCTCGTCAGTGACAAAGCGAAGGCTTTCCTCCGTCTGCGGCAGGCGCCGGACCTGGTCCTGGGCCACGGCAAGCTCCTGCCTGGCGGCGGCGAGCTCGCCCCTTGCTCCATCGAGCTCGCCCCGGAGCGCGGCAGCAGGGCGCGAGCCCAGAAACCAGCCGAGCAGCACGGCTGCAACCGCGACCACCCCCACCAGCACTGCCACCGTCAATGCTTCCATGACTCGCCCCGCCTTCGAGTAGAACGAAAACAGAACTAGCCTAGATGACAAAGAGGCACAATGCACAGCTGTTCTCCGGCTTCCGCCGGGGTACAAAGGAAGCTAGGGCGCCGCCTCATGACCATGTTCACCGACCGCCTCGCCCTTGTCACCGGTGCCAGCCGCGGGATCGGCGCCGCCATCGCCGAGGCGCTCGGCCGCGAGGGGGCGCACGTCGTCCTGACCGCGCGCACGGCCAGCGGGCTGGAAGCGGTGGAGGAGAAGATTTTCGCCGCCGGCGGCTCCGCGACCATCGCTCCGCTGGACCTTTCCAAGGGCGAGGATATCGGAAAGCTCGCCGCAGCGGTCTCGGAGCGCTGGGGCAAGCTCGACCTCCTCGTGATGAACGCAGCCATGCTCGGCAGCCTGACCCCGGTCGAGCATATCGACCCCAAGGAATATAGCCGGCTGATCACCCTCAACCTGCTGGCGAACCAGGCGCTGATCGCCGCCTTCGATCCGCTGCTCAAGGCGTCGGACAAGGCCGAGGTGGTGGCGCTGACGAGCAGCGTCGGGTCGTCCCCGCGCGCCTTTTGGGGCGCTTACGGCAGCTCCAAGGCGGCGCTCGAGAGCCTGCTCGGCGCCTACGCCGACGAGCAGGAATATACCGGCAAGCTGCGGGTCACGATCCTCGACCCCGGCGCCACCCGCACCCGCATGCGCGCGCTCGCCTTCCCCGGAGAGGAGCCTAGCGAGGTGAAGGCCCCGGAGGTGGTGGCGGAGCGGCTGCTGCAGTTGCTCAGCGAGGAGCGCCCGACGGGGCAGAAGGTTCGGGTGGAGGGCTGACGCCCGGCGGCGGCGGCGGCGGTGGCTGACGCCATGGCTCGTCCAGCTCCACTTCCTGACCCTGCCCCATCGGGCGCGAGGGCGGCCTAGGGCTGTAGTCGGCGAGGCCGCCGGTGATGTAATTGCCCGAGCAACTCACCTGATAGAAGCGGATCGGGATCCCGTAGATCGAATGGTCGACGACCTGCGCGACGACGTTGGCGTGTGACTCCAAGCCGCTGACTGAAGCTCCCTCACAGCTGTTCGCAACTTCTTGCAGCCCCCCGACGCTGATCCGGTACACCAGCAGCCGGCTGAGCAGGCCCGCGATCGGATTGCTGTTCATGTAGTGCCGCATCTCGACGGCATTCTGGTGGTAGAGCCGCTCGGCCCCGTGGCGCGGCTCGTCGCCAAGCGGGAGGAGCTTCGCGACCAGGATGCCGAGCAGCCAGAAGGCCGCGACGGCCCCGGCCCAGAACAGGCATCCGCGCTTCACTTCGCCGTGGCTGCCTCGGCGATCCGCTGGACAAAAGCGGTGCGCTCGGCCCCGAGCTTCTCGTCCGAGGCACGCGGCCAGGCGCTGAGGTTCACCACCACCAGCCGCCTTGCCGGATCGATCCAGATCTGCTGGCCGAAGATGCCGAGTGCGCGGACATGGTCCGGCTGGATCCACCAGAAATAGCCATAGCCCCGGCCCGCCTGCGGGAAGGGCTTGTGGATCCGCGTCGAGGCCGCCACCCAGCCCGGCGCGAGCAGCCCGGCGCCATCCTCCAGCATGAGCTGCCCAAGCCGGCCATAATCCTTGAGGCGCATGGAAATGCAGCAGCCGGCGATCGTGGCGCCGGTCTCGTCCACCTGCCAGGCGGCATCCGCCTCCATGCCGTAGCGCTTCCACAGCCGCTCGGAGGCATAAAGGTTGATGGGCCTGCCAACGGCGCGGGCGAGGATGGAGCCGGCAAGGTTGGTCTCACCCGTATTGTAGTTGAAGCGGGTTCCCGGGGAGTGGGCGCGGGTCAGGCGCTTCATGTAGTTGACGATTGCATCGCCGCCCGGCGGGGTCGGCAGCGAGAACATGCGGGCGACGTCGCTTGCCGGATCGGTGTAGTCCTCATTCCACCGGGCACCAGAAGACATGGTCAGGACCTGTTCGACCGTGACCCCGTCGTAGGCACTGCCCTTGAGCTCCGGAAGGAAGCGTGTGACGGGATCCGACAGCTTGAGCTTCCCGTCCTTCACCGCCGCCCCGAACAGGGTGGCGGTCAGCGACTTGGCGACCGAGAAGCTGGTCCAGCGCTGGGCCGGGCCGAACCCACGAGCATAGCGCTCAAGGCGGACCTTGCCGTCCTGGAGGACGAGCAAGCCGGCCGTGTTGTTCGCGGCCATGAAGCGGGTGATGTCGGCGTCGGCCAGTGGCAGCGGCCTTCCCCTGGGCAGCAGCCGCACCTTCTTTCCCGCCTCCACTGGAACGGTCGGGAAGATCGTGTCCATCGCGCGAAAGTTGCGGTCCTTCTGCTCCTGGTTCCAGAACAGCACTTCGGCACCGGCGCGGCGAAGCTCGCTTGCTCGTGCGGGGTCGAGCGCGACCTGGGCGGCGGCGGGCGTGGACAAGGCCAGGGCGAGGCCAGCGACAAGAAAGCGCATCTAAAACTCCCTGACCAGAGTCACCTGGGCGACATCGATCCCGCGCCCGCGAAAACCGCCTTCACAATACATCAGATAGTAGCGCCACAAATCGTGGAATTGCTTGCTGAAACCTGGCAGCCGGCCGCTCGTCACAGCCTGGTCGTAGCGGTGCCGCCAAAGGCGCAGTGTCTCGGCATAGTCGAGGCCGAACCCGTGGCGGTCGTGCCAGCTCAAACCGCGCTCCTCGGCCAGGGCGCGAAAGCGATCTTCGTGGAGCAGCATGCCGCCCGGAAAGATATAGGTCTGGATGAAGTCGGCGCTGCGGGCGTAAGCGTCGAACAGCTCGGGCCGGATCGAGATGAATTGAAGCGCCGCGCGCCCGCCCGGCTTCAGCGCGCCGGCGATCGCGTCCAGATAGGTGCCCCACCAGCGCTGCCCGACCGCCTCCACCATCTCGACCGAGGCCAGCGCATCGTAGGTGCCGGCCGCCGGGTGGTCGCGATAATCCTGCAGTTGGAGGCTGATCCGGCGTTCAAGGCCATGTTCGCGGATGCGCTGTTCGGCCCAGGCCTTCTGTTCGGTGGAGAGGGTAAGCCCGGTGACCTGCGCCCCGCGCTCGGCCGCGGCAATGGCAAGACCGCCCCATCCGCAGCCGATCTCCAGCAGGTGGTCGCCGGGGCGGAGGTGGAGGCGGTCGAGGATAGCGGAGAGCTTGGCGGATTGGGCAGCAGCGAGCTCCCCTCCCGCTTGCGGGAGGGGCCGGGGGTGGGCCTGTCCTTCATTGTGCGCGTCAGGCCCACCCCCCTGCCCCCTCCCGCAAGCGGGAGGGGGAGCGAACAGGGCGCTCGAGTAATTCATCCCCTCGTCCAGCCAGGCCGAGTAGAAGTCATTCCCTAGATCATAATGCGCCGCGATATTCTCCCGGGCCCGGCCCGGCGCATTGTCGCGCCATTGATGGGCGAGCCAGTTGACCAGCCGGAAGAGGCCCTTCGCCCGCGCCGTGTCGCCGAGGCTCGCGGCGTTGCGCATGAACAGGTCGAACAGGGGCACCGGATCGGGCGAGGCCCATTCGCCGCGGGTCCAGGCCTTGTACCAGCCGACGCTCCCGGACGTGGCGAGGCGGACGAGGGCAAGCCAGCTGTTCAGCTCCACCACCGGCTCGGGACCCGGCGCGTGAAAGCCGATCGCTCGGCGACTGCCGCCGGGCAGGGTCGCATGGATCCCGCCCTCGCGCAGCCGCTCGTGCAGCTGATCTAGCAATCGGGCAAAGGCCGGAGCGACGAGGCGGCCGGGAAGGCCGGCGCCGGTGGCGAACGCCCGATCGGCTTGCAGGAGGTGGGAGCCGCGGGTGGCCATGAGGGCTGCCTAGAGCGGGAGGTGGGCGGGTTACAACTTGAAGTTGGCGGAGCCTTGCTCTCGGTACCCCCGCTGCGCGGGGGCACAGGTTCGCGGCAGCGAACCGAGGGGGTCTGAATCACGTACGACAGGCCCCCTCGGTCAGCTTCGCTGACCTGTTCCCCCGCAAGCGGGGGCACCGAAATCTAGGCCGCAGCCCGCTCGCGAAAGGCCTTGAGCGCCCGCTCCCGCCCCTCGCGATGGTCCACCAGCGGCT
>ERZ1066119.1258-NODE-1258-length-14054-cov-9.833274_pt1 | contig 14054 bp, 11 predicted proteins | sample MGYA00382766_ERZ1066119 | MGnify/ENA primary metagenome ERZ1066119 (study PRJEB33369, sample SAMEA5778349) | biofilm metagenome | biome: Industrial cooling water; feature: Water cooling tower basin; material: Biofilm | place: United Arab Emirates | collected...
GCGGACGGCTATGCGGAGCAGGTCGCGGCCGAGCTGGCGCGCGCGGGGCTCAGGGTCGAGACGGACCTCCGCAACGAGAAGATCAACTACAAGGTGCGCGAGCACAGCCTCGCCAAGGTTCCGGCGCTCCTGGTGGTGGGCAAGCGCGAGGCGGAGGAGGGTACGGTGGCCCTCCGGCGCCTGGGCGGGCAGGGGCAGGAGGTGCTACCGCTGGCCGAGCTTGTGGCGCGGCTGCGCTACGAGGCGACCCCGCCCGACCTCGCGCGGTAACGGAACGGGCGGCGCGCGCCCGTCAGCGGCGCGCGACCGTCCGCCGGCGAGACCTAGCGACCGTAGCCGCCGCGATAGCCCCCGCTATATCCACCGCGGTAGCCGCCATATCCGCCGCCGTAGCTTCGCCCGCCCGAGTATCCGCCGTATCCGCGCGCGCCGGAGCCGCCATAGTTCCGCGCCCCGGAATCGCCGCCGCGATAGCCCCGGTACCCCGGATAGCCCGAGCCCGCGCGGTACGTGGTCGAGGTCGCCCCGGCATAGCCGCTCGGATAGCCGGCGCGACCCGCGCCGACATAGCCGCCGGGATAGGGCAGGCTCTGCGCGCCCGTGTAGCCGCTCGAGGCTGACGTCGTCGTGCCTGCGCCCGAATAGCCCGACGGGACCCCGCCCGTCCGCGCCGTCTGCTGCGCCCTGTCATAGGGCTGCGTTCCGGGATATCCGGGTTGGGTTCCGGGGTAGCCGGGCTGTGGCGTCGGAGTGGTCGGCGGAGCGCCAGGCTGGCCGTAGCCCGGTTTGCGGTCGTAATGTTCGCCCCTCCGGTCATTGCCCGGTTTGTTGATGATCACGGCGCCTGGCCACCAGCCCAGGCCGCCCCAGCCCAGCCCGCCCCAACCGCCGTTCCAGCCCCAGCCGCCCAGGCCGCCCCAGCCCAGTCCGCCCCGCCAGCCGGCGTTCCAGAACGGGTCCCAACCAAGACCGCCGCCCCAGCCGATCCCGCCGTTCCAACCTCCACCCCAGCCACCGACCCCGACGCCGGCGTTCCAGCCGGCGTTCCAGCCGCCGCCGCCGACCCCGACCCCAGCCGCCAGGGGCGGGCCGTCGAGATCGCCCCAATCGTCGTCGAACGTCATGCAGCCGGACAGGGCGCCCAGGCTGGCGATCGCCAGGAGGCGTAAGCTCAAGCGCATCATACTTCCTCCATCGTCGTGAGGTTGATGTTGGATTTCGCCTTAAGGTCGCTGTCGCGCTTGGCGCGCTCCTCGGCGACCAGCTCCTTCTTGGAGAGCTTGCCGATCAGCGTCTTCGGAAGCTCCGTCCTGATCTCGATCTCTCGCGGCAGCTCGATCTTGCTGAGCAGCTTGCGCAGGAATTCGCAGAGCTCGTCCGGCGTCGCCGACGCGCCCGCCCGGAGCGTGACGAACAACTTGGGCGCCTCGCCACGATAGTCGTCGGGCACGCCGATCGCGATCGCCTCCGCGACCGCGTCATGCTCCAGCGCGGCCTCCTCGATCATGCGGGGATAGACGTTGTAGCCGCCGCACAGGATCACGTCCTTGATCCGATCGACGATGAACAGCTGTCCCGTGTCGTCCAGATAGCCGATGTCGCCGGTACGCAGCATGCCGTCGACGAACACGTCGCGCGTCTCGTCCGGGCGGTTCCAGTAACCGCGCATGACCTGTGGGCCGGACGCGCAAACCTCTCCCAACTGGCCGAGCGGCATGATCCGCGTCGGGTTCTCGGGATCGCGGATCTCGATGGTGGTGCCGGGATAGGCGACGCCCGCCGCGCCCGGCCGGCCCGACCCGTCGATCGGGTTGCAGGCGATCACCGGCGACGCCTCGGACAGGCCGTAGCCCTCGATAACATGGCCGCCGGCAGTGCGAGCGAACGCCTCGCGCGTCTCCGCCGGCAGCGGCGCTCCGCCGGAGATGCAGGCCCGCAGTCCGCTCAGGTCGATCCGCTGCGTCCGGGCCGCCGCCGCGATGGCGCCGTAGATGGTCGGGACGGCGGGAAGATAGGTCGGCGGCTTGCGGCGCAGCGTCGCAAGCAACGCCTTCAGCTCGAAGCGGGGCAGCAGCACCATCTCCGCGCCCGTCCGCAAGGCCGCGTTCAGCACGGTGGTCAGCGCGAACACATGGAACAGCGGCAGCACTCCGACGATCCGATCCTGTCCGGGCCGGTCGTTGCCGATGTGCTGCACGAGCGCGTCCGCGTTGGCGACCAGGTTGGCATGGCTCAGGACCGCGGCCTTCGGCACGCCGGTCGTCCCGCCAGTATATTGCAGCACGGCCGGATCGTCCGGCGTGATCGTCGCTGGCCAGGCGCGGGCCCCACCCGCGAGCAGGTCGGCCAACCGCATGTGGCGCGGGCCTGTCAGCGGTCGGGCGATCGACGCACGCCGGAACAGTCGGTACGCGATCCGCTTCAAGGCGGGCAGCGCATCCGCGACCGGGCAGGTAACGATCTTCTCGAGTTCGAGACGTTGGGCCACCTGCACGACGCGTGCATGGATGTCCGGGATGTCGCACGTCGCGACGACCCGTGCGCCGGAGTCGCGGAGCAGGGCCTCCAGCTCGCGCTCGACGTAGAGCGGATTGAGGTTGACCACCACCGCGCCCGCCCGGAGCGCGCCCAGGTAAAGGATGGGATAGGCGGGCAGGTTGGGCAGGCACAGCGCGACCCGGTCGCCGGGCTGGACCCCGATCGCCTGCAGCCCCGCCGCCGCCCGGTCCGCCAAGACCGACAGCTCCCGAAACGTCGTCACCGCGCCCAGGAAGTCGATCGCGGGCCGCTGCCCGAAGCGAGAGACGGTTTCGTCCAGCATGTCCGTCACCAGTCGCGGGCGGAGCGTCAGCGGCGCTCCCGTCGCGCGCGAGGGCGGGGCGTGTCCTGTGAGATCGGTCGGACTTTCGTACATGCGCACCTCCAGCATGGGGCCGAGCGCGCATCACGAGGGACCATGCCGGAATTGGGCGTATCGCGGCCGGACCCGTCGAGCGCACTCGATGCGGTCCGATATCACGATCGCAGATGCGACCGTCAGAGGGGCCCGCCCCACAGGCCGTTAATGCCGGAACCGGAACAAAGTTCCGTTAACGATCGTCCCGAACCGCGCGTTCGCCATCCCGCCGCGACCGTCTTTCGCCTCGGGGCGGAAGCGACTATATGGCGGGCTTCGCGATTTCAGGAGTATCTACCTATCCGTCCCCCCATGATGCGCCGTCCGATGCAGGCGCCGCCGATGAACGGCCCTCGGTTCAACGAGTGGATTCAGAGCCCCAAGGTCCGCGTGATCGACCATGAGGGCGAGAATCTGGGCGTGATGTACACGCGCGAGGCGATGGCGCAGGCGCAGGAGCTCGGGCTCGACCTGGTCGAGGTGTCGCCCAATGCCGACCCGCCCGTGGCCAAGTTCCTGGACGTCGGCAAGTACAAGTACGAGGCCCAGAAGAAGGCCAACCAGGCCCGCAAGTCGCAGAAGACGCAGGAGATCAAGGAGATCAAGATGCGTCCGAATATCGACGACCACGATTACGACACCAAGATGAAGAAGGTCGTCGAGTTCATTGAAGAGGGCGACAAGGTGAAGGTCACCATGCGCTTTCGCGGGCGCGAGATGGCGCACGGCCAGATCGGCATGGCGGTGCTGAAGCGCGTCGCTGACGAGACCCAGGAGATCGCCAAGGTCGAGGCCTATCCCCGCATGGAAGGCCGCCAGATGCTGATGGTGCTGTCGCCGAAATAGCCTGGGGCCGGGCGGCTGCCGCGGCAATGATTCCGGGCCGGCCGTATTGTTGCAGCGGTGTTACACTGGCGCAGCAAAGCGCCGGACGGACCTTCGAAGATCGCCGAAAGCGCTAGTCTCCACTCTCCGAGCTTTTAAACGCGCCAACCCTACCGTGCGTTCGAAAACTCGGAGACTGCCTTACATGCGTCGTTTTGCCGCCCTGTTGCTGACGTCCGCCCTCGGCTTCACCGCACCCGCTTTCGCCCAAGACACCCAGAGCGCATCCGCCGACACCCAGGCGACCACGACCGATGCCGAAGAGGCGACGAATGCGGGCGACATCGTCGTGACCGCCACGCGCCGTGCGGAGACCGTGTCCGACATTCCGATCGCCGTCACCGCGGTGTCGGGCGACACGCTGCGCAACTCGGGCGCCTTCGACATCCGGCAGCTGAACCAGCTCGCCCCGTCGCTGCTCGTGTCGTCGACCGGCAGCGAGGCCAACGGGTCCGCCCGCGTCCGCGGCGTCGGCACCGTCGGCGACAATCCCGGCCTTGAGTCCTCGGTCGCGGTGTTCATCGACGGCGTGTACCGGTCGCGCTCCGGCATCGGCCTGAACGAGCTCGGCGAGATCGACCGCGTCGAGGTGCTGCGCGGCCCGCAGGGTACGCTGTTCGGCCGCAACGCGTCCGCCGGCCTGATCCACGTCATCTCGAAGAAGCCGAGCTATGAACTCGGCGGCTATGGCGAGGTCGAGTACGGTAACTACGACTATGTCCGCGTCGCGGGCGCGCTGACTGGTGGGATCACCGAAACGCTCGCGGCCCGCGTCGACGGCGTCTACGTCAAGCGCGACGGCTTCCTGCGCGACGTGGTCAACAACGTCGACGTCAACAACCGCAACCGCTTCTTCGTGCGCGGTCAGCTGCTCTGGGAGCCCACTTCCGACCTGACCGTGCGTCTGATCGGCGACTATACCCGGCGTGACGAGTCCTGCTGCGCCGCGGTCTACCTGGAGCCGGCGGTCAATCCGCAGGTCGGCGGTCTGCTGACGCCCGCCAACCCGATCATCAACGTGCTCACCGCGCTCGGCCAGCCGGCCAGCCGGTTCTCCGACTCCTTCTCGCGCGTCGTGAGCGTCTCGCCGGGCCGCCGCTATGACGGCCAGACCCGCGACGGCGGGGTCTCGGCCGAAGTGAACTGGAACCTGGGCGGCGCGGCGCTGACGTCGATCACCGCGTACCGCAGCTACAAGAACAACCAGGGGTCTGACACCGACTACAGCGCGCTGGACCTGCTCTATCGCGAGCCCGGCGACCGCGCCGCGAACCGCGAGTTCGGCACCTTCACGCAGGAGCTCCGCCTGCAGGGCGAGGCGTTCGACGGCAAGCTCGACTGGCTCGTGGGCGGCTTCTACGCGCACGAGACGCTGAACGTGACCGACAACCTGCGGTTCGGCACGCAATATGGCCGGTTCGCGAGCTGCCGACTGGCAGTGACGTTCGGCCTGGGCCTCGCGCCGACCAGCCAGGGCTGCCTTGCCGCGCCCGTGCGCGCGGCGCTCGCGGCCGGCGCCACCCCGTTCGGCGCGGCCGGCGGCCTCATCCTGGGCGGGTTCGACCGGCTCGACCGGGTGAACGACGTCGGCAGCCTCAACGACCGATATCGGCAGACGAGCGAGAACTTCGCGTTCTTCACGCACAACATCGTCCACATCACCGACCGGCTCGATCTGACCCTGGGCCTGCGCTACACCAACGAGCGCAAGCGGTTCCGCGCGTCGTTCGAGAACAACAACGCGCAGTGCCTCCCCCAGCAGCAGGCGCTCGGGTCGCTGCTGACCACGCCGCTGGCCGCGGCCGCTGGCGGTCTCATCAACCTGACCTGCCAGGGCAACTCCACCTCGGAGCTGACCGGCGTCACGATCCGCGACGGTCGGAACGAGAGCGAGTTCACCGGCACGGCGGTGCTGTCGTACAAGCCGACCGACGACCTGCTCGTCTATGGCAGCTATTCGCGCGGCTATAAGGCGGGCGGCTTCAACCTCGACCGCTCGGCGCTCAAGGCGCCCACGCTGTCGTTCGCGGCGGTAGGCGGCGCGCAGGCGCTGGTGGGCAACCTCCAGTTCGCGCAGGAGCTGAACGACGCATTCGAGATCGGCGCGAAGTTCTCGACGCGCCAGTTCTCGCTCAACGTCGCGCTGTTCCGGCAGGATTTCCGCAACTTCCAGCTGAACACGTTCGACGGCTCGGTCTTCCTCGTGCAGAACGTGAACGGCTGCAGCACCGACCTGGGCGTGGCCGACCGCGACCAGGCGATCTCGCCGCTCCTGCCGAACTTCAACGCGGCCGCCGCGACTACGGGCGCCTGCGCGGCCGATCAGGTCTCCCCGGGACTGCGCAGCGAGGGTGTCGAGGTCGAGGCCAGCCTGCGCCCGAGCCGCTATCTGAGCGTCGCGCTCGGCTACACCTATGCCGACACGCGCTTCGCCAACAGCCTGGTCGGGACGACGGCGGGCGCGCCGCTCAGCCCGGCGCTGCGCACGCTGCCGGGCCAGCTGCTGTCGAACGCGCCGCAGCAGGTCGTGACCAGCGCGCTGACCTGGACGCCGCCGATCGGCAACTCCGGGCTGACCGGACTCTTCTATGTCGACTCGCGTCTGACGAGCGCGTTCAACACCGGGTCCGACCTGTTCCCGCAGAAGGTCCAGCCGAGCTTCGCGACCGTCAACGCACGTATCGGCATTCGCGGCGACAAGGAGCGGTGGTCGCTCGAGTTCTGGACGCAGAACGCGTTCAACCAGAACTTCACGCAGGTCGCGTTCAACTCGCCCTTCCAGGCCGGTCCGACCGTGCCCGCCTTCTCGGGGGCGCAGTTCCCCGGCGGCACGCAGATCTTCTCGGCCTATCTGGGCGAGCCGCGCACCTACGGCCTAACGCTGCGCACCCGCTTCTGAGTGTGTCGGGGCCGGCCCGCCTGGGGTCGGCCCCGTTTCGGAAAGAAGCTAAGTCGACCGGGTGAGGGGGCCTAGGCTGCGCCAGCCATAGGCGACCTCCCGGTCGGACCCCTCCGTCCGTTCGGCGACGACGCGCCCGCCCAGCCGCTCGTAGAAGCGGCGGGCGGGTGCGTTCGCCTCCAGCACCCACAGGGCCATGCTCCGCTCGCCCTCCGCGATGAGACGGCGCGCCATTGCCGCCATCAGCCGCCGTCCCGCGCCCCGATCTTGCGCCTGGCGCAGGACATAGATCGCGGCGACCTCGCCCGAGTAACCGGCCGCGAGGAGGGTCGGCTCGCGCTGGCGGGTGCAGGAGGCGAAGCCGACGACCCTGTCGTCCAACGTCGCCACGCAGATGCCGCGCGCCGTGCCGCTGGCTAGCTGCCTTCGCCACTGCTCTGCGCGCTCGGCGACGCTGAGCGCCCCGAGGCGATCCGCCGGGATCAGGCCCGCATAGCTTTCGCGCCACGCGGCGACATGCACCTCGCCGATGGCCTGGCTGTCCGCGAGGCGGGCCGGGCGGACGACGACCCCGCTCACCCGGTCGGCGGCTCCCAGAGCTCGATCGCGTTGCCCTCGGGATCGTGGATGCGCGCGAACCGGCCGGTCGACGGGTCGTCCCACTCGGGCTTCGTCACGACCTCGATCCCATCGGCGCGAAGCGTGTCGATCAGCTCGCCGAGGGCGCTGACCCGCAGGTTCAGCATCCACTGCTTGTCGGCCGCGAAATAGTCGGTGTCCGCCTTAAACGGCGCGAACACGGTTGGGCCACCCTCTGCGGCCCAGCTCCATTCATCCACCGGGCCGGTCGCGTCGGCGGCGCAGCCCGCGCCGACGTTCAGGTGACGGCGATACCAGGCGCTGAGCGCGTCCGGATCTCGCGCACGGAAGAACAGGCCGCCGATCCCGAGCACGGGCATGGCATCGCTCCTACGCCGCGAGGTCCAGCGCCTCGCCCGCCGCGGCCGCGGACAGGCGTTTCTCAAGCTGCTTCAGGCGTGCGGGGTTGTCCAGCTTGTCCCCGGTCAGGTCGGTCACGTAGAAGGTGTCGACCGCGCGCTCGCCATAGGTGGCGACATGCGCCGAGTGGATCGTCACCTTCGCTTGGAACAGCGCGTGGGCGAGCTGGTTGAGCAGCGCCGGGCGGTCGCGCGCGTTCACCTCGATCACGGTGAAGCGGTTCGACGCCTTGTTGTCGACCAGCACGTTGGGCTGGATCGCGAACGCATCGGCGCGCGGCCGGGCGGCGGGCTTGGCGACGAGGCGATCGACCAGTTTCAAGCGATTGGCGAGCGCGTCGGCGATCACCTTGCGCAACCGGGCGAGCTGGCCCGGATCGTCGAACGGGCGACCGAGCGGATCCTGCACAAGGAAGTTGTCCACCGCCATGCCGTCGCGGGTGGTGTGGATGCGCGCGTCGATGATGTTGCCGCCCGCGACATGGATCGCGCCGGCGACGCGGTAGAACAGGCCGGGGTGGTCGGCCGCGTAGATGCTGACGAGCGTCGCGCCTCGATCCGGGTACACCTGCGCGTCGATCGCGAGCGCGCTGTCGCCGGCGGCGGCCAGGAAGCGGGCGTTGTGCGCCAGCACGTCGTCGGGCTCCGCCACCCAATAGGGATCGGGGAAGCGCCGGACATAGGCGGCGAAGAGATCGGCCGGCCAGCCGAGCGCCGCGGCGAGGTTCTCCTGCTTGGCCGCGATCCGCTCGGCGCGGCCGCGCTGCTTGTGGCCGAGCCGCAGCACCTCCTCGGCGGCCTCATACAGGTCGTCGAGCAACTGGCGCTTCCAGCCGTTCCAGGTGCCGGGCCCGACCGCGCGGATGTCGACCGCGGTGAGGACGAGCAGCAGGCGCAGTCGCTCGGGGCTCTGCACCGCGCCGGCGAAGTCGAGGATCGTCTTGAAGTCCGACAGGTCGCGCTTGAACGCGGTCGCCGACATGATGAGGTGCCAGCGCACCAGCCAGGCGACGGTCTCCGTCTCGGCGGGCGACAGGCCGAGGCGCGGGCAGAGCCGCTCCGCCACCTCCGCGCCCAGCACCGAATGGTCGCCGCCGCGCCCCTTGGCGATGTCGTGCAGCAGCACCGCGACATAGAGCACCCGGCGCGACACGACCTGCTTCACGATCGCGCTCGCGAGCGGGTGGTCGGGGAGCAGCCCGCGCTCGAGCTGCGAGAGCAGGCCGATGGCGCGGATGGTGTGCTCGTCGACCGTGTAGTGGTGGTACATGTCGAACTGCATCTGCGCGACGACCCGGCCGAAGTCGGGCACGAAGCGGCCGAACACCCCGGCCTCGTTCATCCAGCGCAGCACCAGCTCCGGATCGCGCGGGCTGGTGAGGACGTCAAGGAACAGGGCATTGGCGCGCGGATCGTCGCGGTAATCGGCGATCAGCTTGGCGTCGCGGGTGGCGGCGCGGGCGGTGAGGGGATGGATCTCCAGTCCCTCGCGGTCGGCGAGCGCGTAGATCTCTACCAGCCGGACCGGGTCCTCCGCGAAGAATCCGTCGCGCGGGATCGCCAGCCGCCCGCGGTCGAGGCGGAAGCCGTTCAGGCGGCGGGGGCTGCGCCGGAGCGCCGGCATCCAGGACCGCCAGCCGCGCGCGGCGAACTGCTCCTCCAGATGCGCCAGGAACACGCCGGTCAGGTCGCCGACCGCCTTCGCCTGGAGGAAGTAGTATTGCATGAACCGCTCGACCGCCGACCGACCGGGCCGGTCGACGAACCGCATCCGCTCGGCGATCTCCCGCTGCACGTCGAAGGTCAGCCGGTCCTCGGCCCGGCCGGTGGCGAAGTGGAGATGGCAGCGCACCGCCTGGAAGAAATTGTCGGCGCGGTGGAAGCGCCGATACTCGGCGGGGGTGAACAGGCCGGCGTCGACCAGCTGCGCCGCGCGTTGCACGTCATAGACGTACTTGCCGATCCAGAAGAGCGCCTGCAGGTCGCGTAAACCGCCCTTGCCCTCCTTGACGTTGGGCTCGACGACGTAACGCGTGTCGCCCATCTTGCGGTGGCGCTCCTCGCGTTCGGCGAGCTTGTCGGCGATGAACTGGCGTTCGGTGCCGCGCTGGACCTCCGCCTTGAAGCGGCGGAAGGCCTCGGCGGCAAGGGCGGTGTCGCCTGCGACCTGCCGCGCCTCGAGCAGCGCGGTCCGCACGGTCACGTCGGCCTTGGCCTGGCGCACCATATCGTCCAGCGAGCGGCTGGAATGGCCGACCTTCAGGCCCAAATCCCAGAGCGCGTAGAGCATCGACTCGATGACCTGCTCGCCCCAGCTGGTCTGGCGTGCGGGCGTGAGGAAGGCGATGTCCACGTCCGAACGGGGCGCCATCTCGCCGCGACCGTAACCGCCGACCGCCAAGATCGCGAGCCGCTCGCCCGCGGTCGGATTGTGCAGGGGGTGGAGGCGGGCGAGGGTGAAGGCGAACAGAGACTCCACCACGGCATCGATCAGCAGCGCGCCGGCGTTGGTCGCGTCGAGCCCGCGGGAAGGGCGTTCGGAGAGCCGCCGGGCAATCTCGGCCCAGCCCGCGTCGAGCGCGGCGCGGAGCTCGGCCACCGCCGCGCGACGCAGGCTCGGCGCATCGCTCTCCGGCAGCGCCGCCAGCCGATCGGCGAGCGCGCGCCGGTCGACGATCGTCCTGCGGTTTGCGAGATGGTCGAACCGGCTCATGCGGCCGCCCGTGTCAGGCGGGGGTCATCCAACTGCCTTCGCGAAACCATTTGGTCACGATGTACTTGACGCCCTCCACCACCGCCATGCCCTCGTGCAGGGTCAGCTCGTTGGGGCTGCCGTCCGGCTTCATGTTGTTCCAGGCGAGGAGCAGCCCGCGCTTGGGAGCGACCTTGACGCCGGCTTGCGGAAACCAGGTGGCGCCGCCTTCGGGCACGTCGTTCAGATAGATCATCGCCGTCCAGGTGCGCTGGCCGCCCTGCGCGCTGACCTTGGCCCAATAGCTCTCTGTGTCGTGAAAATAGTCGTGATGCGCGCGGAACTGCTGGCCGGGCGCATAGCGCTGGCCCTGCATCGTCTCCCCCTTGTCGGGGTCGATGCCGAGCAGGCGGGCGATGGACTCGTCGATCGGGCGCACCTGGGGCGACCAGCGGTCCATGTCGCAGCTGTCCGAGGTACGAAAGCCCGCGTTGGGGTTGTCGGTCAGCAGCGTGGAGGGCCGGCGGTTCGCGTCGATCAGCGCGATCAGGTCGTCGCACTGCTCCGGCGTCAGGAAGTCCGGGCGGTAGTAGAGCTGGACATGATCGAGCTTGGCGCGCTTGACGTTCGGGTCGGCCTCCAGCCGGGCGGAGGTCTCCAGTCCGGCGAGCGCGCGCACCTTCGAGACGCCGCCGCCCGACGGCTGGCGGTTGCGGGTGAAGAGAGACATGGGACGGACGTAGGATGCCCGGCCCGCATGCGACAAGGGGCTTGCTCGCCGCGTGCGGGCCGGACCTTTACCAGAAAATGCCGTGCACCGCGTCCACGACGATCCCGCTCCTCAGGTCCACCAACAGCACGTCGTTGAAGTAGCGGACCCAGCGATAGGGGCCACCAGCGGGCGGCAGGTGGAACGCCCAGGGGTCGTCGAGCCAGAAATCCTGCGCCCAGAGCGACGGCGCGAGCGCCGCGCCCACCCCGAAACGGCGATAGCCGAAGGTCCAGCCGAACGGCGGGGCGTAGCGGGGGAGGCGGAAAGCGCCGCGATTGAACTGCCGGAAGCCGTTCCAGTCGAAGCGGTCGTCGTTGCGCCAGCCCCGGTTCCAGTCCTGGCGACCGTCCCAGCTCCAGCCCCTGTCACCCCAGCCCCTGTCACCCCAGCCCCTGTCACCCCAACCCAAGTCGCCGCGCGGGTCGTCCCAGCGCCAGTCGCGCCCGCGTCCGTCGGTGCCCCAGGCGCGCCCGCCGTCCCAGCCACGCCCGCCCTGCCAGCGCCGGTCGTCGTCGCGGCGACGATCGTCGTCCCACCGGTCGGTCCGCCAGCGGCGGTCATCACCCCAGCGCTGCCCGTCGTCGCTGTTGCGCCAGCGCCGGTCGTCGCGCCGCCGCCGATCGTCCCAGTTCTGGCCGTCGCCGTCCTGCCAGCGCCGATCGCGGCCCCAGGTCTGGCCTTGATCCGCGCCCCAACGCTGCCCGCCGAGACCGCGCCGAACCCGAACGCCGTCGCGATCCGCCCGGTCGCGGGGCCGACCCGCGTCCCAGCGCTGGATTTCAGGCGCGCCGCCGCCGGTCACGACGTCGGGCGAGTCCGCGCCGCGCCGCCGCTCGGCGCGCTCGCTCCCGCCCGACCGGGCGATCCAGCGGTCGGGCCGCCGACCGTCATCGCCCATGGTCGCTGCCCGTTCGGCGCGCCGCTCCTCCCGCGCCGCCCAGCGTTCGGCACGCGCGACCTCTCGGGCCGGTCGCGCCTGTGGCTGCGGAGATATGACGGCCCCGCCGTCAGGCTCGGCGACGGCCATCTCGGGCGCGCGTTGCACATCGGTGATCTGCGCCTGCGACATCGCGGGCCATACCGCCGCCGCCGCCAGCAGCCCCGCAAGCATCCGCTTGGTCATCTGTCGTCCCCACAACGTCGGCGCACGAGCCGACCCCGATCCTGCCATGACCTTTGCCGGATCCGGGCTGAGACCAAGCTGAACCATGCTGTCAGCGAAACGAAAGCATCAGCGCGGCGCGAGGGCGGGCACCTGCTTGGCGGCGTCGCCCGGCTCGACCCCGGGGCGGAAGCCGGCAGGGATCACCTCCTCGCCGCGCATCGCCCGGGCGGCGCGGAGCACGGCGTTGACCACGCGGGGGTAGACGCCGCAGCGACAGATGACCGTGATGGCGCCGCGGACCTGATCCTCGCTGGGGTTGGGTGTTCGCTTCAGCAGCGCGCTGGCCTGCATGATCATGCCGGGGATGCAGAACCCGCATTGCACCACCTGCTCCTCCAGGAAGGCGAGCTGGAGCGGGTGGGTCCGCTCGCGCGACAGACCCTCGATCGTGGTGACGTAGCTGCCCTCGATCGAGCCCACCGTCACCCGGCACGACGCGACCGCCGCGCCGTCGATGTCGACGATGCAGGCGCCGCAATGGCCGGTGCCGCAACCATATTTGGTCCCGGTCAGGTTGGACGCGTCGCGCAGCGCCCAGAGCAGCGGCGTTTCCGGGTCGAGGCGATACTCGACCGGCTGGTTGTTGACGGTGAAGCGGGTCATTCCTTCTCCAATCCTCCCCTGCAAGGGAAGGGGGACCACCGGGCGGAAGCCCGGTGGTGGAGGGGTGTCGCCCTTTCGATAGCGGGACACCCCTCCGTCACGCGGCTGCCGCCGCGCGCCACCTCCCCTTGCAGGGGAGGAGTTTTGGGGGGCTCAGTTCCGCCAGCTGGTGTCCTTGCGATCGACCAGGCGGACCATGGCGTCGAAGTCCGCCTTGCCGGGGCCGCCGGGGATGCTGGTCTGGTGCAGGTCGCGCTGGTGAACGGCGATCACCTCCGCCGAGACTTCGATCGGCTGGCCCATCGAGGCGGTGGCGAGCTGGATCTCGCAGGCGCGCTGGAGCGACCAGTGCTTGATGAACGCCTCGGGCACGGTCCGGCCCATCACCAGGATGCCGTGGTTCTTGAGCAGCATCGCGCGCTTGCTGCCGAGGTTCGCCAGTAGCCGCTCACCCTCCTCGTCGCGCACGGTCACGCCCTCGAAGTCGTGATAGGCGAGGTTGCCGGCGAAGTTGCACGCATAGAAGTTGACCGCGCGCAGCCCGCCCTCGACCGAGCTGACCGCCATGCCCGCCGTCGTGTGGGTATGGGCGATGCAGTGGGCGTCGGGCAGGTGGCGATGGAACAGCGCATGCTGGACGAAGCCGGCGCGGTTCACGGGGAAGGGGCTGTCGTCGAGCTTGTTGCCGTCGATGTCGATCTTGACCAGGTTCGACGCGCACACCTCGCTGAAATGGAGGCCGTAGGGGTTGATGAGGAACGCGCCCTCCTCGCCCGGCACCTTCAACGTGATGTGGTTGTAGATCATCTCCGACCAGCCCATGAAGTCGAAGACGCGATAGCAGGCGGCGAGCTGCTGGCGCGCCTCCCACTCGGCAGCGGTCATCTCGGGTTTGCGAAGCGCGGTGGCCATGGCGGACTCTCCTGATCTGGTTGGCGCGGTTATCGCATGAACGGGGCTCAGTGGCCAAGCGCCGCGATCTCGTCCGCGCCGAAGCCGAGGTCGCGAAGCACCGCCGCATCCTCGCGCTCGCCGGCCATGGTCGGCAGGACCGTCTCACTGGCGGAGTAGCGCGGCGCGGGCGCGGGCTGGGGGACGCCGTGGGCTTGCGTGAACGTGCCCCGCGCGACGTTGTGCGGATGCG
>ERZ1066119.1270-NODE-1270-length-13987-cov-85.902311_pt1 | contig 13987 bp, 18 predicted proteins | sample MGYA00382766_ERZ1066119 | MGnify/ENA primary metagenome ERZ1066119 (study PRJEB33369, sample SAMEA5778349) | biofilm metagenome | biome: Industrial cooling water; feature: Water cooling tower basin; material: Biofilm | place: United Arab Emirates | collected...
TCTCTCATTGTCATGCTGAGGAACGAAGCATCTCTCATTGTCATGCTGAGGCACGAAGCATCTCTCATTGTCATGCTGAGGCACGTTAACGCAGTTTTCCCGTAGGGTAGCATCTTAAGATTTTAATGCCTGTTTAAAAGTAAACTTTTAACTCATTATCAGTATAATATAAAGACAAATACTATAGAGTTCACGACATAATTGAAAAAACAGGTTCATGGCGCCATTCTACTAAGAGAAATTCAAAAATAAGCCTTGAAGAGCAGATTAACCAGTTATTCGATAAATTACCAACAGATTTAGATGTGTGGATAAATTTAACAAATCAATTTTATGCCGATTTATTTTGTGGTGTATTTTTGACAAGATGGAATCGTGGACTTAGTTTTTCTCCTCAAACTTTAACGAGAATCTCAAAACGTGGTTTGCTGCTTAATTTAGATATTTATTATGAAGGAGACGACGAAGAGTAAAAGCGAACTTTGTTAGCAAATTTAATTAAATTTGCACCATCTTTCTTACTTAGCATATCGAGTAATTCACTCAAATTAATCGAACGTTTAGTATACTTGTTACACTGTTGAATTAATACTTGAAGGATTTCTTCGCGGTATTCGTCAAACAGGTCACAAAGAAAATTATCCGGAGAGTCAGCTTTTAGATTCCAGGGAATTAAAGCTTCAGCATTAAAGTCAGCAATATTACTGGTAACAATTATCTCAGCATTTGCAGCGACAGCAGCAGCTACGACATGACGATCTTTGGGGTCATTTGTCATAACTCGTTCTAATTCTACAGGCGCCTCCACCATTGCTTCAGGAAAAGCTATTTTCATTACCTGTTCAAGATTGGTAGCTTTCTGGGTAGACATTTTTCCTTTCTGGACAAGATTCCGCATGGCTTCATCTAAAATTTTTTGTGATCAATGAAGTTCATATAGATTAGCTTCAGCTACAGATAGTAAAGTGTCACGTAGGTACATAGGGAAAAATACACAAGCATCCAAGATAACAACGACCATAGTAATATTTGCGCTTTGTCGCTACTCATCTTCGTACAAGCCTGCTTCTTCTGACATCTCAATTAGCTTTTGCAACATGTGACTACGGTTTTGGTCGCGTTTTTGTTTATATTGACTTAAATCATCAAATCGTACTCGTTTTTGCGCTCCAATTGATACATAAGGAATCTCTCCTTGTTCTAATAACTTAATTAGATAAGGATGCGAAACATTGAGAAAATCAGCTGCTTGTTGAGTAGTGAATTTGGTATTTTGTGAAACTATATGTATTATCTGATCTGATTTGACTGCTTGCAATACTTCAAGTATAAGTTTATACTCTGATTGTGAAATAGATATTTCTTCGCCGTTACTGTCTATCAATTTTGCCTTGAAATCTTCAATACGGGAGCAATGCGAATCAACTTGTTTAATCGAACGAGTGTTGAGCTTGCTTATCTTATCTGACTCTAAGTGCATAGCTACAAATTCTTATATGGTATATACAATATTACATTAACGCAATATCTGATAAAATAACCTTTATTCCTTTTGATGACGGAACGCGCGCTTCTAATCAGAACCTTCTTCATCATAAAAACCTTCTTCTTGAAGAAATTTGCTAAATTCTTTCATCCCTTCCCGTCGTTTTTTGTCTCTCTCTTCTTTACACTTGCTCAAATCTAATAAATTTACCCGTCGGTGAGAACCCACTTTAATGTAAGGAATTTGTCCTTGCTCCAATAATTTAATCAGGTAAGGTCGAGAGACATTTAAAAAATCTGCTGCTTCTTGCGTCGTCATCTCTTGCTGTTGAGGGACTATAGAGATTACCTGTCTTGACACCATTGCGTGTATAACTTGGCGCCACATTATAAGAACCGATTCTGGAATTACAACCTGTTCGCCACTACTATCTATCATCTTTGGTTGTGAACCCGGTGCAAGTACCTTTTCTAGCTGCTTAATTAATTTTATTTCTTCGTCTTGAGGAATAGCTGATTTTATAGGCTCGTTTTGACTTAACATAGGTGCCTTATCAAAGCTAATTTATACGAAATATTGGCAGTTAACAATGGATTTGAAAAAATACTAAAATTTTTGTGTTACTTTTTATACTCTTGTGGAGCAGGCATCCTTGCCTGCCCCTCCGGATGTCAGTGCCACAAGCCAATAAAATGGTAATAACAAAGTTATAAATTAGATAAATAACTTGATATGCAGGGCTTTTTATGACATTACTTGAAAACTGGCGCCAAAACTTTCAGAGTACCAAGCAGTTAATTAACGATAGCGTTAATACGCTAAATAACACTGCACAGCAATCTAAAGACCAAGCGGTTAATACGGTGACAAGTGGTATTGATAATCTCAAAGATTCGCTCCATAAAACTTTGCAGTCTGCTGAAAACATCCAGCAGTCAACATCAACGGCGATTCAAAATTCAATGAATTCTTCGGTCAATGATTGGTTGGTGCAACATCCTGCTGTTTACAAGTTGGTGCAGTTACTTGGGTGGGCAGCAAATCATCCAATTTGGAGTGTTATTCTTGGTTTACTATTTATCGCTTTTGCTTGGAGCATAATCCGCGCGGTTGTTCGCTTGATTGAAACCGCTAGTTTATCAATATTAAAAACACCGCTACGATTAATTTGGTTGTTAATTAGTTATGGTGGGCAAAAATTAGGCAATTATACAGCTTTTGGGTGGAATAAATTAACGAGTAATAATACTGTTAAAGAGGCGCCTATCATTTATGTGAACGATACAACTACAGTAAATACCAAACCGGAAAGATTAGCAGAAATATCAGTACGGTTAGCCGAAATACAAAGCGAGCAAAACGCACTGTTAGCAGAGGCTGCGGAATTATTAAAATTAGATAAGAATCATATTGAATTATATCAGCATATTAATCAAAATCACAATATAGTGTGATTCGCTGGGTGCATATAACGCTTCTCTCTTTCTCTGTGTCCTCTGAGTCTCTGTGGTAAATAGAAAGTAGTCTTCATTGCTACTACAGATTTTACATCCACATCAAACGATATCGCCTCAACAACCCGAAAACCTTACCTTAAAGGTAGATATCAAATATAGGTATCTCAGTATACTCTAGAGCCGGAGTAACAATATTAAAAAACTAAACCCAAAAATTACTATGAGTATAGAGCATAAAATATCACCAGCATTTGACCCATTTTTAGCTGGACTCGATGAAGACGACAAGCGCGACGCGATTGTCATCTACGAGGCGCCACAAACAGAAGGACTACCAAAACGCGGGCGCCTGCGTGAGATTCACAATAGATTAGAAAAGTCTCAACAGCGAGCTAGTATTCAAAAAGCGCTACAAGAAGAAATATTCGACCATTATCAAGAAGCAAGCCGCGACTTAGGATATAGTGATGACCCATTGGAAATTTCGCTAATTGGTTCAGGTACATTACCAGTAGCAACAGTCGAAGTTACCCACAAAACCTTAGAAGCACTTGCCGAACAACCTCATGTAGTAGCAGTTTTACCAAATCAAAGTATTCACCTAATCCAACCACGTCGGGTAGAATACGCTGACTTGGTAACTCAAGATAATAGTGAAAGCACAACATGGGGACTTAATAGTCTAGACATTCCCAAGCTATGGGAAACAAGCAAAGGTGAAAACGTAAATGTAGCGGTTCTAGATACTGGAGTATACGCAGCACATCCAGCACTAAATAACCGCGTCAAAGACTTTGTGGTTATCGACCCACTCGGACGACGCATTACCGCTTCACCTCCATTCGATAGCGGTCAACATGGTACTCATGTTTGTGGAACTATTGCTGGTGGGAAAACCGATAAAGGTGTTTCTATAGGTGTGGCGCCTCATGCTAACCTATTAGTAGCAGGTGTACTAATTGGTAACACTACTTTACGAACTTTGCTCGAAGGTATTTCTTGGGCTATTGAAACAGGCGCCGATATTATAAATATGTCGCTCGGCATGAGCTACTACGAACCTTTATTTACCGAAGTTCTCGATATATTAATCAACCAATACGGCATTTTACCTGTTGTCGCAGTTGGCAACGAGAATCACGGCAATACTAGTTCACCAGGTAATTCATATAATGCCTTCTCAGTAGGCGCCATCGAGAAGCTATCCAATAATAAACATGACGTAGCGTTTTTCAGCAGTGGAGCAAGTTTAGTATTTCCCGACCAAGAAGAAGCTGGTAGATTGGTTACAAAACCGGATGTTGTTGCGCCAGGGACTCAGATATACTCATGTATACCACCTACTAGAACTCCCGAAGGAACCTACGCTTACAATTATATGGATGGAACCTCAATGGCAACTCCTCACGTTGCTGGGGTTGCAGCTTTACTAATGGCAGCAAATCCAAGAGCATCTGTAATCGATATTATAAGGGTACTAAAGGAAACAGCAAAACATCCAGTAGGTGGTACTCGTCGTCCAGATAATCGCTGGGGATGGGGATTAATACAACCTCTGGAAGCATTACAGGCTCTCAAGTAAGAGCAACCAGGGGATTGCATCATCTATTATATGTATCAGCGTAACCCTTTTAATCACAAAATTAGCGTCGATTTTGCAAATCGCTTAAGTAATTTGCAACCGCAGCAGAAAGTTCGCGTCATTGTTTTTCTCCATATCGATAATGGGAAAAACTGTGGCGCCCGTCAATCTCCTGCGGAGCGCAAAGCTGCGATTGAATCATTACGTAACTCAGCCAAACACGCGCTTGAATATATTCTTAATATTATTAAAGACTTCGGTGGACAACCTTTAACCGAAAAACCAGGAGCATTAGGTCAAATCCCTATTGAAATTTGTGCTGCTGGTGTCAACGCACTAGCAGAGTCAGACATGGTAAAAGCCGTCCTAGAAGACCAAATCATACAACCAAGTGATGGAACCGAAAGCTCAAATACATCGTCGTAGTACGTAGGTTGGGTGTCGCACCAGCGCAACCCAACATTTTTTATCTATAACTATATATCACTATAACGCTATAAAACTATTTTGAGATAATTTATCAATAATTTTGTCTTGTCCCCTAAAAATTTATAAACCGATTTGATGATAACTGGTTAATAACTTCATTCTTCTTGTCCTAACGCCCAATTAGCAAACCCTGCGGTAAGTGGAGGTATATACACAAGCGGATTACTAAAACCAGAGAAAATATAAATATTATCCTGTTTAGGAACGTCACCAACCAAAGGCAAGCTATCTTTACTAAAAGCTACTAAACAGTGGCGCTCCTGTATTGGCACAGAAGATAAACAAGGTAATATTCGACCTATACTATTACGTAGCCACTTTTCACTTTCAACTGCATCAACTTTCGCTGCTGGGTCTGTTAGAGTTAGACTAATTTGCCCAATACGCAGTTCATACGCAAGTGCTGCACCCGTAAATCCGGCGCCAACCAACTTAAAAAATATGATGTTGTGGATAAAGGCGCCTTAATAAGTTCTTGTTTTAGCTTTATTGGGTAACATACCAACAGCAATAGTCGCTACAATAAAGATTAATGGAACTAACATTGAATGTTCTGGAACTTTTATTTGTGATTTGGTTTGCCTAAGTGCAATTAAGGTTAGATTTGTTTTATTTGCCTCCATTTGTCTCACCTGATATATTCGCTTGATTTACTAGTTCGATTGTTCCGAAATTGCTAAAATTCTTCAGTTCAATCTCAGCTTCCGAAAACACGAAGGTTGCCGCATTCGTAAGTATAGTCGTTAATACTGAAGTTGTTATCCATACCGCGCGTTCGCGGTTGATGATGTCTGCCCATGTGTTAATAACGCAACCTTGGCTATCAATTACTAACTGGTTGAAGTTGAAACCGTTGAGGTTGAACGCCCGAAGTGGAAATATTTTGCTCCCGGTAAACCAGATTTCTGCTTTATTATCAAAAAACTGAAAAACAGCGACAATCTGCCGTCATGGAAGAGCTGACTAAAGAAATTCATAAAATACCAGCTTCGCCAGTTTGACCGCGTACCTGCCGCCCCGGAAAGCGCCGCAGGCAGGTACACGGTCTGTTCAGCTGTCGAAATAGTGCGCCTGATCGAGATCGGGAATCAGCGCGGGCTGTCTTGGGCGCCATCCCAATCGTTCCTGCGTCAGAGCGCTAGAAGCTGGGCAGTCTACACTAAGGAAGTGCCCGAGCCAGCCAAAATGGTCGGTTGCCTCCTCGGGAGACTTGGCGACGACCGGCACTCTTAGGCGCCGCCCGATGACCTCGGCGATTTGTTTGACTGGTACGCCCTCGTCGGCGACCCCGTGAAACCTGGCTCCTGCTTCTCCCTTCTCAAGAGCCAGCCTGAAGAGATGTGCAGCATCGAGCCGATGCACCGCAGGCCAGCGGTTGAGTCCGTCACCCACATACGCCGAAACGCCCTTAGAACGTGCGATGGCGATGAGAGCTGGAACGAAGCCGTGATCACCGTCGCCATGTACCGACGGCGGGAGGCGCACCACCGATGCACGCACGCCCTGCGATGCCATCGAAAGCGCTACCTTTTCCGAAGCGACACGGGGTGCCGCAGTGGAATTGGGGTCGGCCTCTTCATCTTCGGTTCCAAGGCGACCCAACGGCAGGACTGCGGTGCCGGAGGTGATGACTAAGGGTCGGCCAGATCCCGCGAGCGCAGCGCTGAGGGTCTCGACGGCGCGCTTGTCCGTCTCGCCGTTCGCCGCATAATTGGAAAAATCATGAATGAAGGCAGTGTGGATCACGCCATCCGACATGGTTGCGCCGAGCTTAAGGCTGTCGAGATTGTCGAGCGCGCCCCGATGCGCCTCGACTCCCAACTGAGCCAAAGCGTCGGCGGCGGCATCGCTGCGCGCCAGTCCGAGTACTTGATGACCCGCGTTAATTAACTCCTGAACAATGGCTGAACCGATAAAGCCTGTAGCACCTGTGACGAAGACACGCATCACAACTTCTCCTTTATTTCATTTCATTTCATGACCGCAGAGAGCAGCCCCGTTATTGATCAAGATAGGTGATTGAAAAAATACAGTCTATGCTGTAAAGTCCGTATTATCTTCGCAATCGTCCGGAATGGCCATGGACCCGCTCTCAGATGTGCTTTCGTTGCTGAAACCGCGCAGTTATATGTCCGCAAGCTTGGATGCGGGTGGAAATTGGTCGATTCAGTTCCCCTGGCACGAAGGCATAAAATTTAACGCTGTAATTTCTGGCCAGTGCTGGCTTAGAGTGGAGGGCGTTCCCGACGCGGTGTGCCTTCATGCTGGGGACTGCTTCCTGCTACCAAGTGGGCGGCCTTTCCGCCTTGCAAGCGACATGACTTTGACACCTATCGATGCCGACACGATTTTTTCGACTGCGCGAGAGGGCGGCATCGTCTCGTGCAATGGCGGCGGAGATTTCTTTCTTGTCGGTAGTCGCTTTGCCCTTACCGGCTCGAATGCCGACATACTGTTGGGGGTGCTACCGCCCATTGTACATATCCGGAAAGAATCGGACTCTTCTGTGCTGCGATGGTCTCTGGAGCGGATGATGCAGGAACTGCGCGAGCGGCAACCGGGTGCCCTTCTGGTAGCACAACACCTTGCCCACATGATGCTGGTTCAGACCTTACGTTTGCATCTGGCGGAAGGCTTGAGAGGTGGTGTCGGATGGCTCTTCGCCCTAGCAGATAAACAGATGGGCGCGGCAATCAACTCTATGCACTCAGATCCAGCGCATCGCTGGAAATTACAGGAATTGGCGGAGCGTATCGGCATGTCGCGATCGACGTTTGCCCTGAAATTCAAAGCGACGATTGGGGTGTCACCTATGGAATACCTGACGCGCTGGCGAATGCTGCTGGCCGGGGATAGGCTTTTGAATTCCAGCGATCCCATTTCCGTCATTGCCCTGTCGCTCGGTTACGAATCCGAAAGCGCCTTCAGCACAGCCTTTAAGCGGGTCATGGGCTGTTCGCCACGGCAATATAGCCGTGGTCGGAATCCGGCTTCCCCTTCACAATAGCGAGGAGGAAGTCACCTCAATGAGTCCGCTGCAATATCAGAAACAATTAAGGCTACTGGAAGCGCGTCGGTTGATGCTTGCCGAAAATGCCGATGCGACCAACGCAGCCTATAGGGTCGGTTATGAAAGTCCTTCACACTTCAGCCTGGGATATTCCCGCATGTTTGGTGCGCCACCAATCAAAGATATTGAACGTTTACGGATAGCTTGAACATTAACTGTCTAGTTATTGTTTAGATTAGATTAAACTAAAAATTTCTAAAACGATTTGGCGATAATTGGTCAATAATTTCGTCTTTTTGTCCTAATGCCCAATTAGCAAACCTATAGGCAAGTGGTGGTATATACACAAGCGGATTACTAAAACCAGAGAAAATATAAATATTATCCTGTTTAGGAACGGCACCAACCAAAGGCAAGCTATCTTTACTAAAAGCTACTAAACAATGGTGCCAAGTTGCGGGTACAGAAGACAAACACGGAAAAATACAACCAATACTGTCACGTAGCCACTTTTCACTTTCTTTGGCATGAATTTTTGCTTCTGGGTCAGTTAGCGTTCGACTAATTTGCCCAATACGCAAACTGCCATCTAAAAACTGCACTACACCTGTATCTAATATTGCAGGCTCTGGCTCATTCCCAGGATGGCGCCAAATTTCATCATCTCGACCAGCTTTAGCTTCAAACCCAAAGCGTTGTAATACTGCTGGCATTACTAATGTGCTAAGTTTGACATTAACTGGCGCCGTTTCCAGAATTTCTGCATGGGTAAAATATTGCTGCACGAAAATACCAAACTTATTAAGCAACTGCCTAGTAATACCTCCAGCACAAATAGCAAGGTTTTTATACTCTACCCCCAAAGATTGAATATCAAGGACTTTGGTAATTTGGATTTTTCCACCCAAGTTTAGAAAAGCTTGAATGTACGCTTGTGCTGTTTTCTCTGGTTGGATATGACCATGTTTGACTGTTAGGGCGCCGCTCAGAGCATTTTTATTTAATAATGGTTCTAATTCACATGCAGCTTCCACAGAAAGTAACTGTGGTGGAGTTTGAAACCGAGAATAAGATTCAGCAATTATATTCGGGTCTGAGTCAGCGTCAATAGTTAAGAGTAAATCTATTTCGCGATACTCTATATCATTGCCAAGCTCATGCAGCAACTCAGAATAACGCTGTTTGCCTTCGTCGCATAATTGACGTGTTAATAAATTAGTACCAGACCAAAACGCTAAACCACCATAACTATAACGGGTAGCATTGTCAGGTACTGCGTTCTGTTCTAATAAAAGAACCGAAAAGCCTTTTTTGACAAGCTCATATGCAAGTGCTGCACCCGTAAACCCGGCGCCAATTACTACCCAATCATAAGTCATGCTTGTAGAGGCAAGTAAAGCTAAAATGTTATAAACTCATTATAATAACATTTCTCTATCATAAAAATTATAATGTCATCAAATCAGCCTAAAAAATATGATATTGTTTTAGGGAATCAAAGTAGAGCTTCCGCATCTGCTGTGGTTTTAGGAGGATTAGAAGGAGTTCAACGACGATTATCAACAGAGGTTGTTGAGCATAAAATTGCAGCCTTACCCGAAGCTTTAAACTATGGCGAAGAAGGTTTAACGCTTGTAATTGAAGCATTAAATGACCCAGAAGACAAAGTAAAAGAATTCGCTCATAATTTATTAAAAAATAGAACTGAATTAAAAGTTAAAGTAGCATTGCGTGAGTATATTAAACGCTGGTATCCAATTCGTTACGACGGATTATATAAAACTGATAATATATATGATGAGAAAAGAAAATTAGAGTACTGTAAATATTTAAGGTTTTATCCAGATGGAACACTGTTGACTAAATCTACAAATGCTAGTGTCGAACAAGTCGCAAAATTTTTGTGTAAAGACAACTTTATTCAAATTGACACTTACAAAGTTTTCAACAAAGACATAAAAATATCCACTGAGAAGTTTTATTGTGCTACAGACTGTTGGGGAAAAATTCATATGCACGGCAATACAATTTCCCTTAATCGCTATGACCATTATATTACTAATCGCCGCAGTAGTAAGGATGATTTTGCTGACGCATACGAAGATTATCATTTTATAAAATTATCAAATGTAGAGACGTGACATGTCACGTCTCTACAATGGTTGTATTTATTTTGTAAAACACCAACAGCAATAGTCACAACAATAAAAATTAAAGGAACTAACATCGAATGTTCTGGCACTTTGACTTGTGATTTCGTCTGTCGAAGCGCAATCAAGGTAAGATTAGTTTTATTTGTAAACGAACGTTGTAATTTTCCTTGAATTATTGCGCTTGCTGTCTCTTGATTGGCGCCAAATATTGTTTGTTTATTCTCGTTCGTAAATAAAACACCTGAACTACGCTGATAATTAAGAAAATCGTATCCAAAGGTATTTAAACTGGCGTTGAGTCTAAAATAATCAAGAGGTTGATATTTGAAATAATCTTGAACATTAACTTGTGGAATATTTACCGTATCAAATAAATAGAATGATATATCGCTTTTAGCGTTAGCTCTTTCACTCAATGGGTCGTCTATTTCTGTTTCAAGATTTATAACTGCACTAAAGTCAAATGAGAATAATTGACCTGCATCAATATCAAAGTTTCCAAGAACTCGCGCTTGTGCTTCTGCGGTTCCTTCATAATCTCGGTTTTCACCAAAAGCAAGGCTAAATGCTGAAGAGTTAATTTGTAATGGTGATGCTGTAGAGTTATTTAATGCTTTATTTTCGGCGCCAAATATCCCTCCATTTGTCTCACCTGATATATTGGCTTGGTTCACAAGTTCAATTGTTCCGTAATTGCTAAAATTATTTAGTTCAATTTCAGCTTCCGAAAACGCGAAGGTTGCTGCATATGTTGGTATCGCTGTTAATACTGAGGTTACTATAAATGATGGTACGCCTAATATCCACTGGCGCCTTCTTTGTAAAATTAATTTAAAATTTAGCATTGCTTATATAAATCACTATTATTAAGCAATACTACTGATTAAGATAGCTTGATTTCGGAAAAATCAATACGTAGATTTTAAGCGTGTTAAAAGATACTCTTTTGCTGAAATTGGCGGATACATTGGTAATTCATTAATACAACTTGGTAAGCAGGTTATTTGAGTGTCATCATTAGGATGACAGAAAAATGCTATTGAGTAACGTGACTGGTTGATATTATCTGGAATTACTACACGGTGTTTGGTTGAGCAAAATTTGTTATTCGTCCAACGTTGCATTAAGTCACCTGTGTTGACTACTATTGTACCAGGTATGGCAGGCGCCTTTATCCAGTCTCCTGTATTGGTCTGAATTTCTAAACCACTTATTTCATGTTGAAACAATAGTGTTATGCTTCCGTAGTCGGAGTGTTCACCAGCGCGCAGTTGTTGGGTTTGTTGTGGTGGGTAGTGTAATAGTCTTAAGGTATGATGATTTTGGTTGTGGTTGTTGGCAAAAAAGTCTATTGGTAACTCTAACGCGCGGGCAAATGCTTCTAATATTTGGATGCTCAAGTTTGTACATGCTTGGAAAAATTCTATAATATCAGGCTGTTGTGTTTGAGTGGTGATATTAAATGCTTCTTTTAAATCACCTGGTTTATTTGGGTTGAGTCTTTCGCGTTGTATTCCTACGTAACCTTGATTAGTAAATTCGTTACTCCATGCTGATTTTTGCTTAATTTCTAAGGGTTGGTTAAAAAATTCTTTGCTGGTGTTAAATGTTTGTTCGATTAAGTCTTGGGATATGTCATAATTTTTTAGATACATAAATCCGACTTCGGTGCAAGCTTGGTAAATTTGTTTTGTTATTTCGTTATCGCTTGCAAAGTTGGAAAAGTCTATAATTGGTATTTCTGACATGTTTGATTTTTGATGAATGAACCACAAAGGACACAAAGGAAGAGTTAGAGATGTTACAGATTATTTTAGCGGATATTAAGGAAGATATAGATGATATTCGTGAGTTGTTTTATGGTAATTTATGTGAAGTTCAACCTATTATTGAATGTGAGTTGAATACTCGTTTTGATTTAGATGAGTTTTTAGAGAATAATATTGCTCATCTTTCTGAGTTCACGGCGCCGTGTGGTTTATTTCTTGCTAGGGTTGATGGTGAGAGTGTTGGTTGTGCTGGGTTTAGAGAAAATAATCAAAGTACTGTCGAAATTAAAAGGATGTATGTAAAGTCAGAATTTCGTAGGCAAGGTATTGGACGCGCGTTGCTGCAAAGAATAATTAGTGAAGCAACCAAATTAGGTTATACAAAAATTCGTTTAGACACAGTTTTCTTCGCTAAAGAAGCGCAAAAATTATATCGTTCCTTTGGTTTTCAAGAAATTCCACCATATTCAGAAAGCGACATTCCGCCAAATTTACACCCAAAATGGATTTTCATGGAACTGTCATGCTGAACGTAGTGAAGCATCTAATAGTCTTGGGTACTGTTTTTATGAAATTGTCATGCTGAACGTAGTGAAGCATCTAATAGTCTTGGGTACTATTGAGACTTTTGAGATTCTTCGCTTCGCTCAGAATGACATTTTTTTTACAATGACATTATCTAAGTTAAGCGCTGGTTAGAAATTCCATTACGTCCCCTTCTTGAACAACATATTCTTTTCCTTCCTTACGTAACAAACCCTTTTCTCTGGCGCCACTTATCGAACCAGTACTTACTAAATCATTGTAAGCAACGGTTTCCGCGCGGATAAAACAGCGCTCAAAATCTGAGTGTATTACACCTGCTGCTTGCGGCGCCTTCATTCCTGCTTTAATAGTCCAAGCGCGCGATTCTTTTTCTCCTGTGGTAAAATATGTTCGCAAACCTAATAGCGCGTAGGTAGCACGAATTAAAGATTTTAATCCACCTTCTTCAACACCTAGAGAAGCTAAAAAATCGGCTCTTTCTTCGGCTGGTAACTCAATTAACTCAGACTCTACCTGAGCAGAAACAACTACAACTTGCGCTTTTTCTTCTCCTGCGATTGCACGCACTTGCTCTACATACTTGTTACCACTTGCCAAGTCATCTTCCGATACATTTGCTGCAAAAATAATCGGTTTGGAAGTTAGTAACCCTAAAAACTTGATTGTTTCCTGTTCTTCGTCACTTAAATCAATCTGACGAACAGATTTACCTTCGTTTAACTGTGCTGCTACTTTCTCTAATACTACCAACTCAGCTTGCGCCTCTTTAGAAGCACGTGCTTGTTTCTTTGTACGTTCGATACGCTTGTCAACTTGCCCTAAGTCAGCTAACGCAAGTTCCAAATTAATAGTTTCTATATCCCGTACTGGGTCAACCGAACCAGAAACGTGAATAATATCATCATCATCGAAGCAGCGCACCATGTGAACGATAGCATCTACCTCACGAATGTTCGATAAAAAAGCATTACCCATCCCCTCACCTTTACTGGCGCCCTTAATCAAACCAGCAATATCGACAAACTCAACCTGTGCTGGAACAATTTGCTTCGATGAGGAAAGTTTGGACAAAACGTTTAACCGTTCGTCAGGAACCGAAACAATACCGACGTTTGGGTCTTTGGTACAAAAAGGGAAGTTAGCAGCTTCTGCCTTGGCATTTTCGACCAAAGCGTTGAATAAAGTTGATTTTCCTACGTTGGGCAACCCAACAATCCCAGCTCTGAGCATATAAATAGTTTTACAAGCGTCTCTTACTTTTGCAAGGATATCAAATGTAACGCACCAGTGGAGAACGAAGAAGCGTAAAGAAACCGGGTTTCTACGCAAAATCTTGGTTTCTATTAAAATTTATCGATAAAGAAACCCGGTTTCTACAATCTATCGAAAAAGAAACCGGGTTTCTACGCAAAATCTTTGTTTCTATTAAAATCTATCGATAAAGAAACCCGGTTTCTACAATCTATCGAAAAAGAAACCGGGTTTCTACGCAAAA
>ERZ1066119.1273-NODE-1273-length-13949-cov-6.708219_pt1 | contig 13949 bp, 10 predicted proteins | sample MGYA00382766_ERZ1066119 | MGnify/ENA primary metagenome ERZ1066119 (study PRJEB33369, sample SAMEA5778349) | biofilm metagenome | biome: Industrial cooling water; feature: Water cooling tower basin; material: Biofilm | place: United Arab Emirates | collected...
GTACTACATAGTATGTTGCCGATATATTTAAGCCACTGTTTGTATTTATACCATGGCTTGGGTAGTTATTTATACTCTAATCAACGAATAGTAGCGGTTTGATGTAGGCTGAAGGTGAGGCGCGATCTGTCTTAAAACCCGAAAACCAGGAACAAGATCGGAACTATAATTGTCAATGATGCTTTTATGGTTAACCAATTAAAAGTTCTGTAGCAATCCACCTTGTTAGTTCAATCTATTAGCTCAACCTATGTTGGATGCTAGATTTTAGCAGATGAACGCTGATAATTGACAGCGGTGATTAGGTTGTGCAGCCCCTGTAGTCATGCAAACTTCTAGTCATGCAAACTTCAGTCATGCGAACCCATAGCCTATGCTTAGATGATGCTGTCCAGTCGCTACATGTAAAGGGCAAGCGATCGCTCGGTCGATGCGAATTGCAGCGAGATTGCTATATTTGAGGAGTTGCTTTGACTGCCTATTTATTATTTAATAGCTGAATTGTTTGTTATTCGGTTGAAAATTCATATCATCAGCCACTCGTCCAAACTTATTGGAATCATTTTTATATAACTTTATGTCGATTCATACAAGACATTATTAGTAGTGCTGCTTAACTGGTAAAACATACAAACTGGCAAAACATACAAAAAATCAACAGGCGATTGCGCCAAAAGAGCGAAAATTAAAAGTTTTGTGAGAGATTGTGCGACCGATAGGAGAAAAGTTTTGAATAGGAAAAACAGCCGCACTGCGATCGAGTTAGGGCTAAGCGCGATCGCGTCTTTGTGCTTGTGCTTGGGAGTTGCTCCTGCCGCACTAGCCCAATCAGCAGAAGTCATTTCCCTGAGAACGCTCGGTTATAATCGTTCCATCGTACTGAGCGGAGTGAATCCAGAAGTTGAAATCAGCGTTCCCGCACCTAGAGGTGGGCTTGACCCTAATAAGAGTTTCGTGCGGCTAGTGCTAGAACCCTCATCGGTACTGAATGAGAATTCTTCCGTGCGGTTGCTTGTCTACGGCGAACCCATGAAAGTTGTCTCTGTTAAATCCCTGCTGGCAAATCCAGTTGTTAACTTGCCCTTACCTTCTCTCCCTGCAGGAGAATCGTATATCAATGTCTCGATCCAGCCCTATTTATTCATCACCAACGATACCCGCCGAGACATACCTACTGGTAACTTATTTTTAAAAGTCAACAAAGATAGCTTTTTTCAAATTACACCACAGTATACCGATAATAGTATTGATGGCTTCTTCAAGTCTTTCTACAAACAAATCGATCTCGTCGTTCCCAACCAACTCAATCGCGATCGCGCCGAAGTTGCCTTGTGGCTTTACAGCGTCTTAGCCTACCAGTTTCACGAGTATCAAATTCCGATCTTTTGGCGTTGGGGTACAGCTCCCGCTACGCCTGGTGCGGCTCAAGTTGTTTTACACAACGATTCAAACGGCCCTGACGTCGAGCGGCGTGGTGCTGTATTGCGGGTACGGGCAAATCCCAGAGCCGTACAGTCTCTAGCTGCCGATTTCTACCAGCCAGCTTTGGTAGGGCGGGGATTGTCGCTAGAGAGCGTCGATACCTTGAGACCGAGAGCCAGTATTCAAAGCCGTTCGTTTCAGGAACTTGGCGTTCGCAACAGCGTCATCCGCATGTCTGCGGGAACGCAATCATTGCCCCTAAAATTCGATTTAGCTCAACTGGGAGGAAGACCGCAAAACTTAGATCTCGTCTTGAATGCCACTTTTACCCCCGCTTACGGACAGCAGGGAGAACGTCTTACTGCTCAAGTCTATCTTAACAATACCTTAATTCAGTCTTACAATCTTCAAGATAAGACAGTTCTGAAAACAACTTTGGCTTTGCCGACCAACTTACTACAGCGAACGAATAATCTGGAGGTCATGTTTGCCTACGCCCCTAACGAAGGAGGTGGGGAAAACAAACCTACAGGTGAAATCATCATTCAACTGGATCGGGAATCGTTTTTGAGTTGGAGTGGCTACCAAGGACCGACAGGGACTTTAAGCGATTTGCCCCATGTGTTTTTACAACCAGGACAGTTAGTGATCGATACTTCTAGACCCTCGTTACTAGCAGCGACGGCTTATATGTTGGGAGCTATTAGTCGCTTGGGACAGCAACCAGTGTTTCCCCACCTGGTAGATGCTGCATCGATTCAAGATTGGTCAAATTTGCCCAAAGACCAACTCGACCGACCGCCGACCTGGAGGCTAATGGCGATCGCACCTCAAACTCATGCTCTCCCAGCACCAGTACGGTTGAATGAAGGCACGTTTGAAATTGTCAACCCCGTCAATCAAAAGCTGTTACTGCAAGCTCAACCCACAGATCCGTTTGGGATTCTACAATATTTTAACTATCAAAATACACCGACCCTGTGGCTGAGCTGGTGGGGGCTAGAACCAGCCATGGCGGAACAGTTAGGGCAAGCTTTGGGCGACCCGCGCACTTTGTTGGCTAGCCAGTTAGATGGTAACGTCGTTACCGCCACCGACTCGCGACGAGTCCAAATTTGGGATTTGGGCGATCGCACTCTGCAAGTTAACTACCCAGGCGCGAGAAGCTGGCAAATTTTCTGGCAGCGTTACGTCAATCCTTTAATTGTAGTTGGTTTGATCTTGGGGGGATTCGTTGCTTGGCGAATTTATCAGCGTGTCGGACGATCGCCTGCTGCTACAGCTACAGCCTCTAATCCTGTTGAAAAAGCTAAAAAACTATGAGGGATTTTCAACCCCAAATTGAGGCTAAGCTGATAGAATCGGGTTGTCTGACCTCGGAACAATTACAAGAGGCGATCGATTTACAAGCAAAAATTTCTTGTTCTTTAGGTAAAGCTTTATGGAGCTTGAATTTCCTTACACAAGCAGAATTTTTGCACCTGATCGGTACTATTAGCGGACACATCTTACTGACAGATTGGTTAGTCGTCTCTGGCAGCGTCCTAGACTTTAGTATTGCTAAAGCTTTTGAGCCAGCGTACTTGCGAGAGTTAGGTTTTTTCCCCTGTGCTTGGCAAGATAGCAATACCCTAGTTGTAGCTGTAGAAGAACCGGGTAGTCTTGCAATTAGGCAAGCGATCTGCAGCCATTGGTCGCAGGTCAAAATTTATGAGGTTCTCGCCACCGAAAACCAAATTTTCAGCTTGGTATTTGAAGAAAACCTTGCCACAGAACTACTCGATAAGGGCAGATTGACGGTAGCGCAATGGCAGGAAGCTCAAGCGATTCAACAGCGCACCGGCTCGCCATTGGGAGAAATTCTACCGCGCTTGAGTTATTTGCGACCGATCGACTATGTAGAAGTTCTTTCTCTGCTGACGGGTTTGAGCGTTTTTTCGCGTTTAGCTGGTGCGGGAATTAAGCAAATAGACTTAAAACTCATGCAACGCTTCGACCCGCAAGTCATGATGGGCGATCGCTTCATCCCTTTGGCTTGGGTGAAGCCGCATTCCCTCATGGTTTTGGTGCAAGATCCTTTCGATTTAGTTGTAGAAGCTGCAATTTACGCTCAATTCCCTGGGGTGGAACTAGTAAAAGTTTTGGGGACGGAAAACGATATCACGCGAATGCTCGATACTTGCTATCGTCAGGAATTCAGCCGCCGTGCCATTTACCAACTGATGGCTCGATCGCCTAAAGATTCTGCAGCAAGGGTTTTTACCCCCACTCAAATTGCTGTTGGCTATATCTTATTTGCCATAGTTTTGTGGGGTTTGGCGTTTGACTGGTGGCATACGCTAGCAATTTTAATCGCTGCCTTGAATATTTTCTTTGGCGGTGCGGTGATGTTCAAATTAATTTTAAGTTTAATTGGAGCTGCCGATCGCACTCACCAAATTACTAAGGTAGAAGTGAATTCGATCGACGAGCAATCTTTGCCAACTTATACTGTTTTAGTCCCAGTTTATAACGAACCAGAGGTGACACCAATCCTAATTGATGCCCTCAGCAAACTCGACTATCCGCATGAAAAACTCGATGTTCTACTCTTGTTAGAAGAAAAGGATTTAGCTACAATTAACGCCGCTCAAGCTGCTAATCCTCCACGCTATATTCGCTTTATTTACATTCCCGACAGCCATCCAAAAACCAAGCCGAAAGCTTGCAATTACGGTCTTTCCTTTGCCAGAGGAGAATATTTAACTATTTACGATGCGGAAGATATTCCCGATCCCGACCAACTAAAAAAAGCAATTTATGCCTTTAGAAATGGTTCGCCGGATTTAGTTTGCGTTCAAGCCGCGCTCAATTACTACAACCGCGACGAAAATTTTTTGACGCGGATGTTTACCTTAGAATATTCCTATTGGTTTGACTATCTATTACCAGGATTAGAAACTTTAGGGCTACCGATCCCACTGGGGGGAACGAGCAATCATTTTCGTACCGATCGCCTGCGAGAATTAGGCGGTTGGGACCCTTTCAACGTTACCGAAGATGCAGATCTCGGCATTCGTGCCAGCAAGCGGGGATATACGGTAGGGGTGATTAACTCTACAACTTACGAGGAAGCTAACTGCGAATTTAAAAACTGGGTTCGCCAGCGATCGCGCTGGATTAAAGGATACATGCAAACGTGGTTAGTTCACAATCGCGCTCCCCTGAAATCACTGCAGAAACTCGGCTTGAAAAGCTGGCTTGCTTACCAATTTCTCATTGGAGGCACGGTGTTAATTTTTTTAATTAGTCCGATTTTATGGGTGTTGCTGATCTATTGGCTGACTACCCGTGCTTACTGGTTAGAAAATTTAATTCCTGGGTGGGTTTTATATATTTCTTTATTCAATCTTAGTATTAGCAATGCTTTAGGTATATATTTGAATATGATTGCAGTATTTCGGCGACGCTACTATAAACTTTTATTGTACGCGCTGCTCAATCCTTTATATTGGCAGTTTCATTCCATAGCCGCTTATCTGGCTTTATGGCAATTGTTCGCCAAACCTTATTATTGGGAAAAAACTATTCATGGACTTAGTAAATTTACCAAAACATATTTACAATTCTCCGAGTAATTTGCTCGCCCAATCGTTACCAAAATCTGAGGAAGGCGATCGCGCTGGCGGACTATGATAAGACATAAAAAGGTGAATAAAATTGGTTTAAATAAGAGTCGGGAGTCGGGAAAAAGAGCTGGAAGAGTTGGGGGGGGTGAGGGGGCTGAGGAAGCAAAACCACGCACCACTGCCTTTTTGTCAGTAGTAACTATATCTCTACTAACAATACTTTCAGGTTGTGCTTTCCAGTCACCTGAAGTTGTCACCAACAATACGAAAACAGTAGAAGACATCAGCCAAACTGTGACGTCAACTACTGCTGCTATCCCCAGAACAGTAAAGACAACTCCAGTAGATGGGGAAGTACTTCAGCAGCTAGAAGAGCGACTATACCAACAGTTGCAAGTGCTGATGGCGAAAGCGCAAGGAGCGCGACCTGATGGCTATGTCTATACGGTAGACTTAAGCCAGATCCTTTACTATGCGGCCGGAAAAAAAGATTCCAGGCTGTATATTCCCTTGCGAGATTTTGCCACTCGTAACTTGGTGATCGATAAAAAATCAGATCCTTATACGAAAGGATTTGTGCTTTGGCGTTATCGCGATGGTGCGCCTGCCGATGCATCAGGGACGACAGAAGCTTTACGCTTGGCAGAGGGTTTCTGGTTGGGTAGCCAAACGTTAGGAGATGAAACAGATCGTCAACGGGCAATGTCGATTTTGCAAGGATATACCCGTCACGCTCAAATAGACCACGATAAATGGTTGATCCGCAACTATTTCAACCTGCAAACCCGCGCCTTTGCCAATAACTCCTTTCTCGTCGGCTACGACCCAGATTTATTGAAAATTGTCGCTCAGGTGACGGGCGATCGCCTGTTGAAATCCGTGGCGCAAAAGTCTTACGCCACAGTTCGTGAAGCAGCAACTCCTTCAGGATTATTGTATGACATCATTCAGCCAGAGGTTTTGACCCTAGTGCCAGAACTCAAACAACTAGCAATTTTCTCTCCCAATGATGTTGTGAAGCTAGCAAATACCTGCACTGTAGCAGAGAGAGCCGTGGAGGAAGCACCAGAAGTCGGACAGCGAGTCATCCGCTTTGCCTTGGCACGAATGCCCAACCTCAATACATATTATTACGGGCGCAACGGGGAACCAGTTATTCCTCAAAGGGCAGAAATTCCTACCTATGCTTGCCTGGTAAGGTTAGCAGCAAAATTGAAGGAAGAAAAAGCCATGTATGCCTTTCTCAACCCCTTTGTCACTCATGCAGAGTTTATGGCACAAAACATCAATCAGTTTAGCCTCTATACCGTGGGTGAAGCGCTATTGGCTCTCCAATCAGTTTCTCAGTTCAACCCATCAGGAAATCAAAATCAGCTCCAGAGTTCCGCCATTGCCAGGAGAATTAGAGGGTAATTGAGTGGCGCGCTCAAGGTGTGGTGCGTGGTAATGGGTCATTGGATATTACTGGTCAGGAGTCACTGATAACTGGTAACTGGTAACCGATCGCTGGTAACTAATAACTGGTCACTGTTCACTGGTCACTGGTCACTGTAAACTGGTGTAAACGATTTGTAGTGTCATTAGGAAAGATCGATCGCCCGTGCGGAAAATAGTTATTGCTGGCAACTGGAAAATGTTCAAGACCCAGGCAGAGTCCCAGGAGTTTTTACTGGGATTTCTGCCGTACCTGGTGGAAACTCCTCCAGAAAGAGAAGTGGTGTTGTGCGTTCCTTTTACGGACTTAAGCATCATGTCGAAGAATATGCACGGTACGAGAGTACAGCTAGGAGCGCAAAACGTCCATTGGGAAGCGTCAGGGGCTTATACGGGTGAAATCTCTGCTCCCATGCTGCTAGAAGTTGGCGTGCGTTATGTTGTTATCGGACATAGCGAACGACGGCAATTTTTTGGCGAAACCGATGAAACGGTAAATTTACGGCTGAAAGCGGCTCAAAGTTTCGGTCTGACCCCAATTTTATGTGTGGGTGAATCGAAGCAACAACGGGATGCGGGAGAAACTGAATCCCTGATCTCTATGCAGTTGCAAAAAGATTTGGTAGATATTGACCAGCACAACTTGGTCATTGCTTACGAACCAATTTGGGCAATTGGTACGGGGGATACTTGTGAAGCCAAGGAAGCCAATCGCGTTATCGGTTTGATTCGCAGTCAGTTGAGCAATTCTGATGTCCCCATTCAATATGGTGGTTCTGTGAAACCAAACAACATCGACGAAATTATGGCACAGCCAGAAATTGATGGTGCGTTGGTTGGGGGTGCGAGTCTGGAGCCAGATGGTTTTGCACGGATTGTCAATTACAAATAGTGTCGTATCGTAGGGGCGGGTTTTTTGAGGATGACTGTACGATAACAAACATTTTTGCGGTTAAACCCGCCCTAACCTAATGTTTGAGTTGTAATTGAGCAGATTAATGTCACGCAAAGACGCGAAGGCGCAAAGATAAGAAGGGTTTCCGCGGTTTGTAGGGGGGATCTTCCTCAAAGATTTTTCAGCGAAAATGGTTGTTCACAATTCTTTGGTGATTCGCGATCGCACTTTTGAGTGGGGTAAGCGCACCTATATTATGGGGGTGCTGAATGTCACACCTGATAGTTTTAGCGATGGTGGCGAGTTTAATAACCCCAGCGCAGCTTTAGAACAAGCGCAACGCCTTGTAGCAGCAGGTGCAGACATCATTGATATTGGCGGACAGTCAACCCGACCAGGGGCGGTAGAAGTTACTGTAGCAGAAGAACTAGAGCGGGTGCTATCGGTAGTGCAATTGTTGCGTCCGGTGATTTCCGTACCGATCTCTGTAGACACGACTAGAGCTGCTGTAGCCAATGCGGCGATCGCCTCCGGAGCAGATATAGTTAACGATATTTCTGGAGCCATGTTTGACTCAGAAATGTTGGCTACGGTGGCAAAATTGGGCGTACCAATCGTGCTAATGCACATGCGCGGTACGCCGCAAACAATGCAACAACTGACGGATTACGAAGATTTAATTGGCGAAATCTATCAGTTTCTTGAAAGTCGCGTTGCAGATGCGATCGCTTTTGGGATCGATCCAGATCGAATTATTATCGATCCCGGAATTGGTTTTGCTAAGAAATACGATCAAAGTATCGAAATTCTGCGTCGTCTGTCAGAATTTTCCGATCTGCGTTGCCCCATATTAGTCGGAGCATCGCGTAAAAGTTTCATCGGTCATATTTTAGAACAACCCGACCCAAAAGCGCGAGTCTGGGGAACGGCAGCAGCTTGTTGTGGGGCGATCGCTCATGGTGCAGATATTGTGCGCGTACACGATGTCAAAGAAATGCATGATGTTTGTCGCGTGGCGGATGCTTTGTTTAGAAGTGAGAAGTGAGGGAGATATAAGAGAGCTGAGGGAGCGATCGGGCGCTGAGGGAATTACTTGCGACTTGCCCCACACTTCCCACACTCCCCACACTTCCCACACTCCCCACACTTCCCACACGACGCACCACGCATCACTCTCTTTCCCTCGCTCCTCTCGACTCCCGACTTTACGATTTCTCTCTCATTCCCTGCCACAAAGCCTGATACTGCTGAATTGCATCTGAAGTTAGGGGGCGCAAAAATTCGCTCTTATCCAAAATATGCTCATTTGGCACTAAGAGAGGGCGCAGTTCTGCCTGAATGTTGTCAGGCTCGATCTGGAGGGGAATAGGTGAGTTTGTCCTACCTAAGAGGAGAATTTGTCGAGCGATCTGGGGTTGCCAGCAAAAATCAATCCATTGATACTCTAAAGCGCGATCGCTGTTTGCTTGAGTCGGATTTACCCATAGATCTGCCCACAGTGAGGTTCCAGACTGCGGAATTACCGCCGCAATCTGACGGTAGCGTTGCATGACAGGTAGAATCTCATTCGACCAGCCTACAGCTAACCAAGTGTCTCCCAAAATTAAAGGCTGTAAGTAAGTATCCGAACTGTAAAGTTTGACCTGCTGGTGGAGGCGACTCAACTGGGCAATTAAATCTGGTACTCGATCTAGGTTTTCAGTGTTATACGAGCTGCCTAGGTATTTGAGCGTTAAACCGATAACTTCGCGAGGATGGTTCGGCAGGGAAATGCGATCGCGCAGTTCTTCTCGCCACAAATCTCCCCAGTCTTGCGGTTTCCAATCCAAAGGCTTAAATTTATCCCGATTGTAAGCAATGACAGTATAACCCCAACGGTAGGGGGCTGCCCAAACGTCTCCTTTGGTGTCGAATTGTCCTGCTTGGTTGCGCCTAACTAATTCTTGCCATCGATTCGGTAGCTGCGACCACTGAGATAGTTGCGCCGGATCGAGAGGTTGAATTAGGTTTTGCCTAATTGCTGCTGCTAGCCAGTAGTCACCCAGAGTGACTAAGTTAGCAGGGTTTGGATTTTGAGGTTTGAGCCATGAAGGGAGGGGAAGACGCGATCGCCAGTCTTCTTCTGTCGGCTTTTGACTGTTTTGCTGCCAAGACTGCAAGCGACCGAACAGGCTACCCACTTGTTCCACTGAGGCGAATTCTAGATGAGCAGTCTGCTGCATTTTTGTCCGAAATTTCTGCAAAACTTGATTGGGAAGCGAACCTTTGAGTAATTGCACGCGCAGTTTGGCTCGTTCCTGGCTGTTACACCCCGCCGCGAGTAACTGACTGAGTAATAGCGTTCCCGTACCGAATAAAAACGACCTACGATCCATTTCCTTAAGCTGGTTGCTTCCGTTCCACCCCGAAACCAACCAAATCGATAATACTTGGTGGTTCTTCTATATTGACAGGGCGTTGGTAGGTAATGATGGTACGCAATCGTAAATCGGGGGTAACAATCCGCATCTGATCCACCGCTACAGAACGCTTGTAGTAGGTTGTCATTTCCAGAGTTTGGCGCGTGGGTTGGTAAGTGAAACGTCCGGCGATCGCCCCTGCTTCGGAATAGCCTTCATCGCGTAAATAAAAACCCCGAATTGTTTCTGCTGTCGAATCGACTGCGGCGGCTGTTGGCGGCGGAATTTCCCGAATGATTGTATCTGGGGTAACGCAGGTATCGGGGACGAATAAAGCTTGCAGGCTCATTGATAGGGTTTCCCCAGTTTCCGAACGAGTGTTAAAGGCGATCGCAAATCCTGGTAATAAACTATTTGCATCAATTCTTGCCAAATCGACTTTAATTCCATTTAAGGCAGAAATTGAGAGAATTTGCTGTTTTTGAGCTAGTTCTAGGGTAGTCACATCATATTCGGTATACGACTTTTCTACCTGCCCTGCCAGTAAGTAGTGATAAGTTCGTTCGATTTTCCATTTACCCGCGCAGACAGTAAAAAACTCTTGAAAATTTAGCATTTTTCTCTCAGTATCATGCGTTACTTTCTCAGTCTCTTCCCTTTGATAGAAGATTTATGCTTATCGCTAAACTATGCTTCCAAACTAATGCTCCAAACTAATACATTGAGTGCTATAGCGGCTCTAGATGAATTGTGAATTTTTTCTGAGTGAATTAATTAATCGTCGAGCCAACAAAAGCCTGAATTATTGTATTTTATAGGTAATGTTACTGAATAGCGCTGTTAGAGCGAGGCGATCGCCAATCTACCGAGAGATCGGGAAGTAGAAGTAGAAGGGTAAGAGACCGTCGCTAACAGTATATGTACTTTCACCACGCTCGCTAGTCTTTCTACTTAGAGAAAATCTCAAATTTTTAGCTTTCTGTAAAATTCGGTTAATTGAGGCTGAAATTCCAGAAAATATAGCACTAGGGCGATCCCGATCCTCAAATTCTCTTTTGTACTTAAACTAACTACATATTAGTGAGAATAAGACTATAGGTTGATATTTATTTTTGTGTAAATATTCTGAGAAAGTTATCGCTTTAAAAGCAATTTTGTCAAAAGTTAAATGATTGATAAGTAGGGTAAACTTTGCCCAAATGTTGCATAGCATATAAGAATTAGTAAAGGCAGGCATAGAGGGTATTCAATGGAACCACTTCAAAAGCAAGTCCTGATCTTGAGTAACAAAGTCGATACCCTTTATCAGGTGGTCGATCGGCTCAACGATCAAGTCTCTTCCGCTCTTACAGAGTGTCGTTTAACTCCGGCATCAGCGCCAACAGACGTTACGGCAGAAGCTAACGGACGTTATGGAAATAATAGCTATAGCGTTTCCAAGTCAGTGATGGAACACAAAGACGTGCTATTGGATAGCAATGAGTTAGATACCCATCTCCACAATGGCGAAAAGGAGTTAGCACCCGAAATTCAAATTCAGCGACTCACGGCACAATTAACCGCAGCATACAATCGGATAGCTGCTTTAGAAGAGCAATTGCTAGCACGGAGAATTCACTAGTTGAATAAGTGATGCGTGTTGCGCTCAGGCGTGGTGAGCGATCGAGGTGCGCGATCGAACGTGTATTTACATTCTCCTAACTCCTGATTTCACGCTTCATAATTCATTTTTGCCATCAATGATTCAATCGCTTGTAGGAGTTGAGTTTGGCTCCAGCCAGCCGTGAGAGAGGAGGCGATCGCGCAACCACCAGCGCCCATACCTTCTTTTACGTAACCTTGCTCGTAAGCGCGAAGTTGAGTATATCTCGAAGTTGCAAAACTCAGCTCAGTTGACAAAAGCGTTACAGTATCTATACTTGCAGCTAACTCAACTGTTTTCCCTGTCGGATCTTCTGCTACCCAGCGAGTAGTTCCTACAACGACAGCTTCAGAATGCCAATTTAGATGATATGCCTTGACCACAGATTGCATGAGGGCATAAACAGCTAGCATTTGCGTACCACCAGCTAAAATGACTCCTTTGGTACGACTAGCGGCGATCGCCATTCCAGCAACGACAATTTGCATCGGGTCGCCCACTGCTGCTACTAGTACGCCAGGATCTTCTACAGGTATCTGTTCCCACAGTCCGGCACGCTGCAACCCTGCTTGGACTAACTCCCATTTTTGGGTGTGGTTGCAAATCGGATGACTGCTATTTACCTTACCAGCAGCATCAATACCCAAACCAGTCAAAATAGCGAGTGCCGTTGTGGTTCCACCCACGACACACTCGCCAATAATAATGTAGTCGCGATCGCTCGTACCTAACCGTTCTCCCCAAACTAAACCTTGTTCTAGCAAATGTTTTACCGTTGCTAGGGGCAATGCCTCCCCTTGACTCAAACATTTGGCAGAGATCCCGCCTAAATCGATTGTCGGTACGGTTGGCGGTTGCGGTAAACCAGCATTAAATAAATAAACAGGAATATTGAACGCCTCCACAACAGCACGGGAGATTGCTACAGGAGAAGCTCCCGCAGGCAAGGGAGGTAAGGCATTCTGGGGCTGAGGCTGGGGACCGCGTGCTAAAAATTCAGCATCCGCGATCGCCGTATATTGTCGATCTTCAGGAGTCAGACCAGCTGCCGATATCCCAGGAATTAACCCTGTTGCCGTAAACCCCAAAACACAGGCAAACGCGGGAGAACCACCCCGATATCGTTCTATCCAAGCTTGCCCCCGTGCTATTTGAGTATATATCCGGATCATTCAATGCCTCATTCATAGTCCATTAAAACCTGTACCCAGCGGGGCGGTCGGGGAATTGGGTTGCCAAGGCGATCGAGGAGCAACCAAGCAACGAGGTGAACGACAAATAAATAAACTAAATTGCTAACTAAAACCAGTGCTAGCGCCAAGACTTGAATCACCAGCATACTCGGTTGTAGCAACAGTCCTAGCTTGTCAAAAATCCACTCTGCTAACTCCGTTACTTCTACAATTAGATAAACCCACAGATCGCGACCAGACCAAATCGACATCAACCAAAAGCGAAAGAAGAAACCGATCGCCCCTAAAAGAGTTCCTAGCGCCACTGAGACAATCCAGGGCGATCGCCGCCGCCAAGCTGCTCCTAGTAATACCCCCATCACCCCATAAGGCATAACATAAAGCAAACTGGGAATCGGACCCATCAACACTGCTAGCAGTAACCCAGAAACCCCCGCTGCCATCCATCCCGCCCGCGCGTTCCATCGTAAATGGACGATCGCAACGGGGATCGCAAAGAATATCCGCAGCAGGGGTCCGAGGGGAAAATAAAAGTTGATGAAATAGATCAAGCTGGCTGTACTAGCAAGAAAAGCTGTTTCAACCATTTCCAAAGGCGGAACAGATTGATGAGGCGATCGCTCCGATTGGTGTGAAGTCGTAAGATCGCTAGATGGGTTTTCCTGAAATGAATGGGGATCGCTCATGTACGTGTCTGAAACTTCTTCCAGTCTAATTGTTAGATTGGTAATGGGTCTAGCTTCATGCGGTTCGACCGCTTTTCCTACATGTCGCCTCATGGAAATAACAATTTATTGCGGAAATTGCAATTTGTCGGCAGTCTCATAGAACTTAGTACAAGATCGTAGATAGCAAAGTGCGATCGCAAATTTCTATCCCTTGACCACTGCAAAAGGAAGGGTTTAGCAATGAGTGAAAAGAACTATCTCCTCATCTCAGCGACTATTTTTGCTTTATTTGCTCTCTTGCATCTCGTCAGACTGTTTACTCACTGGTCAGTTCAAGTTGGTGCTGTTAGCTTTCCGCTTTGGGGGTCATGGCTGGTACTTTTCATTGCATCTGCATTGAGCATATGGGCATTTCGCCTGATGTCTCAGTGGCAGAGGAGCCACCCGTAATCAGCTGACGAAGGGGAGCGGCAGTGCCCGCAACAGCAACCGCAGTGGGCATGTTAACGAACCCGATGCGCGCTCTAACAAGGCGGCGACATAAGATTTACATATGTTGTTCCCTTATAGCCTTAATAGAGTTACGGCGATTTTGCCAGAAAAACAAACATCGACATCCGTACCAGGGGCGCGATCGCGTTGGGCATATTCCCCTGCATAATAAAAGTTATCTCCCTCAATCCGATAA
>ERZ1066119.1277-NODE-1277-length-13925-cov-8.680029_pt1 | contig 13925 bp, 13 predicted proteins | sample MGYA00382766_ERZ1066119 | MGnify/ENA primary metagenome ERZ1066119 (study PRJEB33369, sample SAMEA5778349) | biofilm metagenome | biome: Industrial cooling water; feature: Water cooling tower basin; material: Biofilm | place: United Arab Emirates | collected...
CGCCGGGATGCGCCGAGATGCGCCGAGATGCGCCGGGATGCGCCGAGATGCGCCGAGATGCGCCGGGATGCGCCGAGATGCGCCGGGATGCGCCAGTGCGAGGCCACCTCGACCTGGCGGGCGTCGGCGACGCGCGCGAGGATCTCGCGGCCGCGCCGTCGCTCGCTCCCCCCCCATCGCCCCCCCGGTTCCGGCCCCCGTCCGATGCCCACCGCCCGCGCCCACCTCGACCGCCTCGCCCACCTCGCCGACGCCAACGCCGCCGAGGTGCGCCGCGTCGTCGCCGGGCTGCGCGACGCCCAGCTGCTCTGGAGCCCCGCCCCGGCGCGCTGGTCGATCGCCACCTGCCTCGAGCACCTGATCGCCACCGGCGCCGCCTACCATCCGCGGATCGCCGCCGCGCTCGCCGCCGCCCCTCGCGATCCGGCGCACGCCGAGGCGGCGTGGCGCCCGTCGTGGTTCGGCCGCCTGTTCGTCCGCTACGCCGGCCCCGAGACGCGCAGCACCCGCGTCCGCACCCGCGGTGCCTTCCTCCCGCCCCCCGCGCGCGCCGACGCCCCGGCCCGCCTCCTCGCCCAGCAGGGGGAGCTCGGGGCGCTGCTCGCCGACGCCGTCGGCGCCGACCTCCGCGCCATCCGCATCACCTCCCCCATCGCCCGCCTCCTCTCCCTCCGGCTCGGCGAGGTGCTCGAGGTGCTCGTCGTCCACCAGCAGCGCCACCTGCTCCAGGCCGACGAGGTCCGCCGCGACCCCGCCTTCCCCCGCTGACCCGGGCGGATCCGTGCCACGCTCCGCCTTTCGATCGTCTTCCGGGTATCATCCACCGGCACCGGCCCGGACCCTCGGGCCCGGTTCTGGCATCCCGACGCTGGGAGTCTCCCCGTCGATCTCCACCCGTTCGCTGTGAAAGAGAGCCGTACCCATCAGAAGGGCCCCCGCCCGGTCGGCCGGGTCCACCCGGACACGCCGGCCCGCCACGCCCACCGCACGCCCGCCCCGACCGGGGCGCCCCGCTCCTCCGCCGCCGGCCCCGCGCCGAAGCGCCGCAGCAGCCGCCGCCGAGGCGGCTCCCCGTATGCCGCCGCCGCCGAACCGCGCCTGACCTCGCTACCGACCGGGCGGCGCGCCTACGTCGAGACGCGCGAGTGGCTGCTCGCCCGCCACGGCCCGGTCTGCGCCTACTGCCAGCGCCGCGGGGACGCCGAGGAGATCACCCTCGACCACGTGACCCCGCGCCGCGGGCAGACCGCCTACGACCGGCGCGACAACCTCGTCCTGGCCTGCAGCAGCTGCAACGCGGCCAAGAAGGACACCCCGATCCTCGCCTTCCTGCTCGGCCGCCGCGAGCGCGCCGCCAGTCTGCTGCGCTACGGGCTGCACCTGAGCCCGATGCTGCTCGACCTCGCCCGCCAGGTGGCCGGCCCCGAGGCCGCCGCCCGCGCCGAGCGCCTGGCCGACCCCGACTACCCGTACGCCGACTGACGGCACCGCCGACTGACAGCGAGCCCGGCGCGATCGCTCGGCGGTCACCGCGTGGCTCCTCCGGCAGCACGCCGAGCGCGCCGGGCCGGTGACGCCCCCGGCCCCGCGCGCTCCCCAACGAGGCGGGGCTATGCCTCCTCCGCGTCCTCGACGTCGCCGACGTCGGGCGCCGCATCCGCCCCGCCGGGGCCCGCCGGCACCCCCTCGCGCACGCGACGGAGATGACGCCGAGCGGGCGGTAGCTCGATCCCCGCGTAGAGCTCGGCGAGCGTGAGCACCAACTCCGGACAGGGGATCGTCACCACCGCGGAATCGTCGGTGATGGTCTCGCTCCGCCATCCGCCCTCGCCATCTCGCCAGTAGCGCGTCACCTGCCGGAGTGCCTGCTCGACGACGAGATAGAGCTGCAGCATCGGCAGCTGGAGGTAGGCGTCGCGCTTCTCCTCGTGATCCGTTCGCCGGGTACTCCGGGAGGTGACCTCGGCCACGAGGCACGGCGCGGCCGCGAGCACCCCATCCAGGTCGTGCGGCCCGCAGAGGACGAGCACGTCGGGGTAGTAGATGCGGTCCCCCCCCGCGCGCAGCTTGACCGACTCGGTGTACGGCTGGCAGGGGCCGCCCCGCGCCGCCGCCCACAGCCGGGCGAAGAGGTTACCGACGATGCGGTTGTGCCGCATCGTCGCGCCCGCCATCGCGTACACGCGGCCCGCCACGTATTCGTGGCGGCGCGTGGCGCGCTCCTCGAACAGCAGGTACTCCTCGACGGTCATCGCGGGCAGCGGGAGGTACTCGCTCATGCGCCGAGCATACGCTCGGCGGCGCGCCGGGCACAAGCCCGCGCGCCGCTCACCGCCCCTGCGCCTTCGCCCAGCTGTCGCGCAGCGTCACCGTGCGGTTGAACACCGGGCGCTCCGGCGTCGAGTCCACCACGTCGCTCACGAAGTACCCCGTGCGCTCGAACTGATAGCGCGTCCCCACCGGGTCCGCCGCCACCCCCGGCTCCACCTTCGCGTCGCGCACCACCACCAGCGACTCGGGGTTGAGGTGGCGCACGAACTCCGCCTGCGCCTCCGCCCGCCCGTCCCCGTCCGCTCGCCCCGGCTCGTCCTCCGCGTCCGCTCCGCCCGCCTCGCCGGCGTCCGGGTTGGGGACGGTGAACAGCCGGTCGTAGAGCCGCACCTCGGCGCTCAGCGCGTGCTCGGCCGACACCCAGTGGATCGTCCCCTGCACGCGCCGCCCGTCGGGGGCGTCGCCTCCGCGCGTCGTCGGGTCGTACGTGCAGCGCAGCTCGACGACGCGCCCATCGGTGTCGGTGACCGCCTCCTGGCAGGTGATCAGGTAGGCGTAGCGCAGCCGCACCTCGCGCCCCGGCGCCAGGCGGTAGAACTTCTTCGGCGGCGCCTCCATGAAGTCCGCCCGCTCGATCCACAGCTCGCGCCCGAACGGCAGCGCCCGCGACCCCTCCAGCGGCACGTCGTGCGGATAGAGCGGCGCCTCGATCCAGTCGGTCTCCCCCTCGGGATAGTTCGTCAGCACCACCTTGAGCGGGTCGAGCACCGCCATCACGCGCGGCACGCGCATGTTCAGGTCGTCGCGCACGTAGTGCTCGAACGTCGAGAGCTCGACGCGCGCCGGCTTGCGCGCCACCCCGATCGCCTCGGCGAAGGTGCGCAGCGCCTCGGGCGTCACCCCGCGCCGGCGCAGCCCCGCCACCGTCGGCATCCGCGGGTCGTCCCACCCGCTCACGTGCCCCTCGTTCACCAGGCGCAGCAGCTTGCGCTTCGAGAGCACCGTGTAGTCGAGCTCCAGCCGCGCGAACTCCACCTGCCTCGGCGGGTCGACGAAGCCGGCCTCGCGCACCAGCCACTCGTAGATGTCGCGGTTGTCCTTGAACTCGAGCGTGCACAGCGAGCGCGTGATCCCCTCGATCGCGTCCGAGAGCCCGTGGGCGAAGTCGTAGAGCGGATAGACGTTCCACGCCGTGCCGCGCCGGTAGTGGTGCGCCCCGCGCCGGATCCGCAGCAGCAGCGGGTCGCGCATGAGCATGTTCGGGTGCGCCATGTCGATGCGCGCCCGCAGCACGTGCGCCCCGTCGGGGAACTCGCCGCCCTGCATGCGCCGCAGCAGGTCGAGACTCTCCTCGACGCTGCGGTCCCGGTACGGGCTCGGCGTCCCCGGCGTCGTCACCGTACCGCGCCCCTGGCGGATCTCCTCCTCGCTCTGCGAGTCGACGTACGCCCGGCCGCGCCGCACCAGCTCCTCGGCGATCGCGTAGAGCCGCTCGAAGTAGTCGCTCGCGTAGCGCTCCTCGCTCCACTGGTAGCCCAGCCACTCGACGTCGCGCCGGATCGCCTCGACGTAGCGCACGTCCTCGGTGAACGGGTTCGTGTCGTCGAAGCGCAGGTTGCACCGCCCGCCGAAGTCGCGGGCGATCCCGAAGTTGAGGGCGATCGACTTGACGTGCCCGATGTGCAGGTAGCCGTTGGGCTCGGGCGGGAAGCGCGTCGCCACCGGGCGCCCGAAGCGTCCGGTCTCGACGTCCTCGGCGACCAGGTCGCGGATGAAGTTGGAGCGGGGCGCCGGCGCCGGGGCGGGCGCGGGCGCGGCGGGTGGGGCGGACTCGTGGGACACGGCGGAGCGTCGGCGTGAGGGGGCGAGCCGTCTAAGTTACTCACCCCGGCGCCGCCCCGGGCCCCGCCCGTCGTGGTCGCCCGTCGTCGCCGCCCGTCGTCCTTCGCGCCGACGCCCGCGCCCGCGCCCCGCGCCCGCGCGCCGCGCACGCACGCCCCGCACGCGCCCCTCGCTCCCGCCCTCCGCGCCATGCCCGAGCCCGAGATCCTCTGCGTCGGCGAGCTGCTCTGGGATTCGCTCCCGGCGGGGCTCTTCCTCGGCGGCGCCCCGTTCAACGTCGCCGCCCACCTGCGCGCCGCCGGCCTCCCGGTCGCCCTCGTCAGCCGGGTCGGCGCCGACCGGCTGGGCGAGGAGGCGCTGCGCCGCGTCGAGCGCTGCGGCGTCGCCACCGACCTCGTGCAGGTCGACCCGGCGCGCCCCACCGGCTTCGTCCACGCCCACGTCGACGCGGCCGGGCAGGCCACCTTCGAGATCGTCGCCCCCGCCGCGTGGGACGCGATCGCCGCCGACGCCGGGCTCCTGGCGCGCGCCCGCGCCGCCCGCGCCGTCGTCTTCGGCCCACTGGCCCAGCGCGACGCCGTCTCCCGCCGGACGATCGAGCGGCTCTGCGACGCCGCCCACGCGGCCGGGGCGCTGCTCGTCTGCAACCTCGCGCTGCGCCCCCCGCACGACACCCCGGCGCTCGTGCGCGGCGCCCTGGAGCGCGCCGACGTGGTCAAGCTCACCGAGGCGGAGCTGACGCGGCTCGCCGGCTGGTTCGCCCTCCCCGGCGGGCGCCCCGCCGCGCCCGCCCCGGCGCGACGCCGCGTCCGGACCGCCGAGTCCGCCGCCGACCCGGTGCCGACGGTGCGCACGGCCGCCGCCCTGGCCGAGTCGTTCCGCTGCCACACGGTGTGCGTCACCCGCGGCGCGGCCGGCGCCGGGCTCTGGCGCGACGGCCGGTGGACCGAGCACCCGGGCTACGAGGTCGAGGTGCGCGACCTCGTCGGCGCCGGCGACGCCTTCCTCGCCGTGCTCCTGGTCGGGCTGCTGCGCGGCGCCGACGACGCGACGCTGCTGCAGCACGCCGCGCTGGCCGGCGCCTACGTCGCCACGCAGTCGGGGGCGGTCCCCGCCGAGCAGCCGACGGTGGCCCCGCCCCCGCCGCCGGCACCGCCGCTCCCGGGCTGAGCGTCGGGGCGGGCGTCTCCGCTCCCCTGACGGGAGCGTCACGCCGCGCGATACCTGCCGAGTATCGACGGGCACCGAAGATGTCTTGGACTCGGCGCTCCGGATTCCGTACCTCTCGAACACGGGAAGAACCATCTCGGGCTGCGCGACGTGCTCCATCCGGCGCGCCCCACCCGTGACACGATCCGGACACGATCGCGCTCCCGGGCGCGACACGAGAGGAATAGAGATCATGGCGAACTTCGGCGCACGACTCGCTTACCCCACCCCCGAGCGCCCCGCCACCCCGGCGGTGCACGCGGCGGGCACGACCTACCGTCCGACGCAGGCGACGGCCACCCACGCCCGCGGCGACGCCCCGCTCCCCCCGGCGCCCGGCGCCGCGGCGCGTCTCGGGCACGCTCTTCGCCGCCTCGCGCGCCTCTGGGCGGAGGGGCTCGCGGGGGCCGCCGCCCCGGCCGCGGTCCAGGGGTGGGCCACCCCCACCGCGTACCTCCCCGGCACCCGGGAGCGCGACGCCGCGCCCGGCGCCCGGTGAGCGGCGTCGCATGACTCTCCCGGGGGGGCGGCGCCCCGGCTCGCCGAGCCGCCGCCCCCCCGTGGGATCGTCCCCCCCGACCGAGCGCGTCATGTCCCGGCACTACCTGTTCGTCAGCGACTTCGACCAGACGCTCAGCTACAACGACTCCGGGCGCCTGCTCAGCGAGCGGCTCGGGATCGCCCGCTTCGACGAGAAGGTCGCCGGGCTCGCCCGCCTCAACCTGGTGCAGGCCGGCGCCGAGCTCACCTACCTGCTCCGGCACGACCCCGAGTACCGCCGCGTGCGGCGCGAGGACCTCGTCGCCGTCGGGCGGACGATCCGCCTCAAGCGCAACATCGACCGGCTCCCGGGGCTCCTCGCCCGCGGCATCGACGGACACGACTTCGAGATGTACGTCGTCTCCGCCGCCCCCGAGGACATCGTCCTCGCCGCGCTCGCCGGGATCGTCCCGGCCGACCACGTGATCGCCACCCGCCTCGCCTTCGACCCGCACTCGGGGGAGATCTGCGGCGTCGAGCGCGTCGCCGCGGGCCAGGGGAAGGTCGCCGCCGTCGACGCCCTGCGCGCCGCCCGCGGCGTGCCGCGCGAGCGGGTCGTCTACGTCGGCGACGGCAGCTCGGACCTGCACGTCATGCTGCACGTCAGCCGCGCCGACGGCCTGACCATCGCCGTCTCGCAGGCGCGCTCGATCACCCAGATCGCCCGCCGCACCGTGCTCAGCGACGACGCCCTCGCCGTGCTCGTGCCGATCCTCGAGGAGCTCGTCGGCCACGACCCGCGCCAGGTGCGCGCCTTCTTCGAGCGCCACGCCCTCGAGGTCCAGGAGTGGGAGCGGGTGCGCACCGACTGGCTGAGCATCCGCTTCGGCATGGCCCGGCGCGCACCGCGGGCTTCCGCCTGTTGCGCCGCCGCAGCGCCGGCGCTGGCCGTCGTCGCGTGAGCCGGGGCGCCCCCCCCGCCCACTCGGCCCCCTCCGCTCACCCGGCCGCGCCGGCCCCGCCGTCGGCGCCGCGCTCCCCCACCCCCCGCCGCCGCGACCGGGCCACCGCCCGCAGCGCCGTGACGAACCGGTCGCGCACCGGCGAGCGCTCTCCCTGGCGCCACACCGCCGCCATCGTCAGCTCCACCCCGAGGTCGCGCACCGCCCGGTACGCCACCCCCGGGCGCGCCAGTCGAGCCAGCGACTCGGGCACGAACGCCACCCCCACCCCGGCCGCCACCAGCCCGGCGATCGTGTGCCACCCCGGCGCCTCCTGCACCACGCGCGGGCTGAACCCGGCGGCGCGGCAGCGGGCGATCAGCTGGTCGTGCAGCACCGCCCCGTTCGGCCGCGGAAAGAGGACGAACGCCTCGCCGGCCAGCGCCTCCAGCGCCACCGCCGGCGCCGCCGCGTCCGCCCCGTCTCCCGTCCCCTGCGCCAGCGCGTGGCCCGCCGGCAGCGCCGCCATCATCGGGTCGGCGTACACGGGCTCCACCCGCAGCCACCGCTCCACGTCCGCCGGCGGCGTGTACAGCACCCCCAGCTCGATGCGCGCCTCGCGCAGCGCCTCGATCTGCTGCCCGGCGTCCATCGCGAACAGCGACACCCCGATCGCCGGCAGGTGCATGCGGAAGAAGCCGAGGACGTCGGGGAGCACCGCCGCGTCGGCCGCCGCCTCGACGAAGCCCACGCGCAGCCGCCCGATCTCCCCGGCGGCGGCCCGCTGCGCCGTGCGCTGCGCCCGCTCCGCCTGGGCGAGCGTCAGGCGCGCTTCCGGCAGGAACGCCCGCCCGGCCGCCGTCAGCTCCACCCCGCGGGGGACGCGCTCGAACAGCTCCACCCCCAGCTCGCGCTCCAGGTCGCGGATCTGCCGGCTCAGCGGCGGCTGGGCGATGTGCAGCCGCGCGGCGGCCCGCCCGAAGTGCAGCTCCTCGGCGACCGCTACGAAGTAGCGCAGGTGGCGCAGCTCCATCCCCCTTCCTCCCCCGGATCCCCCGGACCGTTCAGGATGCCCTCGCTCCACGCCGCACGACCGCCCGCAAGATCGCCCGACGGCCGCCCCGACGCTGCCGCCCGCGCGGCCCGCGCCGCCACGGCGGCGATCTTCTGCCTCGACGGGATCGGCGTCGCCAACTGGGTGGTCCGCATCCCGGCGGTCCAGGAGCGCCTCGCCCTCGGCACCGGCGTGCTCGGGCTCGCCCTGCTGGCGATGGCCGTCGGCGCCCTCGTCGCCATGCCGGTCGCCGGCCGCATCGTCGCCCGCCGCGGCAGCGCCCCGGTCACCCGCGCCGCCGCCCTCGCCTTCGCCGCCACCCTCCCCCTCCCCGGGCTCGCCCCGACGCTCCCCCTCCTCGTCCTCGCCCTGCTCCTCCTCGGCGCCGCCAACGGCGCCCTCGGCGTCGCCATGAACGCCCAGGCGGTCGCCGTCGAGCGACGCTACGAGCGCCAGGCCGGGCGCCCGATCATGAGCAGCTTCCACGCGCTCTTCAGCTTCGGCGGGCTCGTCGGCGCGGCCACCGGCGGGCTCGCCGCCGCCCGCGGGATCCCCCCGGGCCCGCATCTGACGGGCGTCGCCCTGCTCGTCCTCGCCGCCGCGCTCGCCGCGACCCCCCGCATGCTCCCCGCGACCGCCGACGCCTCCCCCGGCACCACCGGCCGCGCCCCGCTCACCCGCCCCCTGCTCGCCCTCGGCGTCGTCGCCTTCTGCGTCCTCTTCGGCGAGGGGGCGATGGCCGACTGGACCTCGGTCTACCTGCGCGACGCCGCCGGCGCCGGCCCGGGGCTCGCCGCCGCCGGCTACGCCGCTTTCTCGCTCGCCATGGCCGGCCTGCGCGCCGGCGGCGACGCGCTCACCCTGCGGCTCGGTCCCCGGCGCCTCGTCCGCCTCGCCGGGCTGCTCGCCACCGCCGGGCTCGCCCTCGCCACGCTGGTCCCCCGCGCCGGCTGGGCGATCGCCGGCTTCGCCCTCGTCGGCGCCGGCTTCTCGATCGTCTTCCCGACCGTGCTCACCGGCGCCGGCCGCCTGCCCGGCAGCGCCCCCGGGGCGGCGATCGCCGCGGTCTCGACCTTCGGCTACGCCGGCTTCCTCGCCGGCCCGCCGGTGATCGGCCTGGTCGCCGAGTGGACGGGGCTGCGCGGCGGGCTCGCCGTCGTCCTGCTCACCACCGCCCTCATCCCCCTCCTCGCCGGCGTGCTCGGCACCCCGTCCGCGGGCCCCCCGCCCCCGCCGCGCCCGGAGCCCGCCCCCGACGCATCCGGGGCCGCCGCGGGCGCGCTCGCCTGACGCGCCACCGACTGGTGGGCGTCGGACGGGAGTCGGCCACACCCTCGTGGCGCCGGTCGGGCGCCCAGACCTCCAGACTCGGCGGACCACGATGCCCGAGGGCCATGGATCGCGCCGCGGCTCTCCAGGGTAGAGGGCATCGTCCGCGTCCATCGGAATGGAGGACCCACAGGTGACTTCGGATGCAGGAACGCTGCGAGGAGTGCTGGCGTCCGGTGTCGCTCGAGGAGCATGCATCCTGGTGCTCGCGACGTCGCTGCTCTCGTGCGGTACGGCGCCCACCTCGGAAGCCCTCGATGGCGACGTCCGTGACGACGAGCAGGCTGGTGGCATAGCCACTGTCGGCAACGCCTCGGTGTCCATCAGGGCCGCCAGGGATCTGTTCGTGCTTCGCAGCACGTCGGGAGCGGTATCGGGCGAGCTCGAGGTCGTCGTGCGGAATACGGGTGTCGGTCCCGTCTATCTGGCGCGTTGCACGAGCAGCTCCGTCTGGTTTGCGCTCGTGCCTGCGCACACCGAAGACGCGCAGCCCGCTTTCAGTCCAGCATGCCCGTCGATTCTTCTGGCCCCGTACGAGATTGCCCCCGGTGTCGAGCGGAGGGTGAGCCTCCCGGTCTCGGCTTCGCTCCGCGACGAGAGACCACGCTTCGTTCCGACTGCCCCGTCCGCGGCCTACCAGATCGTGCTCAGCGTGTCGAGCCGGGTAGATGGCGGCGCCTTGCTTCCGTCGAGGGACCGCACCACGGGACCGGTCCGAGTCGAGCTGCGCGGAGAGATCGACTGAGCCGCCGAGCGTGACGCCGGGCGCGCGCACTTCCTCTACCGGGACCTCGCGCGGTGTCGGGGCTCGGCGCTCTCCTGGAAAGCGCGGGCGCGATACAGGACCTGGTCGATCCGCGACCTCCTGGGCGGGTGGCCGACCGACGGCATCGTTCCAGCGGCGAGTCAGGTCGGTCCGAACGCCGAGCCCGTGTCGCTCTCCGGGATCAGTCACATGGAGCGGACCCGCGATCGGCTGGTACACGAACGAGTCCACGGCTTGCTCACCACTCGCCTCCAGTGATTGCGGCGGCAGTAGGCGACACGATCCGCCGCCGCGTCGTGACGTTCTGGCTTGCCCTCGCCCGGCGATGACATGACGCTCCGACGAAGACGAGCGCGCTGCGACGGCAAGCGCATCTCGAAGCTGCCTAACGAGTCGGGTGGTGCCTGGCGGCTGGCGCTGGTCTCGATCGCCCTGAGCGCCGCGGGCGCGTGCGCCGAGTCGCCGACCCGGCCCGGCCGCGACGGTCGCACGCCGGGCCAGTTCATCTGGCGCGTCACCGACGTCCACGCGCGCACCCGCCCGGGCGTCGGAGCCACGCTCGTGATCGTCGTCGATGCCGAGCGGCGCGTGCAGGCCTTCGACCAGCGAACCGGCCAGGCGCGCTGGTCCACGCCCCTACCCGGGAGTGCCAGCTCCGACATCATGCCCGACGTCGCGGTCGTCGGCGGGCACGTGGTCGTCGGCGTGGACGCCGTCCACGGCCTCGACCTCGCCAGCGGCGCCGTGCGCTGGACGCACGCGCTCCCGGCCGGACAGCGCCTCGGTGCCCTCCTGGTGGCGAGCGACGAGGCGACCGTCTACCTGCCGACGCGCGGGCCCGATGCCTCCGTGCGTGCGATCGAGGTGGGCAGCGGGCAGCTGCGGTGGGCCGCGGTCGCGCCGGCCGGGCGCGCTCCGGGGAGCGCCGCCATCGTGTTCGACCCGGTCGTGCACGACGACGCCGTGGTGTTCACCTACGCGCGCAACCCGGCGTTGCTCGGATCGCCCGAGCCGCAGGAGGGGGGCGTCGTCGTCGTCGACCGGGCCACGGGGCGCCCACGCTGGACGCGCGCCTTCGACCTGCTGTCGACCTCGCCGGCCCCGGCAACCGCCATGAGCGGGCCGGCGGCGGGACACGGACGCGTGTACGCGAGCGCCGGGCACGGCGCCGTCTACGCCTTCGACGCCGCGAGCGGGCGCACGCTCTGGGTCGACAGCGCCGACGCCCGCGATGGTCCCGAGGCGGGCAGCATCCGCCCGGTGGCCGTGGAGCCGGCGGGTGCTGCCGGCGCGGGCTCCGCGGCGCGGCCCGTGCGGCTCTACGTCAGCACGTGGCAGGGAGAGATGCGCGCACTCGACGCGGCGACGGGCGCGCGGCTGTGGACGATTCCGCCATTGCACGGAACGACGTTCACGATGACGGCTACCCTCAACGGCCTCTTCGCCGTGCACATCGGCGGGCAGCTTAGCGGCCTCGACCGAACTGGGTCGGTTCGTGTCGCGGTCAGACCCCCAGTGGGGTACGGGTTCTTTTTCGCGCCGCGCATCGTCGGCGACACCATCTTCGCGGCAGGCCGAGGGGGACTCTGGGCGATCCAGGGCTTCTGATGCAGCGCCTGCGGGGATGGTGCCACCCGCCGCCGGGACCGATCGACTCCGCGCTCACCCCTACCCGAGCCGTCCATGCTGCACGACGCCGTTTCGCCCGAAGCTCGGCCTCGTGGAGCTCCGTCGGCACGCGCCGGCATGCCCCTCGTACTCCGCCTCGTCGCCGTGTGCGCGGGAGCGTGGCTCGTCCCGACCGCCGCGCTCGGGCAGCCCACGCCGCCGGCCAGCGAGATCCCGGACGCTCGCGGCGGCCCGGTGGTGCTGCCGTCTCGTTTCCCACGCCGCCCGAGTGCCGGCGCGTCGCCGACCGGCCGGGCGATCCCACCACACATGGCTCCGGTGCCAGCGCACCTCCGAGCCTCCGAGCGGCAGCGGGACGACCCGCGCAAGCACGCGGAGTGCCTGGACCGCGCCAAAGCAGTCGTCGTTCCGGCCGCGCTCGTGTCCCTGGGAGCGACGTACTTCTACGATTTCATCTTCATCCCCTTGGTGGACCTGCCGCGGTACGCCTACGTCGCCACCACCGTCCTGGGCAGCGCATACTGGGCCAACGCCACCTACCAGCGGTGCATGGCGCCCTCGCGCGACGGCCGATAGAGTCGAGCACCCTGCAGCGCTGCGGCGGCCGCGCGGGCGCCCGGCCCGCCCGCGCGTCGGACCGGGGCGCGTGCCCCCGCGCTGGCCCGGTGAGGACGCCCGTGGTCGCGCCCCCCCCGCCCACGCCCACGCGAGTCACCCACGGCCGGCGGGCTCGGCCGCCGACCCGCTCCCATCCGCCTCCGACGTGGGCAGCTCCACCCGCGCGTACAGCTCGCCCAGTGGCACGCGCGCGCCCAGCGCGTCGAGCGGCAGCTCCGCCTCGGGGCCCTGGTGCTCGGTGAGCAGCCAGCCCACCCCCTCGCGGCGGTAGCGCTCGACCCGCATCGCGTCCTGCGCCACGAGCACGTACTCCTGCAGCGACTCGACGCGCCGGTAGGCCGCGAACTTCCCCCCCCGGTCGAACGACTCGGTGGACGGCGAGAGCACCTCGACGACGACGAGCGGATCGAGCAGCGTGTCGCCCCGCTCGTCCTCGAGGTGCGGTGCCCCGCAGATGCCCGCGACGTCCGGATACAAGTAGTCGCGCCCGGCCCGGACCCGCAGATCGCCGTAGAACGCCTCGCAGCGACCGCCGCGCAGCTGCGCGTACAGCAGCCCGGCCAGATTGGCGACGATCCGATGGTGTGCGACGCTCGCCCCGGTCGTCGCCTGCACCCCGGCCTGCACCCCGGCCTGCGATGCGCTCCCCCGCCGCAGGGGGCGCAGCACCCCGTCCACCAGCTCGTGCTTGCCCTCGACCGATGCCCGTTCGAAGGCGAGGTACTCGGCCGACGTCAGACGCTGCGGGTGGTCGGGCAGGCGCGAGGCGGCGCTCATCGGCGGGACGCGCGTGAGAGGAGGCGGACGGGCGGGCGGGCGACGGTGCCCGCCACGATGGCACCCCGGCCGCGGTGCGTCAGGCGCGCGCGGCGGTGCCTCGCCCCCTCACCGGGTGGCGCGATCGCTGCGCGCCGGGGCGCTCACCACCGCCCCGGCCGCGTTCGCGCGCGGCAGCAGCCGAGCCGGCGGGCGGAACGCCAGGTGCCCCCGCGTCGCGTAGGGGACGTCCCCCGGCGCCCCCCCCGCCGGCCAGTCCACCCCCTTCGCCGGCGAGTCGGGGCGCGGCTGCGCGACGACGAACGCCGCCACGTCCCACGCGTCCTGCACCGCGAGCGAGCGCGGCCGCCCCCGCGGCATGTTGTGCCAGATGAACGCCGCCGCCCGCTCCTGGCGCGCCATCGACGCGCCGATCGCGTACGAGCGCCCGCCCCACAGCGCCGGCGCCGCGGCGCCACCCCCGCCCGCCCGCCGCCCGCCGCCGTCCGCGCCGTGGCACGAGGCGCACTCGGCGGCGTACACCCGCACCCCGCGCGCCGAATCCCCCGGGTACGCCACCCCCGCCACCGGCGACGGGATCGTCGGGATCCCCTCGAGCCCCGGCGGCGAGCTCGTCAGCCCCACCGGGAGCCCGCGCGACAGGAACGCCAGGTAGGCGAGGATGTCGGCCATCTCGCGGCTCGTCGGCGGCAGCCGCGTCCCCGCCAGCGACCGCGTCACGCAGTAGTTCACCCGATCGATCATCGTCACCACCGCGCCCGTGCGCGGATGGTACTTGGGGTAGCGCGCGTGCACCGTCACGAACGGCGCCGCCGTCGCGTTCCGCCCGTCGTCCAGGTGGCAGTTCGTGCAGGTGATCCGCCCCGGCGCGTGCCCCGGCAGACTCTCCGGCATCGCCCGCACGAGCGCCAGCCCCCGTCGGATGCTCGCCCCCAGCGGCCCCGCGGGGATCTCCTCCTCCCCCGGCGGACGCCACCCGGGCGGGGCCGCCAGCCCCCCCGCCGCCCTG
>ERZ1066119.1278-NODE-1278-length-13920-cov-8.386441_pt1 | contig 13920 bp, 8 predicted proteins | sample MGYA00382766_ERZ1066119 | MGnify/ENA primary metagenome ERZ1066119 (study PRJEB33369, sample SAMEA5778349) | biofilm metagenome | biome: Industrial cooling water; feature: Water cooling tower basin; material: Biofilm | place: United Arab Emirates | collected...
TGCTTCGACTTCGCTCAGCACGAACGGGACCAGGACGAGAGTCGACGACGGCGTCTTTGAAGGCGGCGAGGTGTCGATGTTCTACGACCCCATGATCGCCAAGCTGGTCACCTGGGGCCCGACCCGCGAGGCTGCGATCGATGCGCAGGTGGAGGCCCTCGACGCGTTCGACATCCAGGGCATCGGCCACAATGTCGACTTCCTGTCCGCCCTGATGCAGCACCCGCGCTTTCGCTCCGGGAACATTACCACCGGCTTTATCGCCGAGGAGTATGCGGAGGGCTTCACCGGCGCTCCGCTGGACGAAACGCTGACTGCCGACCTCTCGGCGCTCGCGGCCTTCGTCGGCACCGTTCACGAAGTCCGCGCGGCGCAGATCGACCAGCAGCTGGGCGGTCCCGTGCGGCCCCCGCACGACCACATCGTCCGGCTCGACGGCGGGGCGGAGCATCGGGTGAGCTTCAAGGTCGACCGGGTCAGCGTGGACGGAGGCGAGCCGCTGGTCTTCGATGCCGCTTATGAGCCGGGCCAGCGCCTTGTCCGGATGCGGATCGGCAGCCGCCAGCGCACGGTCCTGGTGGCGAAGAACGGCCGCTCGTGGAAGCTCACCACTCGCGGCGCCACGCACCGCGCCACGGTGATGACCCCGGGGGTCGCCGAGCTTGCCCGGCACATGATCGAGAAGGTCCCGCCGGACCTGTCCAAATTCCTCCTCGCGCCCATGCCGGGACTGGTTACCCGGCTCGACGTCAAGGCCGGTGACAGGGTCGAGGCGGGCCAGCCGGTCGCCGTGATGGAAGCGATGAAGATGGAGAACATCCTCCGTGCCGAGAAAGCGGCCACGGTCAAGGCGACGCCGGTCGGAGCGGGCGAGAGCGTCGCGGTCGATCAGGTGATCGTCGAATTCGAGTAAGTGCTGTTCGGCGGAAGCGGGAGCCAGTCTTTTCTACCAGACCCACGCCTCCGCCGAGGCAGCTGACGTTTACTTGACGCCGATCACGTCGGCGTTGCCATCGGGGTCACCCGCGACATTGCCGCCCGAGCGGACGCTGCCCGCAAGCAGCAGCCCGGCAAGGTGCGGGGTCGCCATGCTGGTCCCGCTGATCGTGTTGTAGCCGCCATTGAGCCAGGTCGACTTGATGCTGACGCCCGGCTCCGAATAGTCGACCGGCGGGTTGCCGTAGTTGGAGAAGCTCGCCCAACGGTCACCGTTCGAGAAAGCCGAAACGGTGAAGATGTTGGTGCCGTTGACGCGGCCCGGCGAGCTGGTGGTGGCGCTGGTGCTCTCATTGCCCGCCGCCAGGGCAAAGCGGATTCCCTTGGCCGCGGCATTGACCACCGCCGTGTCGAGGCTGCTCGAAATGCCGCCGCCAAGGCTCATGTTGGCGACGTCGCCGGAGCGGCCGGCCTGCGCGACATAGTCCACCCCGGCGATCACGCCCGAGGTCGTGCCCGAACCGCGGCGGTCGAGCACGCGGACCGACACCACCGGGGCGCCCGGCGCGACACCGATCACGCCGATCGTGTTGTCACGCGCGGCGATGGTGCCGGCGACGTGGGTCCCGTGGCCATTCTGGTCCTGCGGCGTGGTGCTGCGACCAAGGAAGCTGCGGCTGCGCGCAGTGTCGACGTTGAGGTCGGGATGGGTCAGATCGATGCCGGAGTCGATCACCCAGGCGGTAGCGAAGGACCCTGCCGCGCCGCCGCCGACACGGGCGATGCCCCACGGCGTTTCCTGGGTCGATTGGATGCCCATCTGCGGCGCCGCAGTCGCCTGGATCGGCCCGGCCATCATGACCTGGTCCTGCTCGCAATAGTCGATGTTGGGATTGTTCGCCTGGAGCCGTTCCGCGGCCTGGGCCGGAACGTTGATGGCAAAGCCGCGAAGGGCGACGCTGTACACGTGGCTGACCTGGCCGCCGACGCTCTGGGCGGCGCGGTTCGCCGCTGCCGGCACATCGCCGCGGCCGACTTCGCGGTCCTTGAACACGCAGATATAGCTGCCCGGGATCTTGTCGCCGGCGCGCTGGGCGGCAGCGGGCGAGGCCATGACGGACGCTGACATTATGGCCGCGGAGGCCAGCAGGATCTTCTTCATTTGGTGCGCTTCCCCTTGTTCAGGCAGCTGGCGGATTCGTCGCCAACCCGAAGGAGAAGCTACCGCGGAAGACAAGGCTGTAAAGAAGAAAAATCGCGCTATAACAATGAGTTAACAGAGTGTTTCAGGCTTGAGTTCAGCCACTCGCGCCGGTGGGCCGACTGCGGAGATGCTGGCACGGGGCGACGGCTCGGCTGCTAGCGGACGGCGCCTCCGGTCAGGCCCGGCACGGCCGGCGAGGGGGCGGGCTGCGGTGCCTGCTCGTGTCTGCGGTGCCGCACAATGCGCGGCGTGATGACGATGTAGAGCTCGGTCCTGGCGCGGGTGGAGCGCTCGTTGCGAAAGACGGTGCCGAGGACCGGAATGTCGCCAAGGATCGGTAGCCGGCCCTTGGTCTTGAGGTTGTTCTCCTGGGTAAGGCCGCCGATCACGAACGTCTCGCCGTCGCGCACACTGGCCGAAGTCTCCGCCTCGCGCTGGCTGATGGTCGGATAGCCCTGGCTGAAGCCGGTCACCGAGGAGACCACGCCATAGATTTGCGAGGTGACGAAGCCGTCGGGACTGACCCGCGGTGCGATCTGCAGGGTCACGCCGACGTTGACGTACTGGACCTGCTGGCTGACCCCGTTGACTCCCGACAGGGTGATGGAGGTCAGGATCGGAAGCGCGTCGCCGGTGATGATCTTGGCGGTCGAGCCCGATTGGGCGGAGATGCGCGGCCGGCTGACGATCCGGCCTTCCCCCTTCTGGACCTGGGCATAGATGGCGGCCTGGATAACGCCCGACTTGAACGGCTCCAGCGGATCGTTGCCGAACGGCGTGTTGCCGCCGAGCGTGATCGAGCCGACCGCAATCTGCCCGTCGCGATTGGCAAGGTCGAGGCCGAGGTTGCGCACGCCCTGCTCGGTCAGTTCGACGAACTGGGTTTCGAGGATGACCGAATCGACCGGAATGTCGATCGCCGCGATCTGGGCCTTCACCCGGGCGATGCGCTCGGGCGTGCCCGTGATCCAGATGGCGTTGAGCCGCCGGTCGATAGCCAGGCCGCGACCGGGAAAGCTCTGCCCCAGGGGCTGCTGGTTCTGCTGCTGTTGCTGCTGGTTGTCGACGTTCTGGAAGCCGCCGGAGGTAGTGGCGATGGAGCCGAAGCCCGGCGCGCGGCGGATGAAGACATTGTTGGGCTGGATGGTCTCGCCCTCGACCAGCAGGCCGATGATCTCGCTGACGTCGGCATATTTGAGCGGCACCAGCTCGTAACTGTCGCCGTCGACCCCCGGCTCGACGTAGGCCGGAAGCTCGCTTGCCGGGGCCACCGGCTCGCTGCCCGAGCCGATCGGCCGAACCCCGATCGCCTCGTCGCCCGACAGCCGCTGGACGATCACCTGCACGGTACGGTCGCCGGCCGGCTCGACCCGGACCTGCGCGGGGGCGGCGGTGTCGAAGCGCCAAAGCAGCCCCGAATCGCCGACCTCGAACACCGCGCCGCGCACCAGCCCGCGATAGGTGCCGCGCTGCGGCACGCGCGGCGCCCGCAGGGTCGAGCGCATCAGCAATTCGGGGCGCGTCGGATTGTTGTTGAGCGCCGCCGTCTGCGGCTCGACCGGCGAAAAGCGCACCAGAAAGGCCGCGCGATTGTCGTCGAGGGTGACGGTCTTCACCTCCTCGACCACCGACGGCACCGGCTGCGCGGACAGGCCTGTTCCGGCCAGCAGAAAGCAAAGGGCAAGGCCCAGGCGCGCCGAGGCGCGTCGCACGTCGATCAGTTCGTCACCCTCCCGCCAGGCGTCCCCGCGCCCGAAGAAAATGCTGAAAGCGCGGCAGCTTAGGCGTGGTCAGCCAGCTTGCAAGGTGAATTATCCGCCCGTTTGCAACGGTTCGTCGATCCTCGCCGCGATCCTTTCCAAGGCGTGGCAGCTATGCCACGGGAGCGCTGAAGAGGAGTGACCCATTCCATGAAGACCAGAGCCGCCGTCGCCTTCGCCCCCAAGCAGCCGCTGGAGATCGTGGAGCTCGACCTGGAAGGACCGAAGGCGGGCGAGGTGCTGGTCGAGATCATGGCGACCGGCATCTGCCATACCGATGCCTATACGCTCGACGGCCTCGACAGCGAGGGTCTGTTTCCGTCCGTCCTCGGCCATGAAGGCGCCGGCATCGTGCGCGAGGTGGGAGCGGGGGTCACCAGCGTTGCGCCGGGCGACCATGTCATTCCCTTGTACACGCCCGAATGCCGCCAGTGCAGGTCGTGCCTGTCCGGCAAGACCAACCTTTGCACCGCCATTCGCGCCACCCAGGGCAAGGGGCTGATGCCCGACGGAACCAGCCGCTTCTCCTACAAGGGAGAGCTCATCCACCATTATATGGGCTGCTCCACCTTTTCGAACTTCACCGTCCTGCCCGAGATTGCGGTGGCGAAGATCCGCGAGGACGCGCCGTTTCAGACCAGCTGCTACGTCGGCTGCGGAGTGACCACGGGCGTGGGCGCCGTGGTCAACACCGCCAAGGTGCAGGTCGGCGACACTGTTGTCGTCTTCGGCCTCGGCGGAATCGGCCTCAACGTCGTTCAGGGCGCCAGGCTGGCGGGCGCGAGCCGGATCGTCGGCATCGACATCAACCCGGATCGTGAGGACTGGGGCCGCCGGTTCGGCATGACCGACTTCCTCAACACGAAGGCCATGAGCCGCGAGCAGGTGGTCACCAAGGTCGTCGAGCTGACCGACGGCGGGGCCGACTACAGCTTCGACTGCACCGGCAATACCGAGGTCATGCGCACCGCGCTCGAATGCTGCCACCGCGGCTGGGGCACCAGCATCATCATCGGCGTCGCCGAGGCCGGCAAGGAAATCGCCACCCGTCCGTTCCAGCTCGTCACCGGCCGCAACTGGCGGGGTACGGCCTTTGGCGGCGCCAAGGGGCGGACCGACGTGCCCAAGATCGTCGACTGGTACATGGACGGAAAGATCGCGATCGACCCGATGATCACCCATGTGCTCAAGCTCGAGGAGATCAACCGCGGGTTCGACCTGATGCACAGCGGCGAGAGCATTCGCGCGGTGGTGGTCTACTGACGCAAGCGTCATCCCCGCTTCGGTGGGAGTGACGAAGAAGATGAGGGAGGAAGAAACATGTTCTCGCACGTCATGATCGGCTCGAACGACCTCGAGCGGTCCAAGAAGTTCTACGACGCCCTGTTCACCGCCATCGGCGGGCGTGAAGGGCGGATCGATCCCAAGGGTCGCGTCATGTATCTGAAGGACGGCGGCATCTTCATCATCACGCAGCCGATCAACGGCGAGCCCGCGACCCATGGCAACGGCATGACCATCGGCTTCGCCGTCAGCGGCCCGGAGCAGGCGCACGCCTGGCACGAGGCGGGCATCGCCGCCGGCGGCACCCCGATCGAGGACGATCCCGGGATCCGCACCGGCGCCGGCGTCGCCCTCTACCTCGCCTATCTGCGCGATCCCGACGGCAACAAGATCTGCGCGATGCACCGGATGCCGGCCTGAACCTTGCATCCTCCCCGTCGCGAAGCGATGGGGAGGGGGACCGCTGCCGAAGGCAATGGTGGAGGGGCCAGCCTGGGTTGCGCCTGGCCCCTCCGTCTCGGCTTCGCCGAGCCACCTCCCTATTCCGCTTCGCGGAACAGGGAGGATCAGGAGACGCACATGGACATCACCTCCGACATCCTCAGCCATGGCGGCCGCCAGCTCGTCGTCACGCACGACAGCCAGGCGACCAACACGCCCATGACCTTCTCCCTCTTCCTGCCTCCGCAGGCAAAGACGGGGTCGGTGCCGCTAGTCACCTATCTGTCGGGCCTGACCTGCACCCATGCCAACGTCACCGACAAGGGCGAGTATCGCCGTGCCTGCGCGGAGCTCGGCCTTGCCTTTCTGGCGCCCGATACCAGCCCGCGCGGGCCCGCCGTCCATGATGCCGAAGGCTGGGACATCGGGCAGGGGGCCGGCTTCTATGTCGATGCGACCGAGGCGCCCTGGTCCGATCACTATCGCATGTGGACCTATGTCACCGATGAACTGCCGGGCCTCGTCGCGGCGGGCTTTCCGATGCTGGACATGGCTCGCCAGGGCATCACCGGGCACAGCATGGGCGGCCATGGCGCGCTTACCGTTGCCCTGCGTCAGTCCGGGCGGTTCCGCAGCGTGTCGGCTTTTGCTCCGATTGTCACCCCCTCAGAGGTGCCGTGGGGCGAGAAGGCCTTTGCGGCCTATCTCGGGCTCGACCGCGAGACCTGGCACCGCCATGATGCGGTGGCGCTGATCCGCGGCGGCGCGCGGGTCAGGGAACTGTTGGTCGATGTGGGCACGGCCGACCCGTTCCTGGAACAGGAACTGAAGCCCGAGCGGCTCGAGCAGGCCTGCGCCGAGGCCGGGCTGCCGCTAACGCTCAACCGCCGCAATGGCTATGATCACAGCTACCACTTCATCTCGACCTTCATGGCCGACCATCTTGCCTGGCATACGCAAAGGCTCCGCTGAAGGGTCGGAAATGGCGGAATTCTGCCGCTATGCTCCCGCCTTTCGGAAAACCTGTATCATTATTGCCACATAATTCTGCTTAAGCCCCGCTCGGGAAACCGGCGGACGACATCTCTCGTTGGGGGGTCGTCCGATTTCATCCGAGGGCGCGCAGGTCCTTGCGCGTCCTTGCCCAATGGGGAGTGTCCAGTGACAACACGCATCACCAAATTGGCCTTGCTCAGCACAGCCTCGGCAGCAGCCGCGGCCTTTGCTCTGCCTTCCGGCGCGTCTGCGCAGACCACGACGACGACCACCAACTGCACGGTTTCTGCGACCAACCCCACGGTCTTCAACTGCACCAACGGCACCACCGCGACCTCAACCGTCACCGTCACCGGCGGCACGCTGTCGAGCACCGGCGGGCTCGGCGCCTCGGCTACCACCGGCAATCTCACGGTTGATGCCACCGCGGTCAGCGGCGGCGTGATCCAGAACCAGACCGGCACTGCCGGCGGCAATGCCTTCACCCTCACCAACACCGGCACCGGCGGCGGGATCACCCTCAACGCCGCGGGCCAGGCCTTCCAGAGCACCGGCACCGACGTCGACGTGATCGAGTTCACGTCCACCAACGGCCCGGTCACCATCACCACCGGCAACCTGACGGCCGGCGGCAACAACAGCATCGGCATCTTCGGCCGGGGCGGCAGCACCACCAACCTCACCACCGGCAACATCAGCACGCTGGGCGGCCCGCTCGCGGTTGGTGCGACGGTGCAGTCCGGCGGCAACCTGTCGCTGACCAGCGGCACGGTGAACAGCTCGGGCGCGGGCATCTTCCTGCGCAGCGACACCGGCACCGTCACCTTCAACAGCGGCGCGATCAACGCGGTGAGCGGCGGCGTCGGCCTGAACGGCGTCGGTGTCACCTTCACCGGCAATGGCGTGACCAGCACCGGGTCGAACTCGGCGATCGACGCGCGCGCGACCACCGGCAACGTCACCATCCGCTCCGGCGCCGTTTCGGCGGCCGAGGGCATCGGCATCGAGACGCTGGCCACCACCGGCGCGATCGACATCGGCACCTGCCCGACGGTGGCGACCACCGGCATCGACAACGCCGGCATCACCGGCACCACCACGACTGGCAGCATCACGGTGAACTGCGGCGCGGTGACCACCGCCGGTGCCGGCAGCGACGGCGTCATGATCATGTCCGACACGGGCGCGGTCAACGTCACCACCACTTCGGTCAACACCGGCAACTTTGCTGACAGCGACGGTGTCAGCATCGACACGGACGGTGCGATCACCACCAATGTCGGCAATGTCACCACCCAGGGTGCGGACTCGGTCGGCCTGCTGATCACCGGCGGCCCGGGCAACATCCAGGCCGGCTTCGGCAACATCACGACCTCGGGGACGGGGGCCAGCTATCCGGTGCTGATCACCAGCACCAGCGGCAACATCAACCTTGCCGGCGGCAACGTCATGGCGATGGGCGCAGGCCAGATCGGCATCGAGCTGACCTCGGCCACCGGCGCGGTCACCGGCACGGTCGGCACGATCACCGCTAACGGTGCGGGCTCGCGCGGCCTGGTCCTGAACGGCGGCACCGGCGGCGCCGTGACCCTTACCACGGGCGCGGTCAGCACGGCCAATGACGGCATCGTCATTAACAACGGGGCCGATGCGATCACCCTCACCACCGGCACCGTGACCACCACGGAAGCCGATGCTCCGGGCGTGATGCTGACCAGCACCGGCGCGATCACCGCCAACACCGGCCTTCTCACCACCGGCGGCGCCAACAGCGCGGGCCTGATGGTCATGGGCGGCACGGGTGCGGTCACCGCCACCGTTGCCGGCGCTCGCACCACCGGTGCCAACTCGGATGCCATCGCCGTCACCAGCGCTGGCCCGGTCACTGTCACCAACAGCGGCACGATCACCGTCAGCGGCGCCAACAGCGTCGGCATCGATGTGGCCTCGACGGCCGGCACCGGTGCGGTGAACGTCACCACGGGCGTGGTCACCTCGACCGCCGCCAACGCTGCGGCCGACCCGAGCTTCTCGGCGGTTCGCGTCGTGGCTGCTGGCGCGGCTCCGGTCACCGTGACGGCCAACGGCAACGTCAGCACCACCAACGGCTCGGCCATTTGGGCGCAGACCGGCGGAACGGCTTCGGTAACCGTGGCCCAGGGCGCTACCGTGACCGGTCCGGTCGCGGTTACCCTTGGCGGGGCGACCGGCAACACGCTGGTGGTCAACGGCACCATCGGCAGCACCACGGCCACCAATCCGGCCTTCGTGGTTGCTGGCGCGGGTCCGCTCACCCTTACCCTGGGCGCGACCGGCACCATCAACGGTCCGCTGACCTTCACCGGCGGTGCCGATAGCTTCACCAACAACCGGACGGGCGGCCTGACCCAGGTCGGCGCGATCAACTTTGGTGCGGGCAACGACACCTTTGCCAACACGACCGGCTTCACCCAGACGGCCGCGATCACCCTTGGCGACGGCGACGACACGCTCACCAACTCGAGCGTGTTCAACATGACTGGCACCGTCGACTTCGGCGCCGGCACGGACGTCTTCAACAACACGGCGGCCGGAACGGTGAACGTCACGGCGGCGTCCAGCCTGCTCGGGCTCGAGACGCTGACCAACGCGGGCACGTTCAACCAGAACTTCGGCCTGACCTTCGACGGCGGCAACACGACGGTGACCAACTCGGGCACCTTCAATGCGGCTGCGGGGACGGTCGACTTCGGTGCCGGCACGGACGTCTTCACCAACACGGGCACGCTCATTGCCCGCAGCGGTGCGACGACCTTCGCGGGTCTCGAGACCTTCAACAACAATGCGGGTCTCATCGACCTTCGTGACGCCACCCCGACTGCCGGCGACGTGTTCACCGTATCGGGCAATTATGCTGCGACGGGCAACGCCCGGCTCGGCATCGACGTGGTGAGCGGCGGTACCCTGACGGCCGACCGTCTGGTGGTCGGCGGTGCGGTCACCGGCACCACCCAGGTGCTGGCGGCGTTCACCGGCACGCCGGTGATCGACACCACCGGTGCCCTGATCGTCGACACCGGCGCCACGTCGGTTCCGGCCGGCGCCTTTGTTCTGAATGGCCTGACCAACCAGGGCTTCATCAACTTCGCCTTGGAGACCCGCGGCGGTGACGTCTTCCTGACGGCCCGTCCGGACGAGGCGATCGTCGACCAGCTGTTCGTCGGCCGCATGGCGGACGACCTCTGGTACCAGTCGGCCGAGGCCTACCAGGCCTATGCGCTCAGCCGCCGGATCGAGTATGGCAACGAGCGTCGTGGTCCGGTCGGGATCTGGGCCCAGCTCTACGGCGGCAAGCAGCGGTCGGGCGATCGTGACGCCCAGTTCACGGCGTTCAGCACCGACCTCACTGCCTCGAACCGCTTCGAGCAGGCCGAGCGCGGCGCCCAGGTCGGTCTCGACTTCGGTGTTCAGAACTTCGTGGTCGGCGTCACCGCCGGTTACGAGCGGGCCGAGGGTGACACGGACCTTGGAAGCGAGCTTGTTGCCGAGGGCTACAACTACGGTGCCTATGCCCAGTTCGGGGCCGAGCAGGGTCTCTATGCCGGCGTGCTGGTCAAGCGCGACGACTTCGACCTGCGCATGTCCAACAATGCGATCGGCGGCGGCATGGCGATGCCGGAAGGCCGGAGCACTGGCATCGACGGTGAAGTGGGCTTCCGCTTCGGCAATCCGGGCGGGGTCAACATCGACCTCGGAGCGGGCGTGAGCTACGTCCGCAGCCGGGTCGACGACTACAGCTTCGGCAACATCGGCTTCGAGGACGAGCGTCACACCAGCACGCGCGGCCGTCTGCAGGCGCGGGCGAGCTTCGCGGGTGCGCTGGCGCCGTTCGTCGACGCCAAGGTGTTCCGCGAGTTCGGTGACGAGAACGAGCTGACGCTTCGTTCCGGCACGCTGAGCACGACGCTGGCCGATCCCAAGCGTGGCACCTGGGCCCGGGTCGAGGGCGGTCTCGGCGGCGGCGTCGGCGGTGGCCCGCTGATCAGCGGCTGGGTCGACCTCGGCGACGTCAAGGGCTGGGGCGTCCGCGGCGGCTTCCGCTTCTAAGCGGCACCGTCACGGCCAACAGGAAGGGCGCCGGGAGCAATCCCGGCGCCCTTTCTTTTGCGCCTCCCTGAAGGGAAGGTGGCCCGGCGAAGCGGCGACGGAGGGGTGAGGAAACGAACCCTGCTGTTGCGCTCCTCACCTCCCGCTTGCGCGTTTCGCGCAAGCTGCCCTCCTGAAGGAGGGCGGCGACTTTAGGGCGCCCAGTGGATGTCGATCGGCTGCTCGGCTTCTGCAAGAACCCGCCCGATCGGAAGCCGGCTCGACTGGCCATCGGCGATCGCCTGCTCGAGGATCTTCCTCTTTTCCGCACCGGTGATGGTGATGATCAGCGTCCGCGACGACAGCAGCGCGGCCCGGGTCAGGGTCACGCGCCCCACCGGGGCTTCCGCCGGAAGCGGATCGGGACGCACTCCGACTGCCCGCCGGGCCTTGGGCGCGTCGAGCGCGTTCTGAAGGTCGGGTCCCGCGAAGATCGAGGCCGTGTGGCCATCTGCGCCCATGCCGAGCCACACAAGATCGGGCGGCCAGGGAAGGTCCTGAAGGCGGGCATCGGCGATGTTGCCGGCGGCCTCGATGTCGTCATTCTCGCCGCCGATCGGCACCACTCGCGCGCCTGCCTTCATGAAGCTCTGCGCCAGCAGCCGGGCGTTGCTGAGCTCGTCCTGCACCGGCACCAGCCGCTCGTCGGTTGGGATCAGCGTGACCTTCTTCCACGGCAACTTGGCCCGGGCCAGCCGTTCAAAGACGGGGAGGGGGGTCTTGCCGCCGGGCAGTGCCAGCAGCGAAGCGTTGCGCGCGTCCACTGCGCTTTCAACGATGAAGCCGACGTCGCCGGCGACGGCCTCCGCCAGCTCCTCGACATCGTCATATTCCCACCATTCGGCCTCGATCATCGCGCCGTGCCTTTCCTTTCGAGCGTGTCAGGCGAGGGCGCTTCGGCCCAAGCGCCAAGCGGGTCAAGCGCTAACGCGTCCCGGCACTTGAGTCATGATCCCGTCACCGGCATCGGTCTAGCGGGCAGAGACAGCCTGCCAGCCTGAAGGATCGCCCATGCTCCTCGACCGCCGCCAGTTCGCCGCCGCCGGCCTCGCCTCCGCTGCCTTTGCAGGGCTCGCCAGGGCCGCCGTCGAGGTTCAGCGCGACGGCGGCTACCGGAACGAAGTCGCCGGCTACGGGCCGCTCGGCAAGGATCCGCAGGGGCTGCTCGACCTGCCCGCGTCCTTCTCCTACGCCGTGCTGTCGCGTTTTGGCGAGGCGATGGACGATGGCTATCTCACTCCCGACAAGTTCGACGGCATGGCCTGCCTTGCGCTTCCCGGCGGCAAGGCCGCGCTGGTGCGCAACCATGAGCTTCGCCCCGAGGACCAGCATCGCGGCCCGGCCGGCGGGATCAGGCGCCTTCAGGACAGGCTCCTTGCCGAGCCTCATTACGGCAAGGACGACCGCGGCCGGGTCCTGCCCGGCGGCACCTCCACGCTGATCGTCGATGCCCGCACCGGACGGCGTGAGGCGCACTTCCTGTCGCTGGCCGGCACGGCGGTGAACTGCGCCGGCGGTCCGACGCCCTGGGGCAGCTGGCTGACGTGCGAGGAGAGCAGCCTTGCCGCACCGGAGACCGAGCGCTCGCACGGTTGGGTGTTCGAAGTGCCGGCGGGCCAGCGCGGGCTCGGCCAGGCGGCGCGTCCGCTGACCGCCCTTGGCCGCTTCCGTCACGAGGCGGCCGCGACCGATCCCGCGACCGGCATCGTCTACCTGACCGAGGACCGCGACGACGGCCTCTTCTATCGCTTCCTCCCGAGCCGGCCCGGTAAGCTCGTGGAGGGTGGCCGCCTCCAGGCGCTGGCCTTTGTCGAGGGTCCGGCCGACAGCCGCAACTGGAACGGCATAGGCTTCGCCCCGCGCACCAGCCGGGCAGTGCGCTGGATCGACCTTGAGGAGACCGACGCGCCGAAGGACGACCTGCGCCAGCGCGGGGCGGCGGCCGGCGCCGCCATCTTCGCCCGCGGGGAAGGCCTGCACGCCGGCAAGGGCGAATATTATTTTACCTGCACCAGCGGCGGCTCGGCGAAGCTCGGGCAGATCTTCCGCCTGCGTCCAGCCGCGCCCGGGCGCGCAGAGACCCTCGACCTGTTCTTCGAGTCCGGCGACAGCCAATTGTTCGAATATGGCGATAACCTGACGGTTGCTCCCAACGGCCACCTTGTCGTGTGCGAGGACCGCCCGGGCAGTGCAGTCAACTACCTGCGCGGCGTCACTCCGGCGGGCAAGGTCTACACCATCGCCCGCCTGCATGCCGCAACCGAGCTCGCCGGCGCGACCTTCAGCCCGACGGGCGAGATCCTGTTCCTCAACATCTATGCGCCCGGCGTTACCGTCGCCATGCGCGGGCCGTGGAACAAGGCGATAGAGATCTAGAGGCCGACGACGGGAGAGCCGCGCCGGCCCTCCCGTCCTTTCTCAATGCTGGTGGGCCTGCGGGCGGCGCTTGCCGGGCAGCGGCTCGGACGAGCCTTCCCACCAGTAAGGCTGGCGGGTGCGAGTGCCGGTCGCCTGTTCGTTTAGCATCGCTGCGTCGAACAGCCGGCCGCCCTGCATGACATGGCTGATCTTGTCGCTGTTGCGGATATTCTCCAGCGGATTGGCGTCGAGCACGACGAGGTCGGCGAGCTTGCCGGCTTCGATGCTGCCGATGTCCCGCTCCATGCCGAGCGTCTTCGCCGGCATCACCGTCGCAGCCTGTAGCGCCTGGAGCGGGGTCCAGCCGCCCTTGGCGAAGCTCCACATCTCCCAATGAGCGGCGATGCCGTCCTGCTGGCCGTGGGCACCGATGTTCACCTGGATGCCGCGATCGGCAAGCTTGCGGGCCTCGCGCGCTGCCCAGGTGTCGGCATAATCCTCCTCGGGGGCAAGCTCGCGCCGGGCGGAGGTGGCGGCGAGGATGCCGGGCGGCACGTGCCGGGTCAGCAGCGGATGCCGCCACACGTCCATCCGCGCCCGCCAGTAGGGATCGCCGCCGGGCCCGCCATAAGCCACCACCAGGGTCGGCGTGTAGTTGACCTTCGTCTGAGACCACATCTGCAGCACGTCATCATAGAAGACGCTGCCCGGCACATTGTGCTCGACCGTCGCATTGCCGTCCTGGATCAGGCTCATGTCCATGTTGAACAGCGACCCGCCTTCGGGAACGACCAGCATGTTCTCGGCCTGCGCGGC
>ERZ1066119.1281-NODE-1281-length-13906-cov-14.139845_pt1 | contig 13906 bp, 8 predicted proteins | sample MGYA00382766_ERZ1066119 | MGnify/ENA primary metagenome ERZ1066119 (study PRJEB33369, sample SAMEA5778349) | biofilm metagenome | biome: Industrial cooling water; feature: Water cooling tower basin; material: Biofilm | place: United Arab Emirates | collected...
GTCGCCGGCCTGCGCGTCGCTCACGCCCGGCGCCGGCAGCGCGCTCGCCCCCGCGCCGGCCGACGGCGTGGGCGCGGGCGACAGGGGGCCGGCCTGCGCGGGGTCGCTCTTGGCCGGGTCCGCGAGGCGCGGGTTGGTCACGCGCGGGTCCGAATTCGCGCTCACGGCCGCGCCCCCGCGCCGGCGCCCTCACAGGGCGCGCTCACGTGAGCACCGCCAGCAGGATCTGCGTCAGGAAGTAGTCCACGATCAGGATCGCGATGCTCGACGCCACCACCGTGCGCGTCGTCGCCACGCCCACGCCCTCGGTGCCGCCGGTCGTCGCCAGGCCGTAGTAGCACGCGCTCGTCGTGATGATCCCGCCGAACACGAACGGCTTGACGAGCCCCTGGATGAAGTCGTTGGGGATGAGCCCGAACGCGAACCCGCCGGCCGCGATCTGCTCCCACACCGTCCGCCAGTAGAACGACGACGGCAGCCCCACGTACAGCCGCGCGATCAGGTTGCCCCCCAGGATGCCGACGAGGTCGTTGATGACCGTGAGGAGCGGCAGCATGATCAGGCCGGCGAGCACGCGCGGCGTCACCAGCTTCTTGATCGGGTCGGTGCCTAACGTGTTGAGCGCGTCGATCTGCTCGGTGACGCGCATCGACCCGATCTGCGCGGCCACGCCCGACCCCACCCGCCCCGCCACCATCAACCCGGCCAGCACCGGCCCTAGCTCGCGGATCATCGACGCGCTCACCAGCGAGCCGATGTACTGCGTGGCCCCGAACGTCCGGAGCTGCACGCTCGACTGGAGCGCGAGCACCATTCCGGTAAAGAACCCCGTGAGCAGCACGATGCCGAGCGACTGGACGCCGATCGCGTCCATTTGCTGCACGAGGTCGCCGCCGTAGAACGGCCGGGCGAACACGAACCGGAGGGCCTTCCACGCCACCTGCACGTAGTTCTGCACGCCCTGCACGGTGTTCAGCGCGGCGGCGTTGAGGCGGGCGACGAGGGCGGGCACCGGGGGGGGCTGGGGGCGGAGCAGGCGGCGGAGCAGGCGGCGGGGTATGCCGGACGCGACCACCCTGCAGGCAGGCCGGCCTGCCCCGGGCGGGGGCAAGCGCCGTGCCCGCCGCGTTGACCGCTCGGCGGCCCCCGCCTACGGTTCGCGTCCATGCCCACCCACGACCGGACCTCGCTCCCCGCGCTCCCCCGCCCGCGCCTGGAGGCGCTGCTCGCCGCCGCCGCCGCCCAACGGGTTGTCGTGGTCGGCGACGCGATGCTGGACGTCTACCTCCGCGGCGACGTCGAGCGCATCTCGCCCGAGGCCCCGGTCCCCGTCGTGCGCGTCCGCGAGCGGCGCGACGCGCTCGGCGGCGCCGCGAACGTGGCCCAAAACGTCGCCGCGCTCGGCGCCGGCTGCACGCTCGTGGCGGCCGTGGGCGACGACGCCGGCGGCGAGCGCCTGCGCGCCGCGCTCGCCGGCATCGGCGCCGACCCGTCCGGGCTCGTCACCGCCGCGCGCCCGACGACCACCAAGACCCGCGTCCTCGCGCGCAGCCAGCAGGTCGTGCGCTTCGACGAGGAGGACGACGCCGACCTCGACGCCGCCGACGCCGAGCGCGTGGTGGACGCGGTGCGCGCCGCCCTGGCGGCGGGGGCGACGGCGCTCGTCTTGGAGGACTACAACAAGGGCGTGCTCGTCCCCGCGGTGATCGAGGCGAGCATCGCCCTCGCCCGCGCGGCCGGCGTGCCGGTGGTCGTCGACCCCAAGTTCCGGAACTTCTTCGCCTACCGCGGCGCCACGATCTTCAAGCCCAACCGCCGCGAACTGGAGGCCGCCCTCGGCGCCGCCGTCGACCTCGCGCACCCCGAGGCGCTCCCAGCCACCCTGGAGCGGCTCGGCGCCGAGCACCTGCTGCTCACGCTCGGCGAACGCGGGATGGCCCTGCTCTCGCGCGACGGCGAGCCGTTCCGCGTCCCCACCGCCGCCCGCGAGGTGTACGACGTGGTCGGCGCCGGCGACACCGTGACGGCCTACCTCGCGGTCATGCTCGGCGCCGGCGCCACCCCCCGCGAGGCCGCCGTGGTGGCGAACTTCGCGGCCGGCGTGGAGGTCGGGAAGCTCGGCGCGCAGAGTGTCTACGCGGACGAGGTGCTGGCCGCCTACGACGACGTGGCCGCGGAACACGGCGCCGCCGCGTAGCTTCCCGGCGACGCGGCAGCGGCGGCGGGCGCGGGGTCCTTAGCTCAGCGGTTAGAGCAGGCGACTCATAATCGCTCGGTCGTGGGTTCGAATCCCACAGGGCCCATCCCCTTCCACCGTCTGCCGCGCCCGGTTACCATTGGACTCCCGACGCCGGGCACCCCCGGCCGACGGGCGCATAGCTCAGCTGGTTAGAGCGCTGCTTTCACACAGCAGAGGTCCGGGGTTCGAGTCCCTGTGCGCCCACTGCCGCGCCGAGCGCGGCCCTCACCCGGCGGACCCCCCGCCGACCCGCAGCACCCCGCAGACGCACATGCCTTTCCGGTTCCCCCGGCCGCTGCTCATCGCCGCGGCCTTTTTCGTGTTTGCCCCCGTCGCCGGCCGCGCGCAGGGGACGATCCCCACGCTGCCCGGCGGCCAGCGCCCTACGGCCGACCAGGCGCAGGCCATCTTGCAGTCGCGCCCGGACCTCGTCCAGCAGCTCCAGCAGCGGCTGCGGACGAGTGGGCTCACGCCTGACCAGGTGCGCGCGCGGCTCCGCGCCGAGGGGTACCCGGAGTCGCTACTGGACGCGTACCTGCCGGGCGGCGGGGGGCGCGGGACGGCCGGTGACACGCTCAGCAACGGCACGTTGCTGAATGCGATGGACGCGCTCGGCATTGCCGACTCCGTCGATCTTGACGTGCTCGGAGGAAGCGTCGGCCTCCGCCGCGCGGGACGGCCGACCAGCGCGCGCGTCGCAACCGGCGCCCGCGATTTCCTCGAAGACACGCTGCCGCGCTACACCGGCGCGCGGCTCCCCGACTCGACCGGTCGCCCGCGGGCCGACCGCGGATTCGAGGACGGCCGGTCGCCGGGAGATACCAGCGGGGGACGGCGGCGCGGCCTGGGATTCGGGCGCGACACGAGTCGCGCCACGACGGACAGCGCGCGCGCCGCGCGCGACAGTGGCCTTGCCATCTTCGGCCTCGACCTGTTCGCCAACGCCGAGGCCACGCAGTTCGACGCCAACCTCGCCGGGCCCGTGGACCAGAACTATCGGCTCGGGCCCGGCGACCGTCTGGTCCTGATCCTGACGGGCGACGTCGAGCAGTCGAGCAACTTGCAGGTCACGCGCGAAGGGTTCGTCGTCGTGCCGCAAGTCGGGCAACTGTATGTGGCGAACCTCACCCTGGGCCAGCTCGAGACGGTGCTCGCGGGCCGGTTGGGCCGCGTCTACTCCGGGATTCGGAGCGGCGCCACCCGGTTCTCGGTCAGCGTGGCGCGCCTCCGCACGAACCAGGTGTTCGTGATCGGCAACGTAGCGCGCCCCGGCAGCTACCGCGTCTCGAGTGCCGGCACGGCCCTCACGGCGCTCTTCGCTGCGGGCGGACCGAGCGAAAACGGGTCCCTCCGCCAGGTACAGATCCGCCGCGGCGGCCGCACGGTCGAAACCCTCGACGTGTACGACTACCTGACCCGGGGGGACGCCTCGCGCGACGCGCGGTTGGAGAGCGGCGACGTGGTGTTCGTGCCCCCGCGCCTGGCGCGCGTCCGCGCGGTGGGCGAGGTGTTGCGGCCCGCCACGTTCGAGGTCCGACCGGGGGAGACGCTGGCGGACGTCGTGCGGTTCGCCGGCGGGTTCACGGCGCTCGCGGCCCCGCGTCGCATCACCATCGACCGGGTCCTCCCGCCCGCGCAGCGCGGGACCGGCGGCCGCGACCGTGTCGTGCTCTCAGCCGTGGCCGCCGGCCTGGGCGAGACGCCGTCCATACCCCTGACCGCGGGCGACGTGATCCGCGTCGGCCGCATCTCGGCGCGCGTCGCCAGTCGTGTGCTCGTTCGGGGCAACGTGGTGAGCCCCGGTCCGGTCGGCTTCCGCCCCGGTCAGCGGGTGTCGGACGCGCTCCGCGCCGCGGGCGGGCTCAAACCCGACACCTACCTGGGCCGGGTGTTGGTGTCGCGGCTGGAGCCGGACAGCACGCGCACCCAGCTCGGCGTGGTCCTGCGCGACACTACGGGCGTGGTGCTCAACGACTTCCAGCTCCGCGACGACGACGAGATCGAGGTGTTCTCGGTGACCGCCTTCCGCCCCGAGCGGTCGGTGAGCATCGGCGGCGCGGTCGAGCGCGGCGGGCGGTTCGTGTACCGGTCCGGCATGACGCTCCGCGACCTGATCCTGCTCTCGGGCGGGCTTCGGGAAGGCGCACTGCTCACGTACGCCGAGATCGCGCGCCTCCCGGCCGACCGCACCGGCGGCGTCACCGCGACCACGCTGCGGGTCCGCCTCGACAGCACCTACCTCTTCGACGCGAACGACGCCAGCGGCGCCTACGCGCGGGTCCCTGGCGTGCCGGCGCCGGCCCGAGGCGCGCCCGAGGTCACGTTGCTGCCGTACGACAACGTGCTCATCCTCCGCCAGCCGGACTTCGAGTTGCAGCGCGTCGTGTTTCTCGGCGGCGAGGTGCGATTCCCAGGGCGCTACGCCTTGCGCCGCAAGTCCGAGCGGCTGAGCGACCTGATCGCCCGCGCCGGCGGACTCACGAGCGAAGGGTACGCCGACGGCGTCGTGTTCTTCCGAACCCGCGACGGTACCGGGCGGGTGGGCATCGACCTGCCCGGCGTCCTGCGCGACGGGCGCGGGCGCGACAACTTCGTCCTCCAGGACGGCGACAGCGTCGTGGTGCCGTCGTACAACCCGGTGGTGCAAGTAGCCGGCAGCGTCAACGCGCCTGGCGCTGTGGCGTGGGTACCGGGGCGGAACCTCGATTACTACGTGCGAGGCGCCGGAGGCCCGGGGCGCGACGCGGACCTGCGACGCGCGTATGTGCGACAGCCCAACGGGAAGGTCGAGAGCGTGCGCCGGCGGCGCTTCTTCTACGACGACGTCCCGGGGGTCCGGGCGGGGGCGCAGGTATTCGTACCGACGCGGGCGCCGGGGGAGAACTCGTTCCAGCAGACCTTCACGGTGATCGCCCAGGTGATCGGCGTGTTGGCGACCATCGCGACGACGCTGGTCGTGGTCACGCGGTAGCCGGCGGGTCCGGCCTCGGGTCCGGCTTCGGAGTCGGCTGCCGGGCCGGCCCCGACCGGCCCGGCAGCCGACGGGGTGACTACCGCGTCGTCACGGTGTCGCGGCCGCCCGCGGGGTGGGCCCGAAGCGCCACCCGGCGTCGAGGCGTACCCCGTACGCGTCGCGCCTGAAGTTTCGGTTGAGCTGCGCGAGGGCGGTCGCCCCCACCACGAGATCCTGACGACGGCCGAACCGCAGGCGCTCTAGCCTCGCGTAGTTCAGCACGTCCCACCGATCACTCGGCGCGCCCTCGCCAACCGGTACCTGGACCACGCGCCGGGCGACCTCCGCTGTCCAACGCCCCCGAGCCGTATACCGGTCGTACCCGATCGTCGTGGCCAGGCCGCCCTGCCCCGCAGCCGAGCCCAGGACCTGGCCGAGGTAGGTATGGCCCTGCCGAATCGGCGTGTGGACGTAGGGGCGAGTTTGCCCACGGAGCCGCACGAGGTGCGTGACACGCGTATTGAGCGTCTCGAAGCGCAGCGCGGTCAGCGACCCGTCCGACCGGCGGAACACCCGACGCGCCCCGGCCGCCCACCCCGAGTTGTGGTCGGGCTCCTGCCAGAAGTCCCGCCCGTCCACGCTCGCGTCGTTGCGCATGAACTCCCCCCACACCTCGGCGCCCGCGAACACCCACCGGCCCCACAGGCTCGCCAGTTGGTTCTGCGGGGTCGTGCCCGCGGGGTCCCCCCCGTTCCCGAAGAACGTCTGCACGAGCGACCGCACGCGCGGCCCGACGTTGCCGTTGTCCGGGTAGTGGCCGTGGAACAGCCGGGCGCCCCCGAGCTCCAGGCCCGGGACCCCGCGGATCGTGAAGACGGCGGCCGCCGCGGTCAGGATGCGCGTGGCCGAGTCGGCCGGCACGGTGGAGTAGCGCGACTGGGCGAGCCGGCCGGCCTGCACCTGCACCTGCACGGTCCCGACGCCGATTGGGATCGGGCGCCCCGTGCCGACGAACACCCGCGGGAAGCCACCGGCGTTCGTGCCCAGGATCAGCGGGTCCGCCAAAGCGGGACCGATCCACTGGTTCGCGGTCGACACCCCCGCCGCCAGGCCCAGGGCATCCACGCGTACCGTGGACTGGCCGAGCGACGCCGTCGCGAACGGCCGGCTGCCGAAGCGTTGCGGCGCGTCGATGGATGACGGCTCCAGCGCGTCGGCGAACCGCTGCGGGCCGGCGAGGCCGTTCGGCACGATGCCGGTCGCCTGGTTCATCGCCCACGCCACCTCCGGCTCGAGGCGCACCGAGAACGCGCGCCACCGGGCCGCGATCCCGCCGCGGGCCGCGGCCGTCACGCCGCGACCCGTCCACGCGAACCCGTCGTTCAGCGAGAACGGCGCGGTCGAGTTGTAGACCAGGTGCGCGCCGGGCGCGAGGAGCGCGAACCGCGCCCGCCCGCCGGACGCCCGGCCCGCGCGGGCGCGCCACGGGTGCGCTGCCGTGTCGGACAGCGCGCCGCGCAACACGCCCGGCGCGGCCGGGCGCAGCGTGAACGGGGTGGGCCGTGTAATCCCTGCCACGCCCAACATGCGCAGGTACATTTCTTCCTCGCTCCCGACCGCCGCGTCCGACCAGTCGGCGAGGCGGCCCGCGGTCAGCAGGGTGAACCCCTGCGCCGCGGCCTCCCGCGGTCCCGCGGCGATGGCCGCCGCACACACGACGGCCGCCGTCGCGCCCTGCCGCGCGCCGTGCGCCCGCCTCCGTCTCTGCGTCATCGTGCTCCGCGTCTCGCTCGTGAAGGCCCACCCGCCGCGGCGCGTTGCGCGCCGTGCGCAATGTACGGCGGCATGGCGCGGACGCGCCGCACGAGCGCCGGGTCTGGCGACGCTTGTGCCGCTGGCGACGCTTGCCACGTTGCCGACGGTCGCAACGCTCGCCACGCCGAACGTCGCGTCGGCGCAGGGCGGGCGCGCCCCCGCGCCGGGCAGCGTCGCGTGGACAACGACCACCCTCACCACGCTCGCCACCCCGGCCGAGGACCGCACGCGGCTCGGCCACCTGCTCGGCCGTGACTCGACCGCTGGGTTTCTGCTCCGCTCGCCGCGGCTCGGGCCGTTGCCGGAGGCGGGGCCGAGCGGCGCGGCCGCCGGCATCCTGCCCGAAGTGCTGCTCGTTCACAACTCCGACATCCCGAGCGCCGACAACGACGGCGCACTCTGGGCGGGGCGCGGGGCGAGCGTGTTGGTCCGGGGTGGCCTCGCCGCCCGCATCGGCCGGGTCACCGTGGTGCTGGCCCCCGAAGTCGCGCACTCGCGGAACGCGGGGTTCGCGAGCACTCCCGCGCTGCTGAGCGGGCAGCGGCCGTTCACGGGCCCGTTCGCCCCGCCGTGGTTTGCCGGTCCCTACGCGATCGACCTACCCATCCGGTTCGGCGACCAGTCTTACACGGTCCTGGGGTTCGGCCAGAGCTCGGTGACGTACGGGGCCGGACGCGTGGCCTTCGGGGCGTCGACCGAAAACCAGTGGTGGGGCCCGGGGGTCCGCAACGCGCTGCTACTGAGCAACGCAGGTGAGGGGTTCCCCCACGCGTTCGTGCGCACGGCGCGCCCGCTCCGGACGCGGCTGGGCGACGTCGAGGCGCGGTGGTTCCTCGGCACCCCGACGAGATCGCTTTTCGCCGCCGCGGATGCGGCGGCGGAGCGCGGCCGCGTTCTCAACGGGGCCGCGGCCACGCTGGCGCTTCGCTCGGCACCCGGCCTCACCGTCGGGCTCGCCCGGCTCGTGCTGTCGTCCGAGCGCACGTTCGGCGGCGGCCTGGGCCGCGCCCTGGACGTGCTCGTACGTCACGACAACCTCGGCACGGGCGACACGCTCCGCACCGACCTGAAGAGCGACCAGCTCGCTTCCGCATTCGCCCGCTACGTCGTCCCGGGCGCGCGCGCCGAGGTGTACGGCGAGTTCGCCCGGCTGGAGCTGCCGCGCACGCTCCGGGACTTCCTGACGGCGCCACTCAACACTGGGGCGTACACGCTCGGCCTGGCGCACGCCTGGGCGGGGCCTCGGGCGGGGACGTTCCGCGCCGGCCTCGAAGTCTCCAATCTGGAACAGTCGCGCACGTTCACCGATCGCCCCCCGCCACCCGACTTCTACACCGGGCGCGCCGCCCCCGCCGGGTTCACCACGCGGGGCCAGCCGCTCGGCGCGGCCATCGGCCCGGGGTCGCAGAGTCAGTGGGCAGCGCTGGACTACTTCGCGCGCCGGTGGGACGCCGGGCTGTTCGCCCAGCGCGTCCGGCACCAGAACGACGCGCTCTACCGCGTCCCCGCGCCTAACACCTTCCGCAACGACGTGTCCCTCGCCGGCGGCTTCCGTGGGGGTGTGCGGGCGGCCGGCGTGGACGCGCGGGCCACCCTCACGGCGACCCGGCGCCTGAACTACCTGTTCCAGAACGGCACGTTCAACTACCTCGGCATCGGCAGCGTCGACGTGCACAACCTCACGCTGGCGGTCAGCCTCGCGCCGACCGGAAGGGCGCACGCCAGGCCGCCGCGTTAGGCCGCCGCGTTAGGCCGCCCGCCCCGGCCGGCGCGCCCGGCGCCTACGGGGCCCGCAGCACCAAAGTCCCGTCCAGGTTGGGGGGCAGCCACTCGTGCCGCGTCTGCAGCCTCACCCCGGCGAGCGTGACGGGGGGCCGGCCGTCGCGCTCCACCGTGAAGTCCAGGACCACGACCCCCGCGGCCAGCGGGCGCACGTCGTAGATGAAGCGGCCCGCCCCGAAGGTGACCATCGGGGTGCGCGTGTTGGCGGTCGGCGCCACCTCCACCCCGCCCCGCCGTACCGCGGTCACCCGCGCGTCGTCCACCGGCGCCCCGGTGGCGGCATCGAAGAGTTCGCCCACCACGGTGAGGAAGGGCTCGCGGGTCCAGCGGCCGAGCACGCTCCCGTCGCCCCGAGTCCGGCTCGCGCGCACGGGCACGCCCGCGACGCGGTATGGGATCCCGCCAGGCGGCGTCACGGCGACGTCCACGGTCACGTCGCCCTCTTCGCGCGCCGGCAGGGCGACCTGCCACCAGCCGTCGGCGTTGGTGGTCGTCGCGGCCGAGGCCTGGCTGACCTCAACGCCCCCCACGCGGACGACCTCCACCCGCACCCCGGGCGCGGGGCGGAGCGGCGGGATGTTGGCGCCGGACAGCGGGTCGCGGTCCGCGTCGGTGGGCGTGCCGCGGTCTACGATCTGGCCGCTGACGCCGACCCGCGGCGCCTGGTCGCACGACGCCACGCCCGCACACGGGTCACACGCCACGATCGCAAGCGTCGACCCGCCGACGCCCCACGCCAACGCCAGGCGCCGGCCGAGACGCAACCTGGCGCGCGCGTGCGGGCGTTTCACCTCGTCCATCCGCCGTTCCCACCGTCAGAGAAGACCATGCCAATCCGCGGCGATGCGGCGCGCCGCAAAGCCCCGTCCTCGTAAGCTCTCCCTCGGCGGGGCGTATCTCCAGTCGCCGGGCTGCGGGCCGTTGCGCCCTTGCGCGGTGCGTGGGGCGCGGTTCAGCTACGTCGGATGTCTGACCGCCGTCCCGGAGCGCCGCCCGCTTCGCCCCCGCTCATCTCCGTCTGCATCCCGGCGTACAACCGCCCCGCCGAGCTGCGCGAGCTGCTCGACTCGATCGCCGCGCAGGACTTCTCGGACTACGAGGTGGTGATCTGTGAGGACGACTCGCCGGAGCGCGCCGCGCTGCGCGGGATCGCGGAGGCGTACGCGCCGGAGTTCGCCGGCCGCCTGCGCTACCACGAGAACGCCGAAAACCTCGGCTACGACGCCAACTACCGCGAACTGATCCGCCAGGCGCGCGGGACGTTCTGCCTGGTGATGGGGAACGACGATGTACTGGCTCCGGGCGCCCTGGCGACGGTCGCCGACGTGGTGCGGCGCACGCCCGACGTCGGCGTCGTCCTCCGGACGCTCGCGTACTTCCGCGGCACGCCGGCCGACTACCACACGATCGCGCGGTACTACCCGGACGAGGTGCGGTTCCCCGCTGGCGTCGCCTCCATCCCGTACTTCTACCGGCGCGCCGGGTTCATCTCCGGGCTGGTGTTCCGGCGGGAGGACGCGCTGGCCGCCGCCACCGACCGCTTCGACGGGCTGGTGTACTACCAGCTCTACGTGGTCGCGAGCGTGTTGCAACGGCGCCCGGGGGTCATCGTCCCCGAGGTGCTCGCGTACTACCGCGAGGGGGCGCAGAAGGCCTTCGGCACCAACGCGCGCGAACGCGGCCGCTTCACCCCCGGCGAGCAGAACGCCATCCCCGAGGCACTCCGGCTCGTCGAAGGCATCCTCGGCATCGCGCGCGGCTTCGACGCCATGCACGGAACCGACCTCCACCGGCGCGTGCAACGGGACTTCGCCCGGCACAGCCTAGCCACCTTCGTGCACCACGGCGAGCAGTCGCGGCGGGAGTACGCGGAGCTCTACGCCGGGCTCGCGCGGATGGGGTTCTGGCGCTACCCCGCCTTTCACGTCTCCGCGCTCGCCGTGGCCGCCCTGGGCTCGCGCCGGGTCCGGGGCGTGCAGTTCGCGGTCCGCCGGCGGCTCGGCTACACGCCGTCGCCTAACGGACGGCCCCCCGAGGCGGAGGTGCTGCGCTCCCCCGCGCTCGGCGACCGGCCCCACCTGGATCCCGTCCCTGGTTCGCCGCCGACGCGGGATCACAGGGCAGGCGTCGACCGCGGCGAGCTGGCCGGCATCGCACACGCGTCGTCCGGTGCAGACCCCGGTTCGTAGGTCGGCTCTGCCAGTCCCGCGGCGGCGCCTCGTCAGGGCGGCCCTGGAGCGGCCGTCAGCCGGCCCGCCCCGCCGTCCCCCCGGCGTTGGCGCGCCCACGCGAGCGCCAAGGCGCGCTCGTCCGGCGTCACCAGCCACCGCGCGCCGGCGACGGCTCCGCCAACCAGCACGGTGACGGCGAACCCCGTGCGTACGGCCAGCGGGCCGGCGAGGGCGCAAGCACCCAACAACGCTCCCCCCCCGAAGGTCAGCGCCAGCGCCCGCGTCCGCACCGCGGCGGCGCCGGGCCACGCACGCGGGAGCGCAACGCACAGGGCCGCCGCGTCGCCCGCGAGTCGGAGGGCGCACGCCGCGCCCGCGCCGAGGAGCCCAAACTGGCCGACCGCCGCCCAGAGGAGGCCGAGGTAGAGCGGAACTTCGACGGCGTGGAACTTGGCGGGGAGGTCCGCCCGCCCCGCCCCCTGGAGCGCGGCGAACGGGATTTGTGCGCAGGTGTTGACGAAATACGCCACGGCCAGGAGCTGGAGGAGCGGCGCCGCGCCGCGCGACAGCGCCGGCCCGAGCCACGCGGCCAGCACTTCGGGCGCGAACGCGACCAGCACCAGTGCGGGCGGCAGCGCCGCCAGGGCGGTCGCGCGGAGCGCGCGGTCCACGAGGCGCGTCGCCCGCGCAGGGTCGCCGGCGCGGAGCGCCGCCACCGCGGGCAGCAGCACCGGTTGCAGCACCGAGCCGACGAGCCCCAGCTTGGAGGCCGCCTCGGTCACGGCCGCGTACTGGGCGAAGGCGGCGACCGGGAGCGCGCCGCCAAGGACGAATCGGTCGCCGGTGACCAGGATGGGGTTGGAGAGGGTGCTGACCGTCATCCACCCCGCGGCGCCCGCGAACTCCCGCAGCGCGCCCGCGCGCACCGCGCGTGGCCGGCGGAGCGCGGGGTAGCGGCCCAGCACCTGCCCGGCGTGGAGCGCACAGACCACCAGCCGGCCGGCGACCACGACTGCGACCGCGGGCACCAACCCCGGGTGCAGCGGGTGGACGGCCAGCGGCCCGACGAAGGTGAACAGCGCGAGTGGGACGCGCAGCGCGCTCGCGGCCCGAAACGCCTGCCCGGCCTCCAACACCCCGCGGAGCCCCGACGTGACGACCGTGAGCGGAACCGCGACCGCCAACAGGCGGAAGGCGCGGACCGCCTCAGGAACGAGGCCCGGTGAGACGTTCAACCACCGGCCGGCGATCGCCGGCGCGGCGACCCACACGGCCGCGCCGCCGAGGGCCCCGAGGGCGAGCAGCAGCCACGCCGCCGACCACACGAGCGCCGGGGAGTCGTCCTCCTCGGCTCGGCCGGCGCGCGCGGCGAGCGCCTGCGTCAGCGCACGCCCGACGCCGAGGTCGAATGGGCTGAACGAGCCGACCAGTGTCCAAGCGAACGCGAGGAGTCCGAACCGCTCGGGGCCGAGCGCGCGCACGAGCAGCGGGATGCAGACCAGGCCGAGCGACGCGGGGACCGCCCAGCCGAGCGCGCTGAGCACGACGTTGCCCGCGAGCAGCCGCCCGCGGGTGAGCGCCTCCGGGCTGCCGAGCACGCCGTTAGGCGGGCGCGGCGGCCGGCGCCGCGGCCGCGGCGCGCGCGCCCGCGCGCGCCCGGGTGTGCAGCGCCACCAGCGCCACCAAGATCCAGTGCGGCTCCATGAGGAACGGGAGCAGCAGCGAGTTGACGGTGGCGCTGTGCAGGACCAGCGCGACGGTCCCGGCGGCGGTGCCGAGCGCCAGCGCGCGCGAGTCCGGCGGCGCGCCCGCGTCGCGCCACAGCCGCCGGCAGCGGACCACCACCACGCCCAGCAACCCGGCGTACAGGCCGAGCCCGACGAACCCGGTCAGTACCACCACGAACAGCAGCCCCCCGTCGAGCGACGCGGCGGGCATGGTGTCCGCCACCGCCCAGCCGTAGGCGCGGCGCACGTAGCGGTAGGTGTTGAACCCCACGCCCACCACCGGGTTGTCCTGGATGACCGTGATCGCGCGGACCCAGGCCTGCACGCGCGCCATGGCCGACTCGTCGATGCTGAACTTGCGGAAGCCGCTGGCGAACTTCACCAGCGCCGGGAGCAGCGGGAGGGCCGCCGCCACGACCACGAGTACGGCCCGGGCGAGCCCCCGACGGAGGCCGCGCGCGGCCACCACCACGCCCACGCCGATCACGAAGGCCAGGACCGCCCCGCGCGACAGCGTCAGCACGAGCGCGGCGAGCAGGAGCCCCGCCTTCCACCACGCGACCCGCACCCCGTACGCCAGCCGCGCGACGTACACGAGCAGCACGAGGGTGACCAGCATGCCCGCAAAGTTGGGGTCGAGCAGGGTCGAGACGAGCCGCCGCCCCTGATAGTCCCACTGGATGTAGTCGGCGCCCTGCGGGTAAACCGTCTGCGCGAAGTGCGCGAACGCGGCCACCTGGAACACGCCGAACGCGGCGAACGCCAGCACCATCCGCTCCAGCGCGGCCCACAGCGCGGGCGCGTCGTCGTCGCGGGCCACGTTGAGCACGGCCACGTAGAGCGCGAAGTAGCCGGCCCAGCGCCCGAGGTAGGCGTAGCTGGCGAGCAGTTCGGGGGCGGTGATGGCGTACTTCTGCGCCGCCCATACCCCCGCCCCCACGCCCACCGCCGAGAACGCCGCCGCCAGCCCGGCCAGCGCGTCGAGCCGCAGGCGGCGGGCCTGCAGACAGGCGACCGCGCTCGCGCCTAACGCGGCGGCCACGAGCAGGTCGTTGAAGAGCACGGGGAGCTCCGGGCCCCGCACGAGGAACGGCGCGCGTCCCAGGTTGCCGAGCGCCATCCCGAGCACCGCGAGCGCGATGACGCGCATCGGCCGGAGCCCCGCCCGCGCTCGCGGCGGCGACCAGGCCGCCGGCCGCCCCGCCGCCCACGGGTCCAG
>ERZ1066119.1283-NODE-1283-length-13861-cov-7.420180_pt1 | contig 13861 bp, 10 predicted proteins | sample MGYA00382766_ERZ1066119 | MGnify/ENA primary metagenome ERZ1066119 (study PRJEB33369, sample SAMEA5778349) | biofilm metagenome | biome: Industrial cooling water; feature: Water cooling tower basin; material: Biofilm | place: United Arab Emirates | collected...
TAAGTTTTACAGTTATCCACTGTCATTGTTCAACACGTTATCTAACTTGGGCATTATTCCGAGTATCTTTATTGTGTTCAGCTACTTGAAGGCAAAACTTAAAACTAGATTACGTCCTAGTCCTGAACCGGAAAATTTTGAAGAGTGGGCGATCGATCGATTTGGTTATCGCCTGTACAGCATCTTCTTCAAAACATATACTGAGAAGGTTTGGGGTATTCCTTGCAATCGAATTCGGGCGGACTGGGCAGCGCAACGCATTCAAGGGATGTCGCTCAAACGGGCGGTTGTTAACGCTTTATTTGGTAGTCAAAATGCTAAGAGCTTAATCAAAAAATTTGACTATCCTGTTTTGGGACCGGGGATGATGTGGGAGCGTTGCCAGGAAATTATCGAGAGTCAAGGTGCTACGGTGCAACTTAACACCGCAGTGACTCGCATCGCACGGGAAGGAACTTGGATTAAGAGCATTACTGCCCGACAAGGCGATCGCACGCTCCAAATCTTTGGCGATCGCTTCATCTCGAGTATGCCAATAACGGCGCTCGTACAGCGACTCGATCCGCCAGCACCCGAGCGGGTATTGACAGCAGCACGTGGTTTGAAATATCGGGATTTTTTGATTGTGGCGCTGATCGTCGATCGGTCAGATTTATTTCCTGACAACTGGATTTACATTCATAGTCCAGAATTCAAAGTTGGGCGAATTCAAAACTTTAAGAATTGGAGTGCAGCGATGGTTCCTAACCCTAACAAGACTTGTTTGGGAATGGAATACTTTTGCAGCGAGGGCGATGCTCTTTGGGAATTATCTAATACAGAATTGATCGAGCTGGCAAGTCGCGAGGTTGTTGAATTGAGATTAGCACCTAAGCTGTCTCAGGTCGAGGATGGATTTGTGATTCGTCAACGCAAAGCCTATCCAGTGTACGATGGCGAGTATCGCCAGCATCTCCAAGTCATTCAAGAATATTTAAACAAGTTTGACAACTTACAATCTATTGGTCGTAATGGGATGCACCGCTATAACAATCAGGATCATTCCATGCTAACTGGAATGCTAGCAGCTAAAAATATCCTGGGAGAGCAGCACGATTTATGGAATGTCAATATAGAACGTTCTTATTATGAAGAGTTTACCAAAGAAGAGCGATCGAGCATCAAAAAGCAATCTCAGTTAGAAAAATTGCCTACAGCGATCTCTAGCAAAGTCAATTAAGACTGTACCTTGTCCGGCTAACTGCCTAATCTCATTTTTGGATTAAAGAATATCACTGCTAGAAACAGAGACTGAGTAGCATGACAAACCCTCAAGTCACGATTGTTGTAGCACCGCGCGAACGTTTCAGCTATACTCGCAAGTCGCTAGAGAGCATTTATGCAAACACGCGCATTCCATTTGAGTTGATTTACGTAGACGGTAACTCCCCTACTGAGGTACAACGCTATTTAGAAGCCGTAGCTCGGGAAAAAAGTTTTCAACTGATTCGGACGGATTATTACCTTTTCCCCAACCGTGCTAGAAACTTGGGTTTGGCTCGCGTTAATACTAAGTACGTCATCTTCATCGACAACGACATTATCGTTTCACCCGGCTGGTTGGAAGCCTTGATTCAATGTGCTGAAGAAACAGGCGCTACAGTTGTTGGACCTCTGATGTGTCACGAAGAACCAGTACATGAAGTCGTCCACTGTGCTGGTGGAGAAGCACGCGTTGTATGCGATGCTACTGGTAGACGCCGCTTGCGCGAAAAGATGTATAAACAAGGTCATCAAGTAGCAGACGTGCGCCCCAAGATGCAGCGGATGCAAACGGAGTTATGCGAGTTTCACTGCATGTTAGTCCGCGCTCAAATCTTCGAGCAACTAGGTTTCTTCGATGAGTTAATGCTTAACTCCAAAGAGCATTTGGATTTCTGCATGAGTGTTATTCAGGCAGGAGGAACAGTTTACTTTGAGCCAAGTAGCATCATTACGTACGTGCCAGGACAGTCCTTGAAGCTGACAGATGTACATTTCTACATGCTACGTTGGAGCAATGCTTGGGAGTTGGCTAGCCTCAGTCGTTTGCGCGAAAAATGGCACTTAGTAGAGGATAGCTACTTTCAACATAAGTACAAAGCTCTGGGATGGAGGCGCAGAAAGACAATTATCCTTCCTCTGATCTATCGGTTAACCCTGGGAATTAAAAATCAGTTCCTGGGAAAAATATTGATGTACGGTCTTTTTGCACCACTAGAAACACTACTCAATCGTCACCTGACTGCAAGTTATGCTAAGAGACATCTGAAGCAGAAAAACACTCAAGCTGCGCCTGCCTTACAAGAACTGCCAGAGACAGCAATACCGCGACGCTAGGTGCAGATGCATGAAGATTCTTCTGATCAATGATTATGGTACAGCGACTGGGGGAGCCGAGTTACAAATGCTAAGTTTGCGTCAAAACTTGCGCGATCGCGGCCATGATGTTCGCCTATTCTCTAGTCGTGCCATACAAGTTGCTGGCAGCCACTGCTTATCTGACTACAGTTGTTTTGGCACTACAACTCGATGGCAAGTTGTGTCTCAGACTGCTAATTTCTCTGCCTATTTGAGCCTACGCCATATTTTGCATGAATTTCGACCTGATGTCGTCCACGTACGCATGTTTATGTGGCAACTTTCGCCACTCATCCTTCCCTTACTTAAAGAAGTGCCGTGTTTGTACCAAACAGCTGTTTATAAAGCAGTTTGCCCTGTAGGTACAAAACTTTTGCCCGATGGTCGTCCCTGTAAAGCTGCTGCTGGAATTGCTTGTTTGCGCGATCGCTGCCTCACACCTCAATCTTGGGCAGTGTTGATGGTACAACGGCAATTGTGGCAACGCTGGCAGTCTGCTTTCGATTTGGTGGTTGCCCTCAGCTACGGCATGAAAGCAAAGTTAGAAAAAGAAGGGATTGGACCGATCGAAGTCGTACACAACGGAGTACCTGCGCGATCGATGCGTTCACCCCTCGCCAATCCACCAACCGTTGCCTTTGCTGGACGGTTGGTGTCAGAAAAAGGGGTTAACGTTTTGTTGCGAGCTTTTGCACGCGCTAAAGCACAAGTTCCTAAAGCGCAGTTGATCGTTGCAGGTCGAGGTTCAGAGGAAGATGCTTTACGAGCTTTAGCGGCGGAACTTGGAATTGCATCTGACGTGACTTGGTTAGGTCACTTGCCACGTTCTGAAATGGAAAAGCACTTTGATTCAGCCTGGGTGCAGGTAGTGCCTTCGCTTTGGTCAGAGCCATTCGGTAACGTTACGACTGAGGCAATGATACGCGGTACATCTGTCATTGCTAGTGCTGTTGGCGCACAACCAGAGATAGTTATTGATGGTATAACGGGTTTCTTAGTACCACCTCTCGATGTGGATGCCTTGACTGCTGCCCTGCTGCGCTTATTACTCAACCCCGGCTTAGCCGAGCGAATGGGACAAGTTGGTCGTCAGTATGCTTTAACTCACTTTAGTGAAGACCGATGTACGGAGCGTTTCTTGAAAATTTACCAAAAACTGCGCCAAAAGCATCAATTCAACTGAGATGGATATGGATTCCGATGTAGATTCTAAATCTACCGCCGCTCAGAACCAATACGACTCTACTGATTCCATTCATATCGATCTGAAGAGAAGATCGCTCCAGTCTAGTTTAGTTACAGTTACCTTCCAGCCACTCAAACTCGCGTTGGGATTTGGCTCGACATCTATACTTGCTCGTCTGCTAACCCCAACTGATTTTGGATTACTGGCAATGGTGGCTCCCCTACTCGCACTCGTAGATAGTTTGACAAACCTCGGTCTGGAGACAGCGACAATCCAGTGGGATAAGTTGGATCGCGAGCAAGCCAGTGCTATGTTTTGGTTCTCGCTCAAGCCCAATGCTTTAATCATTGGATTTATGTTGTTGATGGCTCCAGTTCTGGCTTGGTTTTATCGAGAGGCGGAGTTAGTAGAAATCACTCTGGTGATGGCAATTGGGGTGTCGAGTCTGTGCCTGACATTTCAACACAGATCGTTGCTCAAGCGACAGATGCGTTTTGGAACGATAACAGCGATCGAGATTATTGCGCTGACAGTGGGAGTTGTTTTTGCCGTTGGTGCTGCTTGGTTAGGTTTCCGATACTGGGCATTAGTATTTCAGCTCGTTGCAATGCAGGTGACTCAAAGCTTTGCCAGTTGGTTAGTTTGCGGTTGGCAACCCACTACTTATACCAAGACTGCAAAACTAGATGCCGACCTGCGATCGATGCTCTCTTACGGGGCGCACTTGACTGGTTTCCGGTTTTTGACTCGCATTGGCAACCAACTCGATCGCATTCTGATTGGCTACTTCGGTGGGGCGCAAGCACTCGGATTATATTACATTGCCTATAAGTGGGCGTATTTTCCATTTGAACAGATATACTATCCCCTGTTCGATGTTACAGTCACCAGCCTCAGCCGCGCGTACCGAGATCCAGACTTATACCGTGCTTACTGTCGTCGAGGATTAGCGTTACTTTTTACTCTTTGTTTGCCAGCGCTAGCATTTTCTTTCGTCGAAGCTCGTAATTTGCTGCTAGTACTGCTGGGAGAGCAATGGCTAGAGGCAGTTCCACTATTTCAACTGCTGATAGCTTCTGTATCAGTAACAAGTATGTATCGAGTCACAAAGTGGCTTTATGTCTCAGCAGGTCAAACTCAGAGACAGTTTCGCTGGGGTTTAGTTTATACGACTGTCACGGTCGTTGGCGTGACTATGGGGGCACGGTGGGGAGCTTATGGAGTGGCTGTAGGATATACAATAGCGACCTTCTTACTAACTTATCCTGCCATTGCTTATTGCTTAAAAACTTTACCTCTGTCGCTTCGAGAGTTTCTTGGCACTGTATGGCGACCTGCTGTTTCTGCCATGATGGCAGCTTCGATCTTGGCTATTAGCAGATTGATTTTACCAAGCTTCACCAATCTCGTTCTCGATCTCTTAGTTCGAGTCATTCTATTTGGAATTGCTTATCTTTTGCTGTGGATCGTTCTTCCAGGCGGACGGCAAGCATCTACTGATGTATGGCAAAGCTTCAAAGCCCTTCGCTCGAACCGAAATAGCTCAATTGGAACTTGAGAATCCTATGGAACAGCCTTTCTTCTCAACGATCGTCCCCACCTACAATCGCCCCGAACGGCTGACAGTTTGCCTCAAGGCGATCGCTCGATTAGACTATCCTCTAGATCGCTTTGAAGTCATCGTAGTAGATGATGGTAGCGAGATGCCAATAGAATCAGTTATTGAATCCTTCCGCGAACAACTCAACCTCACTTCGATCGCACAACGAAATTCTGGTCCGGCAAACGCACGCAACAATGGTGCGACTCGCGCTAAAGGTAAGTTTCTAGTCTTCACTGATGATGACTGTATGCCTGCTCCTGACTGGTTGAAAACCTTAGAGATTCACTGCACTCAAGCACCAAATTGTCTTATCGGCGGTCGGACGCTCAACGCACTACCCGATAATCTCTACTCGACAGCTAGCCAAGTACTGATTGATTACCTCTACGAGTACTACAACGCCGATCGCGAACGGTCAAGCTTCTTTACTTCTAACAACCTAGCTTTACCAGCAGAACGTTTCCACGCGCTAGGCGGCTTTGACACCACTTTTCCCTTAGCGGCAGGAGAGGATAGAGAGTTTTGCGATCGCTGGTTGCAGCACGGCTACCAAATGATCTATGCACCAGAAGCTCGAGTTTATCACGCTCATAGACTCACATTATACGCATTCTGGCGACAACACTACAACTATGGGCGCGGTGCTTTTTGTTTTCACCAAGTACGCGCTCGTCGCAACATGGAACACATCAAAGTAGAACCTTTATCGTTTTATTTCAACTTGTTAAAGTATCCTTTCTCGCAGGGAACGAGTCAGCCAGCACCAGCGATCGCAGCTCTATTTATACTATCTCAAATTGCCAATTCAACAGGCTTTTTTTGGAAAACAATAGGTTTTTCAAAGTGAGTTAATTGCCTTTTTAACTCTGCACTTCACTACACCGTTATAGATTAATTTTATTTGGAGATACGAGATGAAATTCTCTCAGCAGCTACAATATGTGGTTCAAAAGCACTCATCATTGCGATCGCATAAATTCTCCAGAATATTTACTTCTTTACTCGTCACTTCTACCCTGTTCTGCACTCTGCCAGCGCGATCGCAAACTAGCTATTTAGGTATCAACAACGGTACTGGCTACAACACCGATCCCACATTTACCGATCGCTCTATCCAGCAGACCAAGGACTTAGGTATAGAGTTAGTCCGTATGGGTATGGATGGAGTTTATGGCAATCGAGAGGGTGCTAGCTTCAATTGGTCGGCTAGGGATATTGTCGTTAACAAATATATCCAAGCTGGACTTAGAATCCACGCACCAATTGCTCCTCGCTATCATGTCTACCGAGATAGTAACTACGAGCAATGGAAGGCAAATTTTCGCTATTTCGCACGTAACGTGATGGAACGTTACAAAGGCAAAATTTTTTACTATATTATTGACAATGAACCTGACCTAGACTTTGGCAATGGTACGATGACAGCACAACAATGCGTAGACATGACTCGCATTGCCTACGAAATAGCAAAATCAATTGACCCTAACATCAAAATTGAATCTCCCCCTCCTACAAGTCCAGGAAGCTATATCTTAAAAGAGATGATCGGTTTAGGAATCGATAAGGTCAGCGATTTTATTGGCATTCATGCTTATGGAGGGCAGATTCGAGAAGGTGAATTTGGCAATCCCTGGCGATTGCTAGCAGCTCGTAATATTAGAAAGCCAGTTGTAGTGAGCGAATCCGGTACAATTTCCAATTGGTTTCAAGGTTCTAATACTGAAAGAGAAAACTCTCGCAAAAGATGGTTTGTCATCTTCGGGCAGCAGCTTAAAAGATACGGCTACAACCATGCATTGTTTTTCGATCTGGATAATAATGGCGAATGGGCAATTTCACCGAACTTTAACCCAACAGCAACGTATTATCAAATTAAAGATCTGCGGTTGAACAAGAAGTTCTCTAACCCAGGTTTTGAATTAGCTAACAACGCAGATAACGAATGGGTGCATTTCGATAACGATGATATCCGGCTGGGAGCTTCGCCAAATGTTGCTTTTATCTGCGGCGATCCTAATGGAGCGCGCGGGGGCAATTGCTATGCCAGACTTGATAGTGGTAGAGCATTCCCAGGTAAGCAGATTTTTATCCGCCGAGTTCTTGGCGATGTGCCAAAAAATCGGAATATCAAAATCGGCGCATGGGTGTATGTTAATGGCGGAGCAACAGCAACGCTCAAAGCTTTAGGCTATGACTATCTTGATGGTGATGCTGAGATTTCAAAAACTGCAAGTCAGAAAAATGTTTGGCAGTATTTAGAAATCACCGTGCCAATTTCAAGATACTGGGCGGTTATCGAATTAGGTACTTCGGGAACGGGAAATTCAGGAGACTACGTAAAGTGGGATGATGTAAGCGTTGTTACTCCTTAAACAGTCATTTTACAATACACTAAAATTCAATCTAGATTTCTTCAAGCAAGTTGAAGAAATCTGAAGCCAAGTGTCGCTCATTGCGATCACTCGCAGTGAAAGAGGACTGTGCTATCTATCAAAGTCTATTTCCGCATGTATTTTCATTTTTCTTTTCTGAGATTGAAGCTTAGACTATCCATTTAGTAATTCTTCTCATAGGTTATTTAAGTTTTTTGTATGAATATTCTACTTAAAGCCAACAAAAGAGTCGAGCTTTGTATTCTTTACTTGAGAAAACATTTATCTGGGCTAAACTTTGTATCTAAAGAGCATACAGCTTGGATAAAAGTGTTAGTTAGCGTTTTTCTATTACTTGGGTTGATTGGCATTCTCAATCACGAAATGTGGCGAGATGAGCTACAGGCATGGATGATAGCTAAGGACAGCTTATCTCTGACCGATTTATATAGAAACTTAAGATATGAAGGGCATCCTGGTTTATGGTATATCTTTCTATATGCGATTACTAGATTTAGCGATCGCCCGCTAGCAATGCAATGTCTGCATTTACTAATTGCTACTGGAACAGTTTACGTGTTTGCTAAGCTTTCTCCTTTTACTAAGTTACAAAAAATATTATTTACCTTTGGCTATTTTCCCTTCTATGAGTATCATTTGATTAGTAGAAATTATAGCTTGGGAGTTTTACTAATCTTTCTATTTTGTCACTTTTTTACAAAACCAAAGCGAAATTATTTACTTCTCTCAATCATTCTGGCTTTTCTAGCAAACATCAACGTCTATAGTTTAATCATTGCTATTTCCTTAGCAATAACAATCATCTTTGAAAAAATCTTCGATAAAAACTCCGATTTCGCCAGGAGATTGAGTTTTATCAATATAGTTATACTTGCTTGCAGTATTACAATAGCAATTGTTCAGATTGTTCCACCTAATGATGCCAAGTTTCAGGGAATCGTCAAACAGGATCTAACACTAACAAATCATATCAATTATTTTCTATTCACTATTTTGCCATCCGTTTGGCAAAGCTATATTCCCATACCAAATTTTTTCGATTATAATTTTTGGAATACCAACATTTTTATCCAAAATGATAACTCGAAACTTATATTAGTATGTGTTTGCTTATTATCTTTAGTACTATTAATATCTGCAATAGCAATATTTAATGAAAAACCAGTTGTGCTGTTTGCATATACATTTGGAACATGCGGTTTGCTCTGGTTTGCTTATGAAAAGTTTTTCGGTTCTTTAAGACATCACGGACACTTATTTGTTCTATTTATTGCTTGCGTATGGATTTCTACTTTCTATCATAGATCGAATCATTCTATAATTTATCCCATTAATGGCTTATCTAAATTTTTAAGCGATCGCAAAAATAAATACATAAGTTTCTTATTATGCATTCATTTCTTGACTGGAATTTATGCGTATAGCATGGATTTAATTTATCCTTTTTCCGCTAGCAAAGAAGTGGTAGAATTTATCGACAGGCAACAACTAAAAAATACTTTAATTATTGGCAGTCAGGATAATGAAGTTTCTCCTATTGCCGCTTTGTTAAACAAGCCAATTTACTACCTTGAAAGCGATAAATTTGGTAGTTTTATCAATTGGAATAAGAAAAAGAAATTAGATTTCGAGGCAGTGGCTCCTGCTAAAATAAGTAGGCTTATCAAACAAAATCACAAGTCAGCTTTGCTGATACTTAGCTACAAACTTGATGTAAAAATTCCAGAACTTCACATAACTGAAATATATAACTCTAGCCAAAGTATTGTTCCTGGAGAAACTTACTATTTGTACCAAGTAACGCTTTAAATTGATTATTCAACTATTGCAAGCTGTAAAAACTCCGCTGGATAGAAGATAATACTCTTACCCAACGCAGAAGCACGCTCGGCGGCTAACGCCTAAACTGATACAGGTTGAGGATTATCTTGCTGATTTTGTTGCAGCATATTAGGGTCGATCGCCACATTTAACGCTTTGGCAACGCTCTGACCGTAATCGACATCTGCACGGAAGAAGTGGCACAGTTGCCGCATTTGAATGTCTTGCCTCGCCCCACTCAGCGCCCCCGCGATCGCTTATGCTGTACGGTTCTTCTCGTCTTCAGAGAAGATGCGCCAGAGATTACCTGCCTGAGTATAATCGTCTCGATCGCGCGAGTCATAGCGATCGGCAACGACATCCCCTAATGAAAGACCGGGATCTCGGTATTCGGGTGCTTCTTTCGGGGCATTGTTATCGCTGTTGGGATAGTAATTGGGGCTGCTGCCACCGTAGTCTGTAGACATCGCTCCATCCCGTTGATAGTGCATTACCGGACAGCGCGGCTGGTTGACAGGTAACTGCTGGTAGTTCGAGCCGATCCGGTAGCGTTGAGGTATTATTGCCCACGAGATCCCAATTGCCCTCTTCGGTGTAGAACTTGACCGCAAAGCCCCGCACGTCGCGCAATGAGTATGGCTTGCAAGAGTATTTCGTACAAATTTGGCAAATTTTTAGAATTCGAGCGCCGCAGAAACACGCTCTGAGGATTTGTTAGACTGCAAGAGGTTTTGGGTATCTTCTATAAAGCAATTCTAAATTTATAGAAGAAAAACTTATGAGAACTAAAGTATTTATACTTATAGCTCTGCCCGTCTTGCTAATAAGTTGCTCAAGCCCTTATAGCAAAGTCCAGCAGATAAAAGAGATTCCCAATCTAGAGGAGAAATTAGCTCAAATTGACAAGAGTAATGATAGTAGCCCCTATATCAAGGTTCTTGATGCTATTCAAGAAACGTGCTACGAGCGTAATCGTACAGCTCTTGCAGGAATGGCACGCAGCATGGGCAAAATGGAGGAACAAGCTACTAATCGCCCTCTCAGTAACTTAGATAGTCTAAAGTTGCTCTATTCTGAGTCCAATAGTTTTGCTGAAGCCTCCAATGCTAAGCAAATTAATTGTTTGGATGTCCTCAGCTACTGGCGCAAGCAACACAAACAAATGATGCAGGAGGAAGCTAACGATACAAAGCAAGAGGAAATTATGAATCTCGGCAAGTAATTCCACTACTGGCTTGACTCTACTGCTTCCAGGTACGTAACAATTTCCATCATAAGGATTATGGGTGAATGAAGCTACTGTTTTAGTAGTCGTTACAAAAACCAATTAGCAAGGATTTCAAGCTTAATCCATTTTTTCTGTTTCATTGCTACCTACATGCTAATTGCGGTAACAATCGTAAAAGAGCAATCGTAAGGAGGCAAATATGGTGACAGCAACAGCTAGTCAACCTCAAACGCAACTACCACCGTTGATTCCACGTGAAATTCTCTTTGGCAACCCAGAACGCGCCCGTCCCCAACTTTCCCCAGATGGAAAGTATTTGGCATACATCGCCCCAGATGAAAAAAATATCCTCCAAGTGTGGGTGCGTACTGTAGGACAACAAGACGATCGCCAACTGACCCAGGACAAAAAACGGGGTGTCCGCATGTACTTCTGGACGTTTGATGGCGAACAGTTGATTTACCTCCAAGATGCCGATGGAGATGAAAACTGGCACTGTTATGCGGTTAATATCAATACAAATATCGTCCGTGACTTAACTCCATTTCAAGGCGTACAGGCACAACCCCTCGCCTTAGACCATAATTTTCCGCATGAATTTTTAGTGGGGTTAAATTTACCAGATTTGAGCAAACACGATGTCTACCGCATTAACCTCAAAAATGGAGCGGTGGAGTTTGACACGGAAAACCCCGGTAATATTGTGGCTTGGACTGTGGATACCCAGTTTCAAGTCAAAGCAGCGATCGCGGCTACTGCTGATGGCGGTTACGACCTGCTATATCGCGAATCTCAACAGGCAGCTTGGGAAAATTTGCGCCACTGGAGTTCTGAGGATGAAGGCTATGCTGTCAGCTTTGCTGCTGATGACAAAACTTTGTATATTGTCGGCAGTCACGATGCTAACGCCCAGCGCCTCCTCGCTTTAGACTTAGAAACTCGCCAAGAAACCGTTATCGCCGAAGATCCAGAATACGATGTTGATAGCGTCATCGTTCACCCAACTTCCCACGTACTGCAAGCGGTTTCCTTCTATCGCGACAAACAAGAGTGGCAAATTCTCGATCGCAGTATAGCTGACGATCTAGAAGCAATTTCTCAAGTCCGCCCTGGAGAATACAACATTACCAGCCGCGACTTGGTGGATAAAACCTGGTTGATAGCTTACATCACTGACAATGGTCCAGTCTACTACTACACCTACGATCGCGCTACCAAAAATAGCACTTTACTGTTTAGCAACCAACCCAAACTGGAAGAGTTGCAATTAGCAACTATGCAACCCGTTTCCTACCCCGCTAGAGACGGGTTAATCGTTCACGGCTACCTCACAACACCTGTAGGAATTGCAGCCAAGAACTTACCAACAATCCTTTTAGTTCATGGCGGTCCCTGGACGCGAGATACTTGGGGTTACGATCCAGAAGTGCAATGGTTGGCGAACCGAGGTTATGCGGTATTGCAAGTCAATTTTCGCGGTTCTACTGGCTACGGTAAAGCGTTTCTTAACGCGGGAAATCGCGAATGGGGCGCGAAGATGCACGACGATCTAATCGATGCAGTTAATTGGTTAGTAGAACAAGGCATTTCTGACCCGCAAAAAGTGGCGATTATGGGCGGTTCCTACGGAGGCTATGCGGCGCTAGCGGGGTTAACTTTCACTCCAGAGGTGTTTGCAGCTGGAGTTGATATTGTCGGTCCCAGCAATTTGATTACACTGATGCAGAGTATTCCGCCTTACTGGGAACCGATGAAAGCTATGTTTGCCCATCGCATGGGAGATTTAGAGACAGAACCAGAATTTCTCAAATCGCGATCGCCCTTATTTTACTGCGATCGCATTCAAAAACCTTTGTTAATCGGACAAGGAGCTAACGATCCGAGGGTAAAACAGGCAGAAAGCGAACAAATTGTAGCAGCAATGCGGCAATCCAATCGACCAGTTGAATATCTACTGTACGCAGATGAAGGACACGGTTTTGCCCGTCCCGAAAATCGCTTGCATTTCTATGCCAAAGCCGAAGAATTTTTAGCAAAATACTTAGGCGGACGGTTTGAACCTGTGGGCGATCTTGTAGGACATTCGGGGGTGGAGAAATAAGGTTTGTCATCGCTCGTCACAGAACGTAACAGGGAGTAGGGAAGAGGGAACAGTTTTGCCTATTTCCTGTTCCCTGTTGCCCGTTTTCCACTCCTTCTTTAATAGTCACGATCGCTTCAATATAAAAAGATTGTGGTAACGCTTATGGTTTCGTACATAACAGCGTCCTTTTTATCACAAGTATTTAACTAAGCTGGATTGTCGCCTGGATAACTTATTTAATAATTCAGCTTAAGATTTAGCTAAAAGCTAAGCTTTAGATTAATTCTTAACCAAGAGTTGCAGCCAAAATTTGTTTTGTTGTCTCAATTTGCTCTGGACTAAAACCAGCTTGCTGGAGATGATTGAGAAAAATGCGATCGCGATACCGTATATCTAACTTGTATGCTTGTCGATAAGCAGTCAAAGCCGCAGGGCGATCGCCACTTTGCCAGTAGGCTAGACTGAGGGCAACTAAAGGGTGGGGGTTAGTTGGTTCCAACTGAGCAGCGCGTTTTGCCGTATTAATCGCAGGTTCATAAGATTGCAATCGCTCAAAAGCTAGACTGAGATTATAGTAGGCAATCTCATTTTTTGGTTCTAAAGTTGCTGCCCAAGAGTGGATGAATACTGCTGCATTCAACTTCCCACTGACTAAATAGACAATTCCCAAAGCGTTGAGAGCTGGGATAGAATGGGGATCGCGATATAAGACTTGAATTAAAGACTCAGCCGCCGCTTCTTTTTGTCCGGCTAGGTGTTGCGTCCACCCCAATAAAACTCGTCCAGAGAGATTTTGAGGTTCGAGTTCTACAGACTTTTGCAAAGCCGCGATCGCTTCTGGGTATTTTGCCGCAGCGCGATAGGATAATCCCAAAGCACGGTATTCGCTAGCAGGTATTGCTGACACTGGTTGAGCGATCGACAAGCTACTAGCTGCTAATACAGTTATGACATGGCGAGCGATCGCTGCACCCATAATTTGGCAGCCCCAATTTTGACAGAGATTTTCGTCAGCAGCATAACACAGGACTACCGGATAATTTCTTGCTCGATCGAACTAGTTCCCAATGGTGAAATAGAGCTATAATAAATGGTACTTTTTAGCTGGTGCGATCTGCGCCGAACTAAGTCGCGGGTGTAGTTCAGTGGTAGAACGCTACCTTCCCAA
>ERZ1066119.1288-NODE-1288-length-13805-cov-27.036945_pt1 | contig 13805 bp, 11 predicted proteins | sample MGYA00382766_ERZ1066119 | MGnify/ENA primary metagenome ERZ1066119 (study PRJEB33369, sample SAMEA5778349) | biofilm metagenome | biome: Industrial cooling water; feature: Water cooling tower basin; material: Biofilm | place: United Arab Emirates | collected...
TGGTTGAAGGAATTTTTAGATTTACCTTGGGGTATCCCTGGTCATGATACCTGCACGGCGAGTATTTGAACGCATTAACCCAAAAGTATTTGAGCAATGTTTTCAAAGCTGGATAAAATCAATAGTTGAAACAGTTGGCGCACAGGTAATTCCAATTGATGGTAAGACTCTTAAAGGTTCTTACGATAGAGAACAAGAAAAATCTGCTTTACATATAGTTAGTGCGTGGTCAAGTCAACATCGTCTTGTTTTGGGGCAAGTAAAAGTAGCTGATAAATCGAATGAAATTACTGCAATTCCTGCATTACTAGAATTATTAGATATAGCTGGATGCATTATTACTATTGATGCAATGGGTACACAAACCGCAATTGCATCTCAAATTTTTAACGCCAAAGCTGACTATGTTTTAGCCCTCAAAGGAAATCATCCTACACTTCATACACAAGTTAAAGATTGGTTTGATCAACAATTACAAAACGGATTTTCAGATATTACTTATAGTTACAACCCATATTCCGCACTTCAAAATGTCGCATAAAATATTACATAACTACTTACTGGCATTAGTAAATAAACATACTAAGAATTTTTAAGTAAGCTTATATCCTGTATTTGTAACGAACTGCAAATATGCGTTGAGAATTTATCATTCAAAATTAATTCCAAATTGAACGATAGAATTTTGACATTGGCTGTGTTTTTGGAATCCAAGTTTATCGCAAATTTTTTGCATCCCAATATTTTCTATTAAGATGTCGGCGAATATTCCTTTTAAACGCTCATCACGTCCGATTTGTAGCAGTCGCTTAAGTAACTCTGTTCCTAGTCCTTGACATTGGAAGCGGTCGCTAACTAACATCGCAAATTCTGCTGTGTTGGCGCCATCAACCTTGGTTAGGCGCCCGACTGCTAAAATTTCGTGTTGTTGAGTAATTGGATTTTGATAATCAGCTACAAGTACCATTTCTCGGTCGTAATCAATAAAACAAATGCGTGTCAGACGTTCGTGAGTTATGCGCTGACTCAATTTAATTAAATGGAAGTACCGAAAATAAACGCTTTCTTCAGATAAAGTTTTGTGAAATTGAACCATTAGCGGTTCATCTTCTGGACGAATCGGACGAATTACTACGGATGTACCATTATTCATTGTCCAATTCGATACATATTGTGTTGGGTAAGGACGAATTGCGGGTTTTGGTAATTGGGTTTGGTTCTTGTTTAAGTCATGGAGGACGATACGAGCATCAAGGGCAATAAGGGAATGTTGAGTTATTCCTGGTTTTGCTAAAAGAGGATTTATATCTATTTCTTGAATCCAAGGTTGCTCTACCACTAGTTGACTAAATTGTACTAAAATTTGCTCCAAAAGTTCTATATTAATTGGTTTTCGACCGCGAACGCCTTTGAGTGCTTTATATATATGTGTTTGCTCCATCATTCTTCGCGCGAGCGTTGTATTGAGTGGAGGGAGTCCCAAGGCTGTATCTTGAAATACTTCAACTAGTTGTCCACCATAACCAAATAACAGTACTGGACCAAATTGTGGGTCAATGCTGCTACCAAGAATTAGTTCGTAGCTGTTGGTTAAATCTACCATTGGTTGGACGGTAACACCTAAGAAGTCTCTGGCGCCTGCTTGAATTTGATTATATGCCTCTTCTACAGAAGAAGCATTTTGTAGATTTAAATGTACGCCATCGATATCTGTTTTATGAGTGATAGTTTCAGAAAATATTTTGAGAACAACAGGATAACCAATTTGATTAGCTAGTTGAACTGCTTGTTGTGGGCTTGTTGCAATATATGTTTCCACAACAGGAATATTGTAAGCAGCAAGAACTTGTTTGGACTCGACTTCTGTGAGCAAAGTTCTACCATCAAGCCTTGCTTTTTGAATAATGTTTTGGGCTAAAATACGGCTACATGTATCTATATCTGTACAGAAAGAAAGTATGGGAGTTTCATATAAAGCCTGTAAGTTATAACTATAACGCCACATGTAGTTAAATATTTTTGCTGCGGTATCGGGAAACGCGAATGTGGGTATGGAAGCTTGGTTGAGAATTTCTGCTCCTGCTTGCACGTCAGTATCACCCATCCAAGAAGCCAGTACTGGTTTACCAATTTGGGCATAAGGTTTTAATTGACGCGCGGTTTGAGTTGGGTTGGTCATTGCTTGAGGTGTAAGAATAACAAGCAACCCATCGCTCGACGGGTCTTTGGCTGCAATTTCAAGTGCTTGGGTATAACGAGTTGGGTCAGCATCCCCCAACAAATCGATTGGGTTACTATGATTGCTTGCTGGTAAAATTTGGTTGAGTGCATCACAAGTTTGTTCAGATAATTCTGCTAATTTCCCACCATCGGTTATTAATGTATCAGTTGCCAATACTCCCGGTCCTCCAGCATTGGTAATGATAGTCAGTCGTGAACCCTTGGGACGAGGTTGTTTTGCTAACACCTCTGCCATATCAAATAAGTCGGAGATACTATTAACTCGTAATACTCCACATCGTCGCAATGCTGCATCGAACACTGCATCACTTCCAGTTAATGCTTCTGTATGGGAAGTTGCTGAAGAAGCTCCAGCTTCTGTTCGTCCAGCCTTAATCACAATTATCGGTTTAGTTAAAGCAACTTCCCGCGCGGCAGAAAGGAATGAGCGGGCATCACCAATCGATTCCATGTAAATCAAAATACTTTCTGTAGTCGGGTCTTCACTGAGGTAATAAATTAAATCGCCCCAGCCAACATCAAGCATTGAACCAATCGAAATAAATGAGCTAAAACCAACATTTTCGCGAAAACTCCAGTCCAAAATCGCCGTACACAAGGCGCCGCTTTGGCTAATAAATCCAACTTTACCTGGTAAAGCCATGCTGCTAGCAAATGTGGCATTTAAACCGATATGAGTATTAATGACACCCAAGCAGTTAGGTCCAATCAGGCGCATTTTACCTCGATGTACCTGTTCTAATATTTGCTGCTCTAAGCTGGCGCCAATTTTTCCCGTTTCTTTAAACCCAGCAGGAAGAATAATTGCGCCCTTAACACCTGAGTCGGCACATTCACTTATAATAGATGGAACTGTCAAAGCAGGTGTGGCAATAATTGCTAAATCTACGGCTTCTGGAATGGCGCCCACTTGAGGGTAAGTTTTAATACCAAGGACACTGTGATGTTTGGGATTGACTGGAAATACCGTACCGCCAAAGGGGTTGCTAATTAGGTTCCAAAGCACAGTATGTCCAACACTATTTTCTCTGTCGCTGGCGCCAATTACAGCAATAGTTTTAGGAGCAAAGATAGCATCAAGGGGATGATGTTCCTCTCTCAGAATATTACAAGCTTTTTCACTTGTCATTTGTATAGACCTCATACTTGCTCCTTCGGTAAAATAATTGATTAGAATTAACTGGTAGGGTGCGTCAAAGCTATTACAATCTTCAATTAAACGAGAAATTAAAGTACTTTGACGCACCATCTATGACAGATGTCGGTGCGATCAGGCTACAAGTCTTTTCGTCCTTAGTGGAATTTTTCTGTAGCGTCACGCACCCTACTTGTTTCGACTTGCGAGTGATAAGCTGCCGCATCTATACGACAACCGCGATATGCCAGAGTATATAACTCTTTTAAATCATTAATTAATGGATAACGCGGATTGGCGGAGAGAAAATAATTGCATTGCGAGTTTTGAGCGAAATTAAAGCTTTAAAAATTGTAGTTGATGTTGGATTAGTGACAGGCACAACTCCAGCAATAATTCCTACAGGTTCAGCTATTTTCTGAATACCAAACGATTTATCTTCTTCAACGATGCCGCAAGTTCTTTCGTGTTTATATTTATTGTAAATGTATTCAGAAGCAAAGTGATTTTTAATAACTTTGTCTTCAACAATACCCATCCCTGTTTCTGCAACCGCCGATTTTGCTAATGAAATGCGTTCTGAAGAAGCAGCTAATGCAGCTTGTTTGAATATAAAATCAACTTTTTCTTGTGAAAAATTCGCAAAAGTTTGTTGTGCTAATTTACACGTTTGAATTATCGATTCTAATTCTTGGATGTTAGTAACTTGCATAATTCTCTATTTAGTAAGTTATAATTTGACTAAGATAATTGGTTAAAGATGTAAGATTTAAGATGCCATTACTCCCTTTTCTTTGAAAATGTTTAACGCTTGTTGCACTTGCTCTGGTGTTGGGGTTGGAGTTTCTTTAAGCTGGTATTCATAGCCTAACTGTTCCCATTTATACTCACCCATTTTATGAAATGGTAGTATTTCTACTTTTTCAACATTATTTAGCGTGGTAATAAAATTAGCTAATCCTTCAATATTTTTTGGGTCATCGCTTAAACCTGGTACTAAGACAAATCGAATCCAAGCTGGTTTATGTATTTCGCTTAGGTAATTAGCCATCTGGAGCGTTGGTTCAAGGAATACACCAGTAATTTTGGTATAAGTTGCTGAGTCATATGATTTAATATCCAAAAGTACCAAGTCTACAAATTCCAACACAGATTTTGCAATTTCTAAATCACAATATCCTGAAGTATCTAATGCTGTATTAATTCCTAACTCTTTACAACGTCGAAAAATCTCTCGGATAAATTTAGGTTGATATAAAGGTTCTCCACCACTGATTGTTACACCTCCACCAGAAGCTTTTATATAAGATGTATATTTCTGAATTTCTGTGATTAAGGAGTCAACACTGACTTTTTTACCGTTTTCGAGATAACGGCAGTCGGGGTTAGAGCAGTAAAGACAACGTAAAGGACAACCCGTGGTGAAAATAACAAAGCGAATACCGGGTCCATCAACTGTACCACAGGTTTCGACCGAATGAATATAGCCAGTTGTTGCCTCTAAAGTATTTGTGTTAATTACATCTATACTCATAATTGTACTCTACACTAAATTTTCCAGCACTTTTCTAGTAGCTGAATAGACTCGATATTCCAGCAATATTCTAAAAGATAAAGTCGATATTTTTGCCAATATTTAAAGGGATTGATAACTGTATCAGGGTGATATAAAGGTTGATTTAAATATTGCCAAACAGGAAATATGACTTTGATATATTGATTTTTATTCATTGCAGTTACCCATGAATAATATTCATATTTAATACCATTTTTATGTGAAAATGCACATTATTCTTTGTTCCCCCCTTATTAAGGGGAGCCACTCGCGTGCTTTGGTTCCCAAAGTTGAGCGAAGTGGTGAGCGCAGCCACACGTGCGGCTCTGCCGCCGGGTGGACTGCCGAACCCGAAGGACGTGGGCTAGGGGGGATTTAATTAATTGCGGCTTCATATTAAATTGGTATAAATTTAAATCAAGCTTTGGTTATATTTTCCTCCTTTAATTCTTAACACACATCTTGCACTTTCTCAATAAGGGTAAGGTGGGCAGTGCCCACACTACGTATTAATAAGCGTTACAAGCTTTTAATTCTCAATAAAGTCAAGGTGCAAGATGTAAGCCTCTGACTGGCGCCCTTCGCGCTCCAGTAAAATATGAAACTAGCACATTTCTTGAAACCCTTGCTATATATAGGATTTTGAAATGTGCAAGTTAGGAGTTAATACTTTGTAAATATTTTTAAAGTGGCGCCTGTTGTTACAATCAGGAAGAATCTCCCTTGCTGTTTAAGGCTAATTTCAATTTAGAATAAGAATTTGAGGAACTTGTGAAGATACCAAGGTGTTGTTTATTTTACTACCGGAATTTAGGCTACGCAGCAAGAAATGGTACAGATGTAAAAATGATAGTTCTTGTTCAGGACGATAATCGATTGATGTTATGGCTTTGCTTAAGCGCTTTCATCAATATACAGGCGCCGAGCCACCTGTAAGCGAATTATTATTTAATTAAGGTTGGAGCAGTAATAATATGGATTGTTATTTGTGGTAATTGTCTTAGAGTGTTATAAATGAGGCAACGTTCTATTGCTTTTTGTAGCTTCAACTTCCGCTTTGTTTCTAATGAACGAGGTAGACTGACATCTACTTGAAAATTCTCTAAACGTGCGACAGGTGTAATTGATTTAATCGGCAATCCTGCGTTTATTTTAATTTTACCTTATTTCTTATTTAATAAGCAATTAAATGATAAACGAGTACTAAACTAGTTATATAGGAGTCAACTTATGTCTACGAAATCGATGTCCTTAAAAACAGCTGTTTTATTGACGGTTATCGGCGAAGCTTTTTTGCAAAGTCACATTACGCATTTAATGCAAAGCCTTGGTGCAACAGGTTTTACTTTAACCCCAGCGCAAGGATTTGGTCGTCACGGTTATCGCATGGGAGATGTTGCTGGTTATAATACTAATATCGAAATAAAAACTATTGTCTCTCAAGATATTTCTAATCAAATTTTTTCTGCATTGACTGAACTACAAGCCAAACATGCTTTAATTGCTTTTAAACAAAATGTAGAGGTTCTGTTTTGAATCATCAAAATTAAGGCAAGTAAATCAAATTCTGCTGTTGCTTCTATATAAGTTAACAGCATTATAACGCATGAGCTTTCTATTGTGTACGTTTTGTATAGAGACTCTAAATTGTTTATGAATAAATCTAAGTACCTGTAAAGTGGGCAGTGCCCACCAAACCCTAGATATGGTGGGCATTGACTACCCAGCCCTTTCAACGCGAACACTAGTACCAAATTATTTACCTAAAATACATGTTCAATTAACCTCGTAACAACAAGACTTGCGGCATATCCTTCAAAAAAATGAACAATTCTCTGGGCGCCATATTGACCATTTTTGATATGCTCTCGTAATTAAATTGGGTGGTTAACTAAAAAACTACTTTGTAGGTAACGTAAGAATGAGGGTTTCAGGCGCCGACTTAATAGTACTCTAGTTCGCGTTGAAATGGCTGGCATTGACTACCTTACGTTATTACGTTATGTTCAAAAATCAAAAAGGAATCCTATATACATACTTTACAACAGAAGCTATCCTCCTAAATCATTTAAATTTTACTTTTAAATTTGTAAACTAAATCAATAGAAGATTAATGGGAATAGAACGAGTGTTTGTACATCAATTGTTACCTACCACAGAAACGATAGAGCTTTCATACTCAATTCTGGCGTGATGAGCTTTTGTAATTGGTACTTCAGGAAAATTAATTTCAAATCCATAACTACCGCTAGGCTCGATCTGATTAATTACTAATGATTTAGATTGCCCTGCAACTTTAATCTTAAAAGTTGCATTTGAATGTTGAATATATGCCGCATTAATAATATATCCACTCAAAGTCACCCCTGTATTATTTGGTTTTGCATCAAGATATGTCACCAAGAAACCATGACCAATCTCTTGAGCTTCATTTATGCCAGTATGCAAAATATTTTGATTAGTTTGATTAGTCTTCAATAAAGCAATTTCTTTCTTCAAATCCTCTTGTACTTTTTTGATACTGGCAACTGCATTATCATTACTAGATAATTTCGTTGACTGAAATTGTACGATTTTATCTAATTCGGATATTTGCTTTTGAATTCCACTAGTATCCACACTTTGAACAACAGGTTTTATTGTTTCAATTTTATTTGTAATAATGCTTAACTTCTGTTGCATAGCTTGAACTTGACTGGCTAAATATCCAGATAGTGCAGTTGCAGAAATTCCTAAAATTAATGCAATACCTAAAAGTATGGAAGAGCTTTGCAAATTGGATTTTTGTCTAGGTTCAACATTATAGGAAGAGTCTTGTTGGCTAATCATATAGCCCTCCTTTGACAGTTGTTTTATATATTCAAAATCTAAATTATTTAAAACTTTTCCTGATTCAGTAAGAACATTTTACTTGGTAATATTTAATACCAAATAGCCTAAATCGAGCATCTTTCGGCACATTGCAACTTCTAGCTCCAGACGACACCCTCACAATTATGTTATAAACAAATATTTTGAGGAAGTTGTGAAGAATGTCAGGTAGAGAAGAAATCGCGATTTGGTTAAACAAGCTTTTATTGTGGCGCCACTGCCAGCCTATTAACAAATATTTACAATTATTTACAAATATTTTTAAAAAAGACCAACTTTATCTGTTATTTCCCACGGCAAACGGATATCCATCCTACCCACATGACCATAAGCAGCTAACTTCTCATAAAAGCCATCTTTTCTCAACGAAGGTAAGAATCTCAAATTAAACTGCTTGATAATACCAGCCAGACGAAAATCAAAGTGCTTCTCTAATATTTGCACAATTTCTTCGTCATCTAGTTTACCTGTACCAAATGTTTCTACCTGAATACTTACAGGTTTAGAATATCCCATTGAATAGCTTAGTTGAATTTCGCATTCCGAAGCTAAAGAAGCTGCGACGATATTTTTTGCTGCGTAACGCGCGACATAAGCACCAATTCGATCTATTCTCGTTGGGTCTTTACCACTTAAAGCAGAACCACTATGTCTAGAATATTCTCCATATGTGTCGATTGCGTTTTTCCTACCTGTTAACCCAGAATGCATCGAAGGACCACCGACATTAAATGGTTCGTTGAAGTCGATATAAATTTTTGTGTTTTCATCTGGTTGAATTTCTTCATTTTGAAATACAGGTTGAATAATTGCATCTCTAATATCATCATCAAGTTGCTTAAAATTAGGTTTTGCTGAACTATTTTGACTAGCAATTACTGAAATACTGTGGATTCTGTATGGTTTACGATTTTTATATTCAATTCCTACTTGAGTTTTACCGTCAGGAGATAAATAGGTTAGCGTTTTTGCTAGTTTAACAGCAGTCAGTTGTCTTGCTAATTTATGTGCAAGCCAAATTGGCAAGGGCATAAAAGCAGGAGTTTGATTGCAGGCAAATCCAAAAACTGTAACTTGATTTCTAACTGTAATTTGCTCGATTTCTTCTTCAGATAGTTTTTTTTCGTCAAAACTATGAGTGTTGTTGGGAGGTAATTCTTTCAAGCTAGTTAAAATACTGCAAGTCTTACCATTAAAGTCTGTTTGGTCATAGCCGACTTTATCGATAACTTTTCTAGCTATATTTGTAAAATCGACATTAGCATTTGGTTCAAATCTAGCTGCAAGAAAAACAATGCCTGTAGAAACAGCACATTCTGTTATGATTCTAGCGTAAGGGTCTTGTAGAAGAAAGCGGTCTACAATTGCATCGCTGATTTTGTCGCAAAGTTTATCAGGATGTCCTTCAGTTACAGATTCCGATGTAAACATAAAATCTTTTTTCATACTGTTTTACCTGCTATTAATTTTTTCCTTGTTTCATTGACTACTAAAGGTAAAAATGCACTGCTACTAATGACAATGCCATCTACAAGATTGATTGGGGTCATACGTAGTAACATTCGTAGTCCGGGAACCCCAAGTAAAAGTAGTTGTAATCCTATAGAACCAAAAAGTGCAATATTTAAATATTTGTTTGCTGGCAGTTTTCCAAAATCAAAGATTGTGTAATTTTGAAAGCGACAACTAAGAGCATGAAGAAGTTGGCCTAGCGTTAAACTCATAAAGGCGATGGTACTTGCTTGTGAACCCATGCCATATCTAGTAATACTATAACTATAAGCTGCTAAGGTACTGAGGGATAGTGTTCCAGATTCAAAAAGAATATTTTTAAAGTCTGATGTTTTAATTATTGGTTCATTAGGGTTACGGGGTGGTTTGCTTAATACATCTGGTTCCATTGGTTCTAGGGCAAGTGCTAAACCAGGAAAAATATCTGTAACTAAATTCAACCAAAGCAGTTGTATTGCATTCAAGGGTTGACCCATGCCAACCACCGTCGCTACTAGCATAACGATAATTTCGCTCAGGTTGGTCGAAAGGAGAAAATGTACCGATTTTCTAATGTTGTTGTAAATAGTTCTTCCCCGACTTACAGCTATAATCATCGTTTCCAAGTTATCGTCTGCAATAATTATGTCCGCAACCTCGCGCGCTGCATCAGTCCCACTACTACCCATCGCCACACCAACGTTAGCCGCTTTGAGTGCAGGTGCATCATTTATACCATCGCCAGTCATGGCAACAACTCTTCCTGCTGCTTGTAATGACTGAACAATTTGAAGCTTGTTGGCAGGACTAATCCTAGCAAAAACATTCACCTTGTCAAAAATTGCTGTCTTCGCGTCTGGGTTAATACTTAGAAGGTCAGTAGAATCAAGTATTTGCAATTGATTGTGGTTGGCAAGCTCTAATTCTTTTGCAATTGCAAAGGCTGTTGGGCTTTGATCCCCTGTAATCATAACGGTATCAATTCCGGCTTGATGAAATTGAGCCATTAAATCTTTAACACCTTTTCTTACTGGGTCTGTCATTCCAATTAAACCCAGCCATGTTAGGTTTTGTTCTAGATTTTCTGTTACTGATATCTCACTTGATGTCTCAACATGGGTATAAGCTGCTGCTAATACTCGTAATGTCCTACCCGCCATGCGCTCATTTTCGATTTCGATTGTTAATTTGTCTTCTTCGGTAAGTGGAACTACTTGCCCATCTTTCATTTGACTGTTACATAAATTCAGAATTTCTGTTGGTCTACCCTTCAACGCTACAAGTTTATAATTATGGGGGGTTTTATGAAGGGTACTCATAATATTCCGGTTTTCAGAACGCTGGTTTGTTGCGATGAGGGGATAATTCTCCCTAAGACTATTAATCTCGACTCCAGCTGCAGTTGCCATATAAATTAAAGCATTCTCAGTAGCAGAACCTTTAACTACATACTTCTCGTTTGACTGTTGTACTACTTCACTTTCGTTACAAAGAACTAATATATGAATTAACTTAAGAAGTTCTTCGCAAACGTAGGGGTTAATTATTTTTTCTCCGTTGATTAAATTACCATTAGATACCTGAAGAATTTGAGCATTGGCACGTATTTCTACTACTGACATGCGGTTTTCTGTGATTGTGCCAGTTTTATCCAAGCAAATTTTCTGTACGGAACCCAAGGCTTCCACCGCATTGAGACTACGAACTAAAACTTGATGTTGCCGCATATCTCGAATTCCTAAAGCTAGGGTAGTAGTTGCAACTGTTGGCAACCCTTCAGGAACAGCCGCAACGGCAAGTGATATTGATGTTTTCAGCATTGACAGCCAAGGATATCCTCGCAGCAGTCCCAGTGCAAAGACGGCGCCACAAATAACACTACTTAGTACCACTAGTTGAGAACCTACTTGGTCAAGTTGTCTGGCAAGAGGAGTATCTGTAGCACTTGCTTCTCCTACAAGTTTTTGGATTTTACCTAATTCAGTAAATTTACCAGTTCCAACCACCGCAGCTATACCTTGTCCACCAGTAACAAGGGTGCCTTTATATACCATATTTATTCGGTCAGCAAGGGGAATATCATGACCACAAAGGGATGTAGTTGTTTTGGTTACTGGTATACTTTCCCCAGTGAGTGCCGATTCATCAATACTCAAGTTTTCCGTTTCAATTAGTCTCGCATCTGCTGCCACGTAACTACCCGGTTTGAGAACTAAAATGTCTCCTGGGACAATATTTTCAGTTCTGATTTCTTCGGTACAGGCGCCTCTAATTACCAAAGTTGATGGACGCTCGCGTTTTTTGAGCGAATGAATAATTTTTTCTGACTGGCTTTCTGTAAAATAACCAATGCCAGCATTAATGGCAACAACACCCATAATCACCAATGCATCCACAAGTCCCCCAGTTGCAATCGAAACAGCAGCGGCACCTGTTAATAAAGCTACTGGTAATGATTGAAACTGCTCAGTCAAAATACTGAGTTCAGAACGCGATGCCGACTCTGGTAAAATATTTTGCCCGTATTTGTTGAGGTTTTCAAAAGCTAATTCATTGGATAATCCTGAAATCTTTGAGGTGTTCAATAGCTGTACAACAGAATCTGCTTCTTGAAGATGCGAATCCTCTATTGTTTGATTTTCTAATTCGGTAGAAGCTTTTTGAGAAAGACTTTTATCTATAATTGCTTTTTTTGGCTGAGATTTCACTTGATTGCGAGTATAATTTATGACTATTTTCTTGATTATATATTGAATTTTTACATGAATGATATCAGGACTAAAAACAATCAGAATGTTACTAGTTAATGTATTTGCACGAGCAGAAATTACCCCTGGCTGTTTTGAAAGTTGTACTTCAAGATACTGCTTTAGAGATTCGTGACGGTAGAGACCATCTACTCGATATCTGCCTCTACCTTTTACATTTGTATGTTTTGCTTGAATCACAAAATCCTCCTACACAGTTTCTAAAAAAGTGAACGAAAGATATAAATTATACTCAGTAATAAATTAGTTAATATGGTAGTAATCTCTAACTTCAGCTTTAAGATATACTGTCAACGGGTTAAAACTTTACTTTTAAAACAAGCGAACATCTTGTAAGATGCTTCGTGCCTCAGCATGACAGAAGTCTATATTCTACCCGTTCGCAGTATACTATCTATTCTGCTAGACATAGATATATAGTTTGAAATCTTTAGTTACATCTAGCAAAAGAAGTATAATCGGAGCTAGTGATAAACATTACATAAATCTCTATATGTCCACAGGCGCCATTATCAGCACCATCCTCAAGCACAGAGTATAAATTAGGAACGTACTGCCTGATTTACGACTTCTTGCCATTCCCTAACAACAGATTGGGGAATCTCTAGGTTTACATAGCGACTACCTGGTAAGGGTATACTAAGTAACACTTCATCTCTAAGCATATCGGCATCTAAATCTTGAAGATTATATTGACCAACGGTTGGCGCCGGAGCTTCTTCTAGGAAAATATCAGCAGCAGTAAAAATTTTACCTGTATTTGTCGTAATTTTAAGTTGCATGGGATGACCGACTTCGGCTGCACCAGGTAATCCTATTACTCGTAAATATAATAGAGGGATATTATCTTGCGCTCCTGGTCGTACAGATTTAAACATGATAACTTGCCAGGTATGTCCTGATTGGTCTGATAAACTATGCTGGGAGCGATAAATAATTTCCCCTGGTTGCTCAAACTTGGTCACTTCTGCAAATACAGGTTGATTCAAACTTATTAAGCCCATTAACAGTAAAGCAACCAATCCAATTACAATTAGCTTAATTAGCAAGAAAATACGACGAAGGGAAGAGTTCAAAATTATCATTTTTTTCTCCCTGGCTATAGTAATTTTATTATATTGATGTTCCTGTTCAGCAATTTCTATCTCCTTGGTCAAACCGCTTTACAAAGACTGCCATATCAAAATCGCTGAGGTTATGCTTCTAAGGTTAGGAGAAGATATTGAGAATAAGGTTGTGGTCTTGGAAAAGCACTACTTGCCTGGTGGATGCTGCCATACTTTTGACTATGGAGAATATAGCTTTTGTGCTGATGTACACTATATTTCTCAATGTGCGCCTGGTCAAACCATCGCCCAATTTATAAAGCGAAGAAACGAGAAGTGTATCAGCAAATCATGAATAGCGCGCGTGAATTGATTCCTGATGTCGATAATTATGCCAGAATGAAAGTTTACGGCACACCTACAACAAGTGAATTTTATCTTGGGCAACCGCAGGGTAATATTTACGGCGCCAAGCTAGTGCCCAATCAAGTCGGATTAAATCGTCTAGGATATACTACTGAATTACCAAACCTATTTTTGGTAGGAGCAAGTGCGGGGTATCCAAGTGTACCAGGCGTAATAGGTAATGGCATGAATGTAGTTGAATTGATTACTGGAGAATCTGTGCGAAAGCAAGATACAATAAACCCGGATTTCTCACAAGCGAGAAGAAATTCTTAGTTTGGGTAAAGTTAATA
>ERZ1066119.1292-NODE-1292-length-13753-cov-7.500511_pt1 | contig 13753 bp, 12 predicted proteins | sample MGYA00382766_ERZ1066119 | MGnify/ENA primary metagenome ERZ1066119 (study PRJEB33369, sample SAMEA5778349) | biofilm metagenome | biome: Industrial cooling water; feature: Water cooling tower basin; material: Biofilm | place: United Arab Emirates | collected...
CTCAAACGATGCACACTTATGAAGTATTGGTAGATATCAAAGAATGCTTAGAAATATCAAGTGCTAGTTGTAGAAGTGAAACGGCACGCTACGAAATCGATGCAGAGTCAAAAGATAAAGTCGATCGCCTTGCTAGAGAGCAGGCTAGAAGCGACCACCCACAAGGTATTGAATACGATATTAGGGTAACTAGATTATTGAGATAGAGCGCCCTCAGGTGCTGTCATTAGTTATTAGTTAATCACTTTGGTCAATAACCAACGACAGCTATAGCACTAGCTCTTCATAAATTATTGAGGGTTGCTGTAAAGATAAAAAAACAAGGGGAAGGAAGCGATCGCCTCCTTCCCTTAAGATATTAAAAATAGAGTGAATGGCGAGCGAAAATTGCCAACCTTCCACTGCTACTCACTACTGGCCCACTGTTTCCGCCACACTCTGAGCCTGATAAGCTTTTTCCAACCGCATAATCTGTTTCGCTTGCGCAGAGAAAGCACTAGCATCGAGCCAGTTAGCAATCACTGCATCAGTAGAGAATAAACCGCCACCATTGATGGTGAAGAAGAGAAAGCAAACTGCATAAACAGCAGATAACTCTAGATAAGACAGATTTAAACCAGCAACCAAGATGTGATGGTACATTGCTACACACATAGTGGCAAAGAGACCAAAAGCAGCTGGACGGGTCAAAAAACCAATCGCTACCAGTGGCGCGCCAATTGTTTCGGTTAATGCAGCTAAGTAGCTGAAAAAGATAGGAAAGGGTAAACCAATGTACTCAACGTAAGCCTGGGAAAAGCTTTCAATATTACCCAGCTTGTCTAAGCCGTTATGAATCATGACAATGCCCACGACGGCACGTAGGACAGCCCAAGCAGTCTGCGACCAGAAGTTAGGGCTAGTGTTGGGTTTGAGAATGGTAGCTAAAAAAGTGGTTGTAGACATGATGCAGATGTTGCGCTGAACTCGCCGAAGATTTCAAAAAATTAACAGAAGTATTAATTAATGTAAATACTTACTTAGTAATGTATCGCTTTTTTCCAGAATATGGAACGCTGTAAGGTACTGAGAGCGATCGTTCAAAGTAAAATGAAGTCGTTATGAGTTTTAATAAGGTACATAGCAAACTCAGACTAAATCCCTTGTGAACCGTGTTGCCCTTTTAGCGTTCGCACTGTACGGCGACGCATTTTTCTTTTCAAAATATTATTTTGATAGAAACGATACAAATTTTATGTGATGCGTAAAACAACCTGCGCGATCGCTAGTGCATATAATATGCAGCAATCGCTCTAAAGCTATAGAACTAATTTTTTTAAACAGAATCAAGTCAGATGGCAGTAGAAATTAGTCAAAGACCAATCTGGTCGATAATGATCCCAACTTATGAGAGATCTATCTATTTATCAGAAGCGATAGAAAGCGTATTATCTCAAATATCAGAAAGAGAATTAAATAAATTTCAAATAGAAGTAGTAGACAACTGTTCGACAAATAAAGATATCAAAAGCATAGTTTCTAAATATAAAGGTCAAGTTGGTTTTTATTGTCAACCAGAGACGGTGGATATCCATAGCAATTGGAACACCTGTATAGAAAGAGCGCGAGGAAAATACGTGCATATTTTGCATGACGACGATCTTGTCGGTGCAGGATTTTATCATAGTATGGAAGTCGGTTTTAATACTAGCCCTGAAATTGGAGCAGCTTGCTGTCGCCACCAACATATAGATGAAACAGGTTGCCGTCTGAAATACATTTCCCAATTACACAGAAAAAAAGCAGGAATAATTCCAAAATTTATCGAAAAAATTGCTGTTAATTCTCTCTTCGATCCTCCTGCAATTGCCGTTAAAAAAGAAGTTTATGAAAAGCTAGGAAAATTTAATTCTCAAATGGAAACTTCTGCAGATCATGAAATGTGGATTAGGATAGCAGTTAACTATAAAGTTTGGTTTGAGCCACAAGTATTAGCTTTTTATAGAGTCCATAACAATAATATTACATCTAGCATTCTATCATCAGGATATAACTTAGTTTGTGCTAGACGTGTTATACAAACATTTGATCGCCTGCTTCCTCCTCACTTGAGCTGTAAACTGACAAAAAAAGCTTTGGAAGAGTGCGGTAAGTATGGAATTAAACTCGCATTTCGAGCGCTGAGCAAGGGAGATTTGAGAACTACGTGCAATCAAATTAGAGAAGTTTTTAAAAGCACTCATTCGCTGAAAGTTCTGAGCATAATACTGTTAATACCGTGGCTAGCAATTCTTGCCTTTTCTTGGAGAGCGTTTAGAAGAATATTTGTCGCGATCGCGCAGGTTCTCAATCCAAACGTGAATCGCCCTGCATCTGTAGCTGGCGTGAATGCTTTAGGGGTGCTGGTGATGGTTAAGCGTTGTCTGAGAGTCTAGTTATATGAGAGTGCAAGTGTAAATTGTTGGGTCAAGCTCGGAACTATTCCATCTCATATCCAACAACCTTAGACTAAAAGTTAAATACACTCTCACACTTAGATATATTCCATATGAAACCCGTTTATCGATTAGCGATCGCTTTCAATGCAGCTTTGCTTGTCTCTGGAACGCCAGTTATAGCTATACCCCCTGCGCCAACCGAAAATTCCCCCACTCAACAACAGCCAGCAGAACCACCCACATTTGAACTAGAAACCAGTGCTTCTCGCCTAGCAACAATTGTCGAGCAGCGTAAAAACCTCATAGAAGCGGATCGCCTGCATCTAGCCGGACAGCACGCGGAAGCAGAAAAACTCTATCGAGAAGTCAAAGAGCCTTTTACTACTCCTATAGAAGTCAAACAGCGCCCAGAACCAATTGTTGATGCGACTCAACTATCGCCAGCAGGTAAGGTTTATTGGCGCGAAGCCGAAGCAGGTATCGCCCAAAATCTACAAACGAGAACTTTAGTTCCCTTGCGATTGTTAGTAGAGCAGTACCCCCAATTTATCCCCGGACATCTGCAACTGGCAGCAGTACTAAGCAAACAGGGTCATTCCGAAGAAGCGATCGATGTCTTGGAACGAGCCACATCTCTCTATCCCAATCGACCAGAGTTAGTGAAAGCCAAAATCGAAGCCTTTGTGGCTGACAAAAAATGGATGGAAGCCTCGATCGCCGCGCGCAGATTTGCGCTTCTCAATCCTAACCAACCAAATGCCGCAGAATTTACTCAACTAGCCGAGTTGCATTTAGAAAATTATACGCGACACATGCGCCGCAAATTGCGGGGAAATGCGATCGCCAATGTCATTACTGGGGTTGCAGGATATGCCCTTACAGGTAGTCTATTGGGTCCGCTGTCAGCATTGCAAACTGGCACGATGTTAATGCGGGGCGAATCATCCATCGGTAAATCGATTGCCAAAGATGCGCGCGAACAGCTGCCAATGGTAGAAGACCAAATGGTAATTGACTACGTGAATGAAATCGGACAAAAGCTAGCTAAAGTGACCGGTCGGGATGATTTTCAATATGAATTTTATGTCGTTTTAGATGATAATTTAAATGCTTTTGCTTTACCAGGCGGAAAAGTATTTGTGAATGCAGGAGCGATCGCTAAAACTGAATCTGAGGCAGAGTTGGCTGGATTGCTGGCACACGAATTATCTCACGCCGTTCTTTCTCATGGGTTTCAGTTGGCAGCTGAAGGTAATTTACTGGCAAATGTGACTCAATATATTCCCTATGGTGGGACTGTGACAAACATTTTTGCCATGAGATACAGTCGCGATATGGAACGCCAAGCTGACGCTTTAGGGACGAGATTAATTGCAGCTAGCGGTTATGCAGCTGATGGTTTGCGCGATCTGTTAGTGACACTTCAAGAACAAGACCAAGGGGGAGAACCACCAGCATGGTTATCTTCTCACCCGCCAACAGGCGATCGCATCCGCTATGTAGAAGAACTGATTCAACGCAATGGCTACAACCGTTATACCTACGAGGGAGTAGCGCGTCATGCTCAAATAAAAGCAAGAGTGGAAAAAATTTTGATTCACAAGGAACTGATAACTAAGAAAAAGCATCATCGATAAATGTAAACAATCTTTCCTGCACTAGATACATCACTGACTTGAGGTAGATAGCTTAGAGGCAGCAGGGTTAAGTTTGAGGATTATTTTTTCATGTCTGCAAAAACTTTTAAGTTTCAACTGTTAAGAGGTTTGAGTTTATCAATGGGGTTAGCCTTGCTGTTAGCGCATGAAACTGCAATGGCTTTTCCCCGCCAAGGAATGATAATTGCTCAAGATAATTCTCGTTCTAGCGATCGCAATAGTCGTTCGACTAACCGCGATGTGGTTGTAGATACAGAAGGAGATACCGCACCTACTTCCCGTCGCAATCCCGGGACTTCAGATCCCGTTACCAGAGCTACGCGATTTAGCTGTCAGATAGTCAATGGCGAATATACCGTAGTTTACCAGCCAGAAAGCCAACCAGGAGAATTCTTTCAATGGGCAAGACCATCAGCTATGGGTGGTGGTTGGAATCCCCAAAGACGTTGTAACGAAATTGCTCGTCGTTTAGAATCTTACCGTCCCGATGGTTTACTAGAAATGACCACAGGGGTAGAAAATAGTTACAACACTGTTTGCGTCACCACAGAAAGAGTTCCGTCGTGTCGGATTGTGTTTACCGTACCGCCAGGACAAGACCCGATATCAACTCGCGATCGCGTATTTGAAAATCTGACTGTAGCTGATAGCGGACAGCAAACTGATGCAGTTAGTACTTACCAGGGAAGACAGAGCGAAATTAGCGATCTCATTAATATGGGTCGTGAAGTTCTAGGCGGAAAAAAACGCACTAATACCAAGAATATTAACCTCAAACCCTTCTTAGATGCAAAGGATGGTGGCACGGGAGCAGAACTTGACGATGCCGTACAAGTCAAACAAAATAACTCCCAGTTACGGTTAAATCCTGGTAATTTTCGTTAGACTGTCATTAGTAATTGGTCATTAGTCATTTGTCATTGGTCATTTGACTGATGACGCTTTTTTTTGCTCGTTTTATATATGCTGAAAAATAATCGTGTTTTTAAACAGATATTATTGCTTATTGTAGTTAGTTTAGTTGCTGTAATCTTGACGATTGGTTTTATACCTAAAGCTGCTTTATCTCAACAATCGGACTCGCGCTTAAATTCATTAGAATTCGACTTTAGAAACTTAGAAGCAAGGCTGGATCGTTTAGAAAGTCAAATTTATCGCACTTCTCGCCCCAATCTTCTCAGAAAGCCAAGTTCAGACAATCTCCAACGCGATCGTAGTACCTTAACTCAGCTCCAATCTTTTGATAATCTAGCAACATTAGTCATTGAAACAAAGCAACAAGTTAATCAACTAGAAGCAAGAGTCAAAAAATTAGAAGCTCAGAGATAGCGATCGACACCAGCTATTGATTACCACTCAGAAGAATGGATTTTAAAACACGCAATTCATTAGTTTTACGTATCGCTTGCGGACTCTGCTTAGTTATCTTTTGTCTGGGGTTTAACGTTAGTAGCGCTACCGCAGACGTAGAGACGCAATCTAATCAGATAAATACAAAAATTTATGAATATCGTTCTCCCAGTTCGGATGGAATTGGTAAGTTTTACTTGGGTAGGGAAATTGCTCGAGTCATGGGACATACAGGAGCTTTATGGCTAGAACGTCCGAGTCGAGAACGGGAAGAACAACCAACAAAAGCGATCGCGGCTCTCGATTTAAAGCCTACAGATGTGGTGGCAGATATTGGTGCTGGTACGGGATATTTTAGCTTTCGGCTAGCAAAAGTAGTACCTCAAGGTAAGGTATTTGCTGTTGACGTTCAACCAGAAATGCTAGACATAATTGAATTTCTCAAACAAGAAAATCAAGTTGCGAACGTAGAGCCAATGTTAGGCGCGATCGCCAATCCTAACTTACCTATAAATAGCATCGATCTAGCTTTGATGGTAGATGCATATCATGAATTTCCTCAGCCTAACGAGATGATGAAAGAATTAGTAAAAACGCTGAAACCAACAGGAAGAGTGGTACTAATTGAATATCAACGGGAAAATCCTTTTATTCCGATCAAAGCTTTACACAAAATGACTCAAAAGCAAGCCCGTAAAGAAATGCAAGCAGTTGGACTGAAGTGGCAAACAACAAAAAATGTTCTACCATCTCAACATATTATGATATTCACAAAAAATGATATTATTGGGTAATCAGTAGTTGATAGTAGTTGTTTGATAGTTAATAGTTGACTGATGGCAGCACGTTGTACGCCGCTATCGAGGTGCAGCGAAACGCATCCTTGCGATTTGGCATAGTCAATCGACCAATCAATTAATGCACTACCATAACCTTGAGAACGCTCCCATGTATCAGTGATGAGATCGTCAACATAAAGCAGCCGTCCATCGATTCATGTTTCCATAAATCTGCACCCAGCTACGGCTTTAACTGAATTATTTTTTTCGACGTAGACTAAAAAGTAACCAGATTGCTGTTGGCGCTGCACTCGGTCGACAAATTCCGCTTCCGTCAGATGCGATCGCAACTGCACCATAACTGGAAAGCATCGCGATATATCGAGAGCTGAGATAGCAAATTTAATCTGCATTACTTTGCTAAAGATGTTGACAAATTTGGGCAAGATAAGTGAGAAGCAAATTCTTATGTAAAGTATGACTGAAAAGCAGCCCACCTCCGTACAGCCCTCTGCTGTGACGCTGCAATCTATTGCCCAAGATCTCCTGACTTTGTTAGATCGTAAAGCACTGCTGGAGCTACGGGCAAAGATTGACAGTTTATTGGGGCTGTCAGTCGAGCTATCTGCAACAAAGCCAATGCCGCGCCCATCAGAAAGTGCGATCGGGGAGTTTCCAGAACCAGAACATTTGGCATGGCTGCAAAAAGGAGTTGTAACCTGGAATGACTGGCGCGAACAACATCGAGAGATCGTGCCAGATTTACAAGGGGCAAATTTAAGTGGATTTAATCTCGCTTTCGTCAATTTCGCTGGTGTTAACTTGGAATATGCCAACCTTAGCGGTGCTGACATGAGAGGAGCATTTCTTAAAGAAGCAAACATGAAAGGGGCAAATCTCTACATGGCAGATCTGATCGGGGTAAACTGTCAGCAAGCCTGTCTAGAAGCAGCGAACCTTCAAGGAGCTGACATTTACAAAGCGAATTTTAGTCACGCAAACTTACAAGAAGCAAACCTGATTCAAGCTAGCATTCGACGCGCTACATTAGTTGGGGCGAACCTACATCGAGCCAAACTCAAACAGGCAGACTTATTGCAAGCAAACTTAGTTCAAACTAATCTGAGTCAAGCTGACTTGCAAAAGGCGAACATGGAAGGAACAAATCTAATTGAAGCCAATCTAGAAGAAGCAAATTTGCTAGGTGCTAACCTTAACCGTGCCAATCTCTGTCGAGCGAAGCTATACAAAGCAAATATACTCCATGCCAAAATTAATGGTGTCACTCTTAAGGGTGCAATAATGCCAGATGGTACGCTTCATGGTGGTGGCGCAGCGAACGGGGAACAGTGACCAGTTAAGTGACCAGTTATCAGTTATTAGCGATCGGTTATCAGTCAACTATCAACTAACAATCAACGACTACCCATTACCCATTACCTCCTCTCCTGCGAAAATTCTCATCAGTTCGGCAACAGCACTAGCTTTCGCGATCGCCCCTCGGGGAGCGTGTGGCGGATCGCCGTCGAAGAGTTCGGAAATGGAGCCGAGGCAAGCTTGGTGTTGTAAATGAAATAGTAGCGGTTGCCAGTCAATCGGTAACGGTTGCGTGGGATAAAAACGCTGCCAAGCACGCACGTAAGCACCTATTAACCAACTCCAAACCGTGCCTTGATGCGCCGCGCGATCGCGTTGATGCGGCGATCCGGCATAGTTACCAATGTATTCGGGATCGCTAGAGGCAAGGCTACGCAAGCCATAGGGAGTTAGTAAGCTGCGGGTCGCTAGTTGCAGTATTTTTTGCCCTTGAGTTTCGCTAAAGGCACAATGGCGTAAAGATAGAGCTAAAACAGCATTAGGACGGATTCGATCGTCGGGGCAATCGTCTGGCGCGATCGCGTCGTACAAATAACCAAGGGTAGGGTTCCAAAACTTTTGCAACGAGGCTTTTACTCTTTGCGCCTGCTGGGTGTAGCGTCGTGCCTGGTTACTCAAGCGTTCCACATTTGCTTCCGGAGCGCAACTGAGTCGTTTTGCCCAACTACTTGCCCAACATAAAGCAGAGTACCAAAGGGCATTGACTTCTATAGGCTTACCCTGACGCGGAGTGACGGGCTGACCGTCAATTTTTACATCCATCCAAGTCAGCGCAGCATCAGATGTATTCCAAGTCAGCAATTCGTCAACTGCATCGACCTGAATATTGTATTTCGTCCCTGTCATAAAGGCTTTATAGATTTGCTGTACGATCGGATACTGTACTGCTAAAAAATCCCAGTCCTGGCTAGCCTCTAAGTAAAGACCCAAAGTTTCAATCCACCACAGTGAAATATCAATACCGCTATAGAACGGTTCGCGATCGCCATCAGGCAAGCAACTAGGCATTAGACCGTTACGACAATATCTACTAAACGTCCCCAACAACTCTTTTGCTAAGTCATGCCGTCCAATCGAGAGTGTTAAGCCAGGTAAAGCAATTAGCGCATCTCTACTAAAGTCTTCCAGCCAAGGATAACCAGCCATTATCGTTGCTCCGGCTACTGACTGGCGATAGACGATAAATTGTTCTCCTGTTTTGAGGAGTAATTGCGGAAGTCGGGAGTCGGGAGCCGGGAGTCGGGAGTCGCTGAGGAGAGCTGAGGGAGAAAAATTACTCCTGTCTTCTGTCTCCTGTCTCCTGTCTCCTATTTTTTGACTTTTGACTCTTAACTTTTGACTTTCTATTGCTCTTTCAAAATCATCGTCGGTTAAAGGAGATTCTGGCAGTCCGACTTTTGCTTCTAGGGTGACGGTTGTGCCTGGTTCGAGGTTGACTGTCAAATAGCCAGGACTGTACAAATCTTCGCGATCGCTCAGCCCTCGTTTTGTTTCTTCTGGTAGTAGATAATTCCAGTACCACGCTGCATCGGGTTGATACTTTCCCTGCGTCCAGCGTAGATACCATAACGTTCCCACTTGTCCCGATTTCAAGGCTTGCAGACAAACAGAACTCTCGGCAACTAATTGAGAAAATTGTAAATCTGCATCCTCCCGTTGTGAGCCGTGAAAGTCGCGATCGGCAATTACCGGGCGCAATCGTAAAATGGCTGTCTCTTGTCCCTGATACTGGTACTGAATTAAGATGCGATGGCTGAATGAGTGGTAATTGGTAGTAGGCGATCGGTGACTTAATTCCGAATTCTGCATTCTGCATTCCGCATTCTCCATCACCAATTGCCTAGAGAGCTGCCAATTATCTGCACCCCATACCCAAGTTGGTACTGGTTCGATATCAAAACTTTGTAGTAGCTCGTAGCCAGTTGGTTCAACTGTGCCACCACCCCAAAAATTGGTCGATAGGGCAAAGACTTGAGCAGAAACTTCTAAACTGGCATCCAGATAGGACAGTAAAAGGGTACGCTGACTGGGAGGAGTGAGGGCAGCAATCAACCAACCGTGATAAATCCGAGTCCGAGCATCCGCTACCGTGCCGCAGGCAAAACTACCCAACCCATTTGTCAACAGCCATTCTCTTGTATCTAGATCGTCCATTGCTACTCAAAATCGTTATGACTATGATATATTTGTTACGTAACGTAAAAATTAACTGAACGGGTACTTTCCGCCGCCTCAAAACGGTGAATGACTGCCTGTAAACACAAGGGTAAGTCTCAATTAGCTTTCCCTGAATTTGCCAAATAGTAGACACAGCAAAGGAGAATTGGTTAATGCCACTAAGTTACGCAAGTGAAGGATGCCTCCGTGTTGGACAACCTGCTCCAGACTTCACAGCCACAGCGGTACTAGATCAGGAATTCAAGACTATCAAACTATCTGACTACCGTGGCAAATATGTCGTACTATTTTTCTACCCGCTAGATTTTACATTTGTTTGTCCCACCGAGATTACTGCCTTCAGCGATCGCTACGAGGAATTTAAGACAGTCAATACCGAAGTCCTCGGCGTGTCTGTAGATAGCGAATTCTCTCACTTAGCTTGGATTCAAACCGATCGCAAGTCTGGTGGCGTTGGCGATCTCAACTATCCTCTTGTTTCTGATATCAAGAAAGAGATTAGTGCTGCTTACAATGTCTTAGATCCAGAAGCAGGTGTTGCCCTGCGCGGTCTGTTCATTATTGACAAAGAGGGAGTGATTCAACACGCGACAATTAACAATCTCTCCTTCGGTCGCAGCGTCGAAGAAACGCTACGGACGCTAAAAGCGATTCAGTACGTCCAAAGCCATCCAGACGAAGTTTGCCCTGCTGGTTGGCAGCCTGGGGACAAGACTATGACTCCTGACCCCACGAAGTCTAAAGTTTACTTCGCCTCCGTATAGCCACGATGATGTAGTAGAGGCGTTCCGTGGAACGTCTCTATACAAGCGCTGGTAACGCTCGTACTCGTATAGCTGTTTTCAGTTACATGAGGTGTACAGATCTGTAGGGACGCACAAGTATGCGTCCCTAAGAATGTATTGGATCGTGGTGATAATCGCTATATAAATTACCCAGCATAGTTTTGTAAAACGCTATTTAGGAACATGGTACTAACTTCTAACGATTTTAGCGGCTTACTCAACGAGCGTTTTTTTCGTAATTTCTTGCCGATTCCGGCTACTAGCAGTATAGATTTAGGTACAATAACACCAGACTTTCGATTGCCAGATATTACTAACGGTAGAGAAATTCAACTATCAGAATATCGAGGGAAGCAGCCAGTAATTTTGGTGTTTACGCGGATTTTCACGGAAAAACAGTATTGTCCTTTTTGCTTCCCGCACATTAAGGACGTAAATGATAAATACGATCGCTTCCGCGATCGCGGGGTCGAACTATTAATGATTACGAGTACCGATGAGAAACAGAGTCAAATCGTAGTCAGAGATTTAGGCTTGAGAATGCCTTTGCTGAGCGATCCTAGCTGTGAGGTGTTTAGAGCATACAGCACGGGACAAGCGCTTGGCGCGCCTTTACCCGCTCAGTTTGTATTAGATAAACAGGGGAGGTTACGCTACAAACACCTGTTTTCTTTCCTCGATCGTAACGCCAGTGTAGAGCAAATGTTAGCGGCTATTGATTAAATTTGTAGAGTGCGTCATTGATGCACTCTACAAATTTATAGGCGTACTTGTGGCAAGCGATCGCGGGGATTGAAAGTGCGACTACTGCGAATCTTTTCATAATACTCCCGCTCCGTACTACTCAAATCTTTGGGTGGAACGATTGCAATTTTTACTAATAAATCAGTACGTCCACCCTTGGGTTGAGTCCAACCTTTACCGCGCAAGCGCAAAGACTGACCGGAACGAACGCCAGCTGGAATATTGAGTTTGACAGAACCATCGGGAGTAGGAACGTCAATTGCCGCCCCAAGTACCGCTTCATCGGGAGTAATTGGCACTTCACAAATGAGATTATCGCCCTCAAACTTGAAGAAAGAGTGCGGTTGAATATCTACTTTCAAGTACAGATCGCCCCGTTGCTGCGTGGCGGGATTAACTAAACCTTTGCCCCGCACGCGGACGCGGCTGCCAGGTTTTGCCCCTGGCGGAATGCGGACTTCAATAGTTTCGCTACCAATACTCAGCCGCTTTTGTACGCCATGAAATGCTTCTGATAAAGTGAGAGCGATCGCTGCTTCTCGATCGGCGCTAGCTGCGGAACCATCAAAACCAGCAGTCGTATCGGCGAAACCATCAAAGCCAGTCGTTCCAGACGGTCTTCTGCCAGAAGTAGTGTAACTATAGGTCTGACGAGTCCCAGTAGTCCGCGTCCCACCAGCTGCGCCAGGTGCGCCAGCACCCCCAAAACGACCGAGCAGATCGTTGATAAACTCATCAAAGCTGCCGTATCTACCAAACTCAAAATCGTCGAAACCGACATTAACACCACCAGCACCAGCTCCACCAGGCGACCAAGCTTGTCCGGCTTGCTTCCAGTATTGACCAAATTGGTCGTATTTGCGGCGCTTGTCCGGATCTGACAGCACCTCATAGGCTTCGTTTACTTCTTTGAACCGCGCCTCAGCTTGTTTGTTACCTGGGTTAACATCCGGGTGAAATTTACGAGCTAGCCTGCGAAAAGCTTGTTTGATTTCATCATTGCTGGCAGTCTTGTTAACTCCCAAGATACTGTAATAGTCTTTAAAATCGGTAGCAGCCATCTAGCTATCAGCCTCCTGAGTGCGATTCAACCTAAATTTTTTCTGTAGGAATAAGCCCACCAAGGCGCTGTGTAGGCGATCGATTCAGCACCTAGTAAGGATAGTTTCAGGTATATACATTCTGCCCTAAACTTAGCAAACGGTTACATTAATCGAGTTCGGTTCTTGCTCAAGTGGCGATCGCAATTACCCTAATGTTTCGAGCAAGCAGTGGTAATTGATAATTGGTTATGCGTGGTGCGTGGTGCGTGATGAATGGGTTGTGGGGTGTGGTGTGGGAAGTGTGGGAGGACACTCGCAGAATTTTTTTCTCCCCGCTCTCCCCCAGATGGGCGACTCTCCCTCAGCTCTGTTCCCCGACTCCCGACTTCTGACTCCCGACTCCCGCCTTTGGTTGATAGGTCGAAGCGACGTGCAATTCTTTCAACTGTTTTGCGTCTACTCCAGAGGGTGCATCGGTTAATAAACAACGAGCTTGCTGTGTCTTTGGAAAGGCGATCGCATCTCGAATTGATTCTTCCCCTGCGAGTAACATCACCAAACGGTCTAAACCATAGGCAATTCCACCGTGGGGAGGAGTGCCGTATTCAAATGCTTCTAGTAGAAAGCCAAATTTGTTATAAGCTTCTTCCATCGACAAACCAATCGCCGCAAATACTTGTTCTTGTATTTCCCGTTGATAAATCCGCAAACTACCGCCACCAACTTCAAAACCGTTGAAAACTAAGTCATAAGCTTGAGCGCGGGCAGTCTTGAGGTCGCTGAGGTCGTCGGGATGGGGGGCTGTAAAAGGGTGATGTAATGCTTCTAAACGTTTTTCGTCGGCATTCCATTCAAACATAGGAAAATCTGTTACCCATAACAAGTTAATCTTGCTGGGATCGATCGCTTCCAATTCGTAACCGATGACTTGTCGCAAGCGGTCTAGGGTTTTGTTGACTACATCCGTAGCCCCAGCGCCAAATAGCAATAAGTGTCCTGGTTTTGCCCCAGTGCGACTCAAGAGTTCTTGTTTTTGGTCGGGGGTGAGGTTGTCTTTAATTGCACCGATGGTATCAATTTCTCCGTCTTCGCGGACGCGAATATATGCGAGTCCTTTTGCGCCTGCGCTTTCGGCTTCCTTAAATAAATCGCCGCCTGGTTTGATCCGCACGTTGGAAATGGCTTCATTTCCGAGCGGGATAGGAAGAATTTTGACAATACCGCCAGATTTTACAGCACCAGAGAAGACTTTGAAGCCAGAGTCCTTGACGAGGTCGGAGACATCAACTAGTTCCAAACCGAAACGGGTGTCAGGCTTATCACTACCGTAGCGTTCCATCGCTTCAGTATAGGTGAGGCGGGGAAAAGGACGGGGTAGGTCGATTCCTTTAACTGTCTGAAAAATATGACAAACTAAACTTT
>ERZ1066119.1306-NODE-1306-length-13604-cov-7.907668_pt1 | contig 13604 bp, 16 predicted proteins | sample MGYA00382766_ERZ1066119 | MGnify/ENA primary metagenome ERZ1066119 (study PRJEB33369, sample SAMEA5778349) | biofilm metagenome | biome: Industrial cooling water; feature: Water cooling tower basin; material: Biofilm | place: United Arab Emirates | collected...
TTGCTGACCCCAGCTTTGGTCGCGATGGTCTCGATCCGCGCCGCCTCATAACCGCGTTCGAAGAACTCCGCGGTGGCCGCAGCCAGGATCGCCGCACGCTTGGCAAGATCGGGCTGGCGGCCGCGCGAGGCCAAGGGGGCGATTGACAATCTGAACACTTCCGTTCAGTTAAACGACTGCGTTCACTATGGGCGCCGGTCGCGTTTTCGGCAAGCCAGGGGTGGATTGGGACTCGCGCATGACCTGGATCGCCCTCCGCATGCTGACCGGCGACCGGATGAAGTTCCTCGGCCTCGTCTTCGGGATCGCCTTCTCGACCCTGCTCATCACCCAGCAGCTGACCATCTTCGTCAATCTGCTCGGGCGCGGGGCGACGGCGGTCTACAATATCCAGACGGTCGACCTGTGGGTGATGGACCCGGTCAGCCGCACGCCCGACGTGGTCTTTCCCATGCCCGCGACCGCGCTCGACAAGGTACGCTCGGTGGAAGGGGTGGCCTGGGCGGTCCCGCACCTGCGCAGCGTGGCGGCGGTACGGACGCCATCGGGCGATCTTGAAGGCGTGTCGATCGTCGGGGTCGACGATGCGACGCTGATCGGCCTGCCCGAACGCTTCGCCAGCGGGCGTCCGCAGGATCTCGCCAGCCCGGACGCGGTGTTCATCGACGATGTTGGCGCCGAGAAGCTCTTCACCGGAGTCGATCCCGTAGGCCGGCGACTCGAGCTTAACGACCAGCGGGCGATCGTACGCGGCGTGGTCGACGTGGTGCCGAGCTTTACCGCCCAGGTGGTGCTCTACACCCGCTACAGCGAAGCGCTGAACTATGTGCCGGGCAGCCGCAACCGGCTGAGCTTCGTCCTCGCCAAGGCCGCGCCCGGGGTCGACCCGGAGGTGCTCGCACGGCGGATCGCGACCGAGACGGGCCTCCGCGTCCGCACCCGCGACCAGTTCGCCGACGACGGAATCAACTTCATCATCGAGAATACCGGAATTCCGATCAACTTCGGGATCACGGTGGCGCTGGGCTTCATCGTCGGGATTGCTATCGTCGGCCTGACCTTCAGCCTGTTTATCCGCGACAACGTCAAGCAGTTCGGCGCGCTGAAGGCGATCGGGGTCCACAATGGCCGCATCACCCGCATGGTGGCGGCGCAGGCGGCGCTGGTCGGGCTCATCGGCTACGGCCTCGGGCTCCTCATGGCGGCCCTGTTCATCGCCATCGGCGCAGCCTCGGGCGGCGCGTTCAAGGGCTTCTACATTCCCTGGCAGATCCCGACCATGACCCTTTTGGGCGTGGTGCTGATCCTGGCGCTCACCGGTTGGGTCGCGCTTCGGACCGTGCTCCGGACCGAGCCGGCGAGCGTCTTTCGTTGAGTGCAGCGGCGCCTTCTGTGGCCCCCGCCATGGCCGACCCGGCGGCGATCCGCGTGCAGCAGGTCTCCCGCGACTTCGCTGCGGGCGGGCAGGTGCTGCGCGTGCTCCACGGCATTGATCTCGAGGTGCGCAGCGGCGAGCTCACCTATCTCGTCGGGGAGTCGGGGTCGGGCAAGACCACCCTCATCTCGATCATCGCCGGGATCCTCTACCCGACCGAGGGCGAGGTGGAGGTGTTCGGGACCGACCTTTACTCGCTCACCGACCGCAAGCTGGTCGAGTTCCGCTTGTCCACCATCGGCTTCATCTTCCAGCAGTATAACCTCATCCCGACCATCGATGCCGCCAGCAATGCCGCCGTTCCGCTGATCGCCGGCGGGACCCCGCGCGCGGAAGCGACCGAGCGGGCCCAGGCGATGCTGGAAAGGCTCGGGATCGGCGACCAGGGCGCCAAGCTGCCGAGCCAGCTGTCGGGCGGGCAGCAGCAACGCGTCGCCATCGCCCGGGCGCTGGTCCACGAGCCGCGGCTGGTGGTCTGCGACGAGCCCACTGCCGCGCTCGACGCAAGGAGCGGCCGCACCGTCATGAGCCTGCTTCGCGAAGTGGCAGTGAAGCCCGACCGCTCGGTCATCATCGTCACTCACGACAATCGCATCTTCGATCTCGCCGACCGGATCCTCGTCATGGAGGACGGCCGGATCACGCACGACGGCACGACGGTGCCGAGCCACGAGGCCTGAACCCATGCCCCTGTCCTTGAAACGACTGAGCTTTTCACGGCTGCTGCTGCCGCTGGTGGCGGTGGTCGGGATCATCGTTTCGGTCATCCTGATCGCTCGCGGCCAGCCCGACCGGACCATCGCCGAGCCGGCCGAAACTCCGGCCCGGGCCGAGGGGCAGCTAGCCAATGCGCCGCGAGTGGCTGGTTCCGGCGTGGTCGAGCCGTCGAGCGAGATCATCGACATCGGCACGGCGGTGTCCGGCCTCGTCTCGCGCGTGCTGGTCCGCCCAGGCGATTATGTCAGCCGCGGGCAGCCGTTGTTCACGATCGACGACCGCTCCGTCAGGGCCCGGCTGCAGGAAGCGGAAGCGGGGATCGTGCAGGCCCGCGCCGCCATTGCCGAAGCACAGTCCTCTGCAGGGACGGCGAGCCGTAACCTCGCCCTGTTCCGTTCGGTCGCGGACCCGGCGGCAGTCTCGCGGGCGGAGATCGTCCGCGCCGAAGGAGAGGTCAGCGCGGCGCGGAGCCGGGCCGCCTCGGCCAGGGCGCAGCTTGCCGCAGCCGAGGCGTCGGCGGCGAGCGCGCGGACCGAGCTTGGCCGTCTGACCGTCACCGCCCCCATCTCCGGCACCATCCTGCGCGCCGAGGTGAAGCCAGGCGAGTTCGTGACCGCCGGCAATCAGGGCGGCGGCAATGCCGTCCCCTTCCTGCAGATGGGCGAAACCCGGCCGCTCCATGTCCGGATCGACATCGACGAGGATGAGATCGCCAGGCTCGACAGCGGCGCCCCGGCCTTTGTCTCGCCGCGCGGTGCGGCCAATCGCCAGGTCGAGGCGCGGTTCGTGCGGGCCGAGCCCCTGGTGGTGCCCAAGCGCAGCCTCACCAACAGCGCCGCCGAACGGGTCGACGTGCGCGTGCTCCAGGTTATCTACGCTCTTCCCGAAGGCTCCGCCGACCAGTTTCGCATCGGCCAGCAGGTCGACGCCTTCATCCCCGCGCAAAGGCAGCAACGATGAGGGGGCTGCTACGCGCCGGCGCGGCGGCGCTGCTGGTCGGCGGTTGCGCCATCGGCCCGCGGCCGGTGCCGACCGTCGCCTCCGTCGCGCTCCCGCCCGCCTACGCCTTTCCGCTTGGCGCCAGCGACGCGGTGAGCCTCGCGGCGCTCCTGCCGGCGCAGGATCCCGCCTTCAGACAACTGAGTGCGCGCGCGCTCGCCGAGGCGCCGGACCTCGCCGCGGCGCTGGCCCGAATTGACGCCGCCCGGGCGCTGGCGGCTCGGGCCGGAGCGGAACGATTGCCGCAGCTGGACGGTGGTTTGTCGGTCGAGGGCCGCCGCCAGAATGTCGGGCAGTTCGGACCGGCGGCAGACTTCATCGACCCTTTGCAGACGAGCTTCGGGGCGAGCCTAAGCGCGCGCTGGGACGCGGACCTGTTCGGCCGCCTCCGCGCCGGTGAGCGTGCGGCTGGCGCCCGGCTCGATGCAGCGACCGCTGACGCCGCGGCAGTGCGCCTGGCCCTTGTGGCCGAGGTGGCAGCCGCCGTGGTCGACTGGCGCACCCTGCAGCGGCGCGAGGAAGCGCTGCGCGAGGACCTGCGCGCAGCCGAGGGGCTCGCCCGGCTTGCGGGAGTGCGCGAGCGGGCAGGGCTTGCGCCCGGTGCGGACCGGGTGCGGGCCGAAGCGCTCGCCGCCGCCAGCCAGAGCCGGCTTGCCAGCCTTGGCGCGGAGAAGGCCGCCATCCTCGGGCGGCTGGTGTCCCTGACTGCGCAAGGGTCGCAAGGAGTGATCGAGGCACTCTACGCCCCGCCACCCGCGCTCGCGGCGCAAAGCCTCCCGGTCGCCTTGCCCTCGACGCTCCTGACCCGCCGGCCCGACCTCCTCGCCGCCGGTGCGCGGCTTCGCGCGGCGGACGCGGACCTTGCCGCAGCGGCGGCAGCGCGCTTTCCGCGGCTCAGCCTATCAGCGGGCCTGGGCCTGCTTGCTTTTTCGCTCGGCGGGCTGTTCGACAGCGAAGCCCTCGTCGGCAACGCCGGCGCTGGCCTTGCCGCACCTTTGCTCGACTTCGGCCGCCTTCGCGCCGACGAGGCCCGCGCCCGTGCCGGGACGGCCGAAGCGCTGGCGCTCTATCGCGGCGCGGTGTTCCGGGCGCTGGGCGAAGCGGAAAGTGGCTATGCGCTGATCGGCAATCTTGCCGGGCAGGTCGAGGCCGCGCGCCGGCAGGCCGCCCTGCAGGAGCGCGCCGCCACCCTTGCCGAAACCCGCTTTCGGGCCGGCCTCACCAGCTTCCTCGACGTCTACCAGGCCCGCCAGTCGGCCGCCGGTGCCCAAGACGCCGTGGTCGCCGCGGAAGGTCGGCTGGCGCGGGCCCGAGTGCTGCTGTGGCAGGCGCTCGGCGGGAGCGAGGTTCCGGCGGGTTGAAGGGAAATGCCCAAGATGTTATAACTAGCGTATGAACAAGGCTGTCAAGCTCGTCGCTGTCGGGAACAGCACCGGCGCGGTGTTTCCAAAGGAAGTACTCGCCAAGCTGCGCGTAGAGCGTGGCGACCAGCTCTTTCTGTCGGAGGCGCCGGATGGGAGCTTTCGGCTGAGTGCCTATGACCCTGCATTCGCTCGGCAGATGGAACTGGCTGAAGAGATCATGCGCGAGGATCGGGATATCCTCCGCGTCCTTGCCCAGTGAACGAATGGCAGTGGATCGCACCGGACGTTGCGATCGCTATCCATGATCGACAGCTCGCGGAGCATGGTGGGCCCTCGGGACTGCGCGACCGAGGGGCCCTCGAGTCGGCTTTGGCTAGGCCGGTGAACCTGGCCGCATATGAAGACGGAAGCATCGACGCGGCAGCTCTTGCCGCTGCCTATGCTTACGGGATCGCGCGCAATCATCCGTTCGTCGACGGCAACAAGCGGACTGCTTGGATCCTGTCTCGTTTGTTTCTCAAGGCCAATGGCGTCGGCCTCACCTTCGATAAGCAGGAAGCCATTGATCTCGTTCTCGGACTCGCTGCCGGAAAGGTAAGCGAAGAGGAACTCGCCGGCTGGTTGCGAGAACGGGTGAGCAGCCCCGCCTAGCGCACTCGCGGGCCGCCGTAGGGGAGCGGGGGCGGTGGGCGGCGGTCGCGGCGGGGGAGCTGGGCCTGGTAGGCGACGCCGCAATGCTGCACGCAATAAGGATAGCCGGGGTTGGCCGGCTCACCGCAGAAGTGGAAGTCGGGCTCGCCCGGATGGCCGAGCGGCCACTTGCAGATGCGGTCGTTGAGATCGAGCAGGCTGGTCTTGTCGGCGATCTCCGGGGCAGGCTTGGCCGGAACCAGGCGGCGCGGCGGAGCCGGCGGGATCGGTGCCTGCTGCTCGCCCGGACCCTGGCGGATGAAGCCGCCCGGACCGATCGACCGGTAGACGAGCGCGCCTTCGCCCTTGCCAGCCGGGGCAGGGCTTGCCGGAGCTGCCGCGGCGGCCGGAGCAGCCGGGGCGGGCGCTACGGGCACCTCGTCCGGCATCGGCGCCGCCGTTTCGAGGATGGCAGCGATCGGGCTCTTTTCGCGGAGCTTGGACGGGGCGGGCCGCTCTTCGGCGGGCTCGACCGGGGCAGCGGCGGCCGGAGCGGGCGCGGCCTTGTCCTCGCCCGGCTTCACCGGCGAGGGGCGCGAATCGAGGCCAAGGCGGTGCGCCTTGCCGATCACCGCATTGCGACTGACCCCGCCCAGTTCCTCGGCGATCACGCTGGCGGTCTTGCCTTCCGCCCACATCGCCTTGAGGCGCTCGATCCGTTCGTCCGTCCAGCTCATCTAGAAACTCTTCCTGCTTGCCGCCCCACGGCCGCTCGACCTGGGTTGCCGCCGGCTAATGGAGCCGATAGGCGCTGACCGGGTGAACGACCAGTCCCCTCCCGCCGCCACCTGGCTCCGCTCGGCTCCGGGGGAGCAAAGGCTGACGGGGGTGAACTGGGGAGGGCTGAAGACCCTCTATGTGAAGGAGGTTCGCCGCTTCTTCAAGGTCCAGACGCAGACCATCTGGGCCCCGGCGGTCACCACCTTGCTGTTCCTGGTCATCTTCACCGTCGCGTTGGGCGGGGTGAAGCGGCAGGTCCTGGGCGTGCCCTTTGCCGACTTCATCGCACCGGGGCTGATCGTCATGGCGATGATCCAGAACGCGTTCGCCAACTCCTCCTTCTCGCTGCTGGTCGGCAAGATGCAGGGCACCATCGTCGATTATCTGATGCCGCCGCTGTCGACCGGCGAGCTGATTGCCGGGCTGGTCGGGGCGGCGGTGACCCGGGCCTTTCTGGTGGGGGTTGCCGTGTGGCTGGCGATGCTGCTGTGGCCGGGCGTGCATGTGCGCGTGGTCGAGCCGCTCGCCGTTTTCTGGTTCGGGCTGATGGGTGCGCTGCTCCTGTCCTTTCTCGGCCTCCTGACCTCCATCTGGGCCGAGAAGTTCGACCATGCCGCCGCGGTGACCAACTTCGTGGTCGCGCCCCTGTCGCTCCTGTCCGGCACCTTTTATGCGGTTGATCAGCTGAGCCCGCTCTTTCGGGCGATCAGCCACGCCAACCCCTTCTTCTACGTCATCTCCGGCTTCCGCTACGGCTTCCTGGGCGCGGCCGATTCGCCGGTCTGGCTTGGCGCGGGCGTGCTCCTCGGCCTCAACCTCCTGCTGTTCGGCGCCTGTTACGCGCTCCTGAAAAGCGGCTGGAAGATACGAAACTAGCCAAGATCAGCAGGTTGAACGATTAGGGTGGGTGAACGGCCGATAACGGGCGCGTTCAGCCTGCCGTTTCGCAAGCCTGTTTAAAGCTCCGCCATCACCTCTGGAGAGGAGTGGAGCGAATGAAGAAGTTTCTGATCGCCGCCGCCAGCCTGTCGGCCCTTGCCGCCGCCGCGCCCGCGGCCGCGCAATATCATTCCGGTTACGGCTACGGCCAGCCGCAGGGCTATGCCTACGGCTACAACCATCATGACCAGCACGGCCTTGTCCGGTCGTATATCGTCCGGGCCGACCAGTTGCGCCAGCGGGTCGAGCGGCTCGACAGCCGCGACCGGATCACCGAGCGTGAGGCGCGCCGGCTCCGCTCGGACGCCGCCGAGCTCCAGCGCCGGGCTCGCGCTTATGCCAACAACGGGCTGAGCTTGGGCGAACGGCGCGACCTCGACCTGCGCTTTGCCCGGCTGCAGCAGCGGATCGAGCTGGAGCGCCGCGATGGGCGGGGCGGCCGCTGGGCCGACGGCCGCGACGGCTGGATCGACCGCAACCGCAACGGTGTGGACGACCGCTACGAAGGGCAGGGCAATTGGGGTCGCGACGGCCGCGATGGCTGGATCGACCGCAATCGCAACGGCGTCGACGATCGCGCTGAGCGGCGCAACGACTGGGATCGCGACGGCCGCTGGGACGGCCGTGACGGCTGGGTCGACCGCAACCGCAACGGCATCGACGATCGCTACGAGCAGATCCGCCGCGATCGCGACGACGATTGAGACGGTGGGGGTTAACCCCCGCGCCTGACCGTCCTATAGAGGGCGCGGCTTCCTTGTCGGAGCCGCGCCCTTTCCTTTTGCCAAGCACTCCAGGAGCCCGCTTCCATGGCCATCACGCCGCTCATGCCCGTCTACCCGCGCTGTGACGTGCGACCGGTCCGGGGCGAGGGCGTCTACCTTATTGGCGAAAGGGGCGAGCGCTATCTCGACTTCGCAAGCGGAATCGCCGTCAACCTTCTTGGCCACAGCCACCCGCATCTGATCGGCGCCATCCAGAAGCAGGCCGAGACGCTGATGCACGTCTCCAACCTTTACGGCAGTCCTCAGGGCGAGGCGCTGGCCCGGCGCCTGACGGAGCTGACCTTTGCCGACACGGTGTTCTTCACCAACAGCGGCGCCGAGGCGGTGGAATGCGCGATCAAGACGGCGCGGCGCTATCATCATGCCGCCGGCAACCCGCACAAAAACAAGCTGATCACCTTCAGCAACGCCTTTCACGGCCGGACCATGGCGACCATCAGCGCCACTGACCAGGCCAAGCTCCGCGACGGCTTCGCGCCCCTGCTCGAAGGCTTCGAGGTGGTGCCGTTCGACGACCTCGAGGCCGCGCTGGCGGCGGTCGACGAGCATACGGCCGGCTTCCTGGTCGAGCCGGTGCAGGGTGAAGGCGGCATCCGCCCAGCCTCCCGTGAGTTCCTGCAAGGGCTGCGCAAGGCGTGCGACGAGCATGACCTGATGCTGGTGCTCGACGAGGTGCAGTGTGGCGTTGCGCGCACCGGCACGCTCTATGCCTACGAACAGTACGGGATCACGCCCGACATCCTGGCGACCGCCAAGGGCATCGGCGGCGGCTTTCCGCTCGGCGCCTGCCTTGCGACCGAGAAGGCGGCGAGCGGCATGGTGATCGGCACCCACGGTTCGACCTATGGCGGCAATCCGCTGGCGATGGCTGCGGGCGAGGCGGTGCTCGACGTGGTCGCGCAGCCGGAGTTCCTCGCCCATGTCCGCGAGGCCGGTCAGCGGCTCCGTTCGGCGCTCGAGCAGATGATCCCCAACCACGACCATCTGTTCGAAGGCGTGCGCGGGCTCGGCCTGATGCTGGGCATCAAGATGAGGACCGACAGCCGCGCCTTCGTCGGCCACCTCCGCACTCGCGGGATCCTGACGGTCGCCGCAGGCGACAATGTGGTGCGGGTGCTCCCGCCCCTGGTTATCGAGGACGCGCATATCCGCGAGTTCGTCGACGGCTTGAGCGCGGCGGCGGCGGACTATGACGTCCCGGCTGAGGCGGCCTGAAAGGTCAGGCGAGCCCTTCTTCACCCGTCACTCCGTCCCTGAGCCGGGGTTCGCCTTTGCTGTTCCAGGGGCCGCGCCTGGCTGATCTGTCTCTGACCGCCCACGTCCAGTTGAGCAGCAGAAATGCACTATAATAGATAAGGAATTGGGCCGCTTCCTTGCGAATGAGGGCAAGGAAGCGCATATGGGTTCGGCTATCAGTCGCAAGTCTTGACGGTCTTTGGTGCTTTGCGGCTCCTTATCCCTTCTCTTCTTCGCCGCTCCTAGCGAGTCGGCCGGCGTTCGGCCGATTCACGAGAAGGACTAGAATCCATGATCACCGGAACCGTCAAATTCTTCAACGCCGACAAAGGCTATGGCTTCATCTCGCCGGATGACGGCAGCAGCGATGCCTTTGTGCACATCTCGGCAGTGGAAGCGGCCGGCATGCGCTCGCTCGACCGTGAGCAGCGCGTCTCCTACGAACTCCAGTCGGGCCGCGACGGCCGCGCCAGCGCCGTCAACCTCCAGTCCGCCTGAACTTCTGCGCTCCGGCCACCGCCGGAGCCCAGTTAACCCTGTCAGGCCATCAAGAGGAGCGCTCCATGTCGACCATGCAATTCTACGAGGAACGGGCCGCCGAATGCCGCCGCGAGGCGGAAGCGGCGACCCTTGCCAACGTCCGCCAGCGCCACCTCGACGCCGCGCTCGCCTGGGATGGGATGGCCGACCGGATCGCCCGCACCAACGCCCACCGGGAAGCGAACCAGGCCCGCCGCGACCTGATCCAGGGCTGAGGCGGAAACGGGCGCGCACATGATTGCCAGGCGCCGCGCCTCCGCCTAGCCTCACCCCCACGAGGAACGGGCGGAGGGGAATGCTGACAGGGTCGATCCTGCTCGCGGCAGCGCTGGCGACGGCAAGCGGCGGCTGCGGCCCCCGCATCTCCGAGCCCGCCCGAGCAAACATCGCCGCCCGCATCGAGGCGGCCGAGTTCCGCGGACTGGTGATCGGCATCGTCGACCGCCGCGGCCGCTGCACCGAGGGCTTCGGCACCCTCTCGGCCAAGCGCCCGGTCGCCCCCGATGGCGACACGCTGTTCGAGATCGGCTCGATCACCAAGGTCTTCACCGCGACCCTGCTTGCGGCGGAGGTCGAGAGCGGCCGCATCTCCCTCGACACGCCGCTCGGACAGATCCTTCCCGTGCCGCCCGCAAGCGATGCCGCCTCCGTCACCCTGGAGGAGCTTGCGACCCATCGCTCGGGCCTTCCGAGCCTGCCCCGCAACCTTCCTTCGCGGAACCCGGCCGATCCCTATGCCGGCTACACGCAAGACCTGCTCCTGTCGCACCTTGCGGAGCTGAAGCTGTCTCCGCGGCCGCGTCCCTACGCTTATTCGAACCTCGCCCTCGGCACGCTCGGCGAAGCGCTGGCGGTTCGCTTCGGCGAGCCGTACGCACAGCTCCTTTCGCGTCGCCTCCTTCGCCCGCTTGGCCTCAGGCGGACCTTCGTCGACGTGCCCACGCAGCTTCGGGCGATCCTCGCCCCTGGTCATTCGGGACTGGAGCCGACCAGCGGCTGGTCGCTCGGCGTGCTGGCCGGGGCAGGGGCGCTGCACTCGAGCGCGAACGACCTGCTGCGCTTTCTTGATGTGCAGCTCCGGCCCCGCGGCCCGCTGGCGGGCGCCATCACGCTTACTCACACGGAGCGGCGCGCAACCGCAATTCCCGCCACCGCCGTCGGGATTGGCTGGCACATCCGCCGCCGCCCGAGCACGCCCGAGATCCTTTGGCACAATGGTGGGACGGGCGGCTATGCCAGCTTCGCCGGCTTCGACCGCAATGCCGGCCGAGGCGTCACGGTGCTGACCAACACCGAGGCCTCGGTCGACGACCTTGGCATGCATCTCCTCTCGCCCGCCGACCCGCTCGCGAAGCCGCGTCCGTTGCTTCGCCTGCCGATCGCCGATCTCGAGCGGTTCACCGGCGGCTATGCCTTGCCGGGCGGCAACCGGCTGACCGTCACCAGGATCGGCGAGCAACTCTATCTCGCCGGGTCCGCTGGTGGGCGAACCGCCCTGTTCGCCTCTGCCCCCAGCCGCTTCTTCCTTCGTGCCCTGCCGGTGGAGGTCGAATTCACTGCCCCGCCGGGCGAAAAGCCGTCCGCGATGACCGTGATCCAGTCCGGGCTCCCAACAATTGCCAGGCGCGTTCCCGAGTAAGTTGGCCGCACGCCGGCTGGCTCACGGCCGCCCGCCGAGGTTGAGTCGCTGCAACCGGCTTCCTATTTTCCTTCCATGACCCCCGACATCACGAATCTGGACGCCGCCATTGGCGTTACCGTGCCGGTGCGCCATGCACGAGGCCGGGCGGCGCGGCTGGGCCCGGCGCTGGACGCCATCCTGTCCGCCCACAACTACCCCGCTCCGATCGAGAAGATGCTGGCCGAAGCGCTGGTGCTGACGGCGCTGCTGGGCTCGCTGCTCAAGGACCCCGGGGGGCAGATGACGCTCCAGGCGCAGACCCAGGACGGCATCGTCGACCTGCTCGTCTGCGACTACAAGGCGGGCGAGCTTCGCGGCTACGTCCGGCACGATCCCGTGCGCCTGGCCGACGCGGCCCACGCCCCCAGCCTTAAGACCCTGTTCGGCGACGGCTATCTTGCCATCACCTTCGATCAGCCGGCGACCGACGAGCGCTACCAGGGCATCGTTCCGCTGGAGGGAGAGAGCCTGGCGGAAGCCGCGCAGAGCTACTTCAGCCAGTCGGAGCAGATCCCGTCGATCGTCCGCCTCGCCGTCGAGAAGCACGAGGGCGGCTGGATCGCCGGCGGGCTGCTGTTCCAGCATCTGCCCGAAGGCGAGGAAGGGCGTGAGCGGCTTCACACCCGCCTCGATCATCCCGACTGGGACCATGTCGCGGTGCTTGCCGGGAGCGTCCGGCCCGAGGAACTGACCGATCCGGCGCTCGCCCTCGACCAGCTGGTCTGGCGATTGTTCCATGAGGAAGCGGAGGTGCGGGTGCTGACCGGCGCCCCGCTGACGCGTGGCTGCCGCTGCGATCCCGACTACGTCCGCTCGGTCATTGCCCGCTTTCCGGACGAGGAGCGCGAGGCGATGAAGGGCGACGACGGGCTGATCCGGGTCAATTGCGAATTCTGCTCGACCAGCTTCCCGCTGTCGTTCGATTAAGGCTCGTTAAGGCTCTGTTTAACGTGAGCGTGGCATAGGGCTGCTGTGTCCGCGAGGGCGGGCACGCTTTCCTCCCTTCGGGCTCCGGCCCGAGCCTGGGCCGCCTTCGGGCGGCCCTTCTTTTTCGTGCTGCTTCACGGCGAAAGCACCGCTTGCTCCCCGGCGAAAGCCGGGGTCCAGTCGCTTCATCATGAGAGCTGGCCCCGGCTCTGCCAGGGGAACTTTGCCTTTCCTCCCGCTCGCCCCTAAGTGCCCGCCGCCATGACCAACCTACGCCCCAAGGCCGTCGTCCTCCTTTCAGGCGGGCTCGACTCGATGGTCTGCGCCGCGCTGGCGCGGGAGGCGGGCTTTCGCGTCATTGCGCTCACGATCGACTATGGCCAGCGCCATCGGGTGGAGCTGGAAGCGGCCCGGCAGATCGCGAAGGCTCATGCCGACGAACATGTCGTCCTGCCCCTCGACCTTCGCGCCTTTGGCGGCTCGGCGCTGACGGCCGACATGGCCGTGCCCAAGAGCGGGGTGGGGGAGGGCATTCCCGTGACCTACGTGCCCGCCCGCAACACCATCTTCCTCAGCCTGGCGCTCGGCCTTGCCGAGGCTCGCGGGGCGCGCGACCTGTTCGTCGGTGTGAATGCCCTCGATTATTCGGGCTATCCCGACTGCCGGCCGGAGTTCGTTGCCGCCTTCGCCGCGCTTGCTGACCTTGCCACCAAGGCCGGGGTGGAAGGAAAGGGCTTCACCATCCACGCCCCGCTGCAGGACCTGACCAAGGCCGATATCGCCCGCGAGGCGAACCGGCTTGGCCTCGACGCAGGGCTGAGCCACAGCTGCTACGATCCGGCACCGGACGGGGGCGCCTGCGGCGAGTGTGACGCCTGCCGCCTTCGCGCCATGGGCTTCGCGCAGGCTGGTCTGCCTGACCCGACCCGCTACGCCGCGCCATGACCTACGCCGTCAAGGAATGCTTCCTGACCCTTCAGGGTGAAGGCGTGCAGGCGGGCAGCCGCGCGGTCTTTCTCCGCTTCGCCGGCTGCAATCTGTGGAGCGGGCGCGAGCAGGATCGGGCGACCGCCCAGTGCCGCTTCTGCGATACCGATTTTGTTGGCACGGATGGAGTGAACGGGGGCAAGTTCCGTGTCGCCGCCGACCTGGCAGATCTGGTCGAGCAGGTGTGGGCCGGCGGTCCCGAGCGGCGGCTGTTGGTGATCACCGGCGGTGAGCCGATGCTCCAGCTCGATTCCGCCCTCCTCGACGCCCTTCATCAGCGCGGCTTCCGGGTCGCGGTCGAAAGCAATGGCACGCTGCCAGCGGTGCCCGGGATCGACTGGCTGTGCGTCAGTCCCAAGGCCGGGACGGAAGTGGTGCAGCGCTCGGGCGACGAACTGAAGCTGGTCTGGCCGCAGGCGGGGATCGATCCGGCCGAACTCGAAGGGTGGAACTTCGGCCACTTCCTGGTCCAGCCGATGGACGGCCCGGCCGGAGCGGTCGAGGCCGCCATCGCGCTCGCCATGGAGCGGCCGACGTGGCGGCTCAGCCTGCAGGCGCACAAGGTGGTGGGGCTGGCTTAAGCT
>ERZ1066119.1307-NODE-1307-length-13591-cov-8.289967_pt1 | contig 13591 bp, 20 predicted proteins | sample MGYA00382766_ERZ1066119 | MGnify/ENA primary metagenome ERZ1066119 (study PRJEB33369, sample SAMEA5778349) | biofilm metagenome | biome: Industrial cooling water; feature: Water cooling tower basin; material: Biofilm | place: United Arab Emirates | collected...
GGCGGGGCCGCCACGCACCTCGCGGCTGGTCGTCACCGTGCCCGACAGGCGGTGAACCTCCAGCCGGTTGCGGTTCTCGCGCAGCGCGACGACCAACGTGTCGAGCGTCGTGTCGGCGACTTCCCTTTGCTCCTGCCGGTCCTGCCAGCGCGCTAGGAGGTAACCGGCGCCGACCAGCAGGGCGATGGCAAGAATGCCCCAAAGCAGCGGCTTCAGGGAGAAGGACGGGCGGGGGCGTCTCAGGAAAGGGTCCACCGTTCGTCAACGCAGGCGACGCTGCCGCGCTCCGCCAGGGTGAGGAGATGGGCAAGCGCGGTCGCCCGGGCCGCGGGGATGAGCTTCGGGTCGAGCCCCGGGTAGGCGCGAGTGGTGAGCTCCTTGAGGCCGTCCGGCCGCTCCTCGACCAGACGGAGCAACTGCCGCTCGCGCTGGATGCGATGGGTGAGCAGGCCGCGAAGCAATCGTTGCGGATCCTCGACGGGCTCCCCGTGCGCGGGGTGGTAACGCGTCTCCGGCCGATGCTGGAGCTTGGCGAGGCTCGCCATATAGGCGCCCATGTGCCCGTCGGGGGGGACGACCACGGTGGTCGACCAGCCCATCACATGGTCGCCGCTGAACAGGCGTTGCCCCCAGGCGAAGCACAGGTGGTTGGAGGTGTGGCCGGGGGTGTGCACCGCCTCGATGGTCGCACCGGCAAGCTCCACCGTTTCCCCGTCCTGAAGGACGCGGTCGGGCGCATAGTCCGGATCGAAGCCCGCTTCCTGCTCGCCGGGGATGACCAGCGGCGCGCAGCCCCAGACCGGAGCACCCGTCAGCTCCCGAAGCGGGTTCGCGCCGGGGCTGTGGTCGCGGTGGGTGTGGGTGACCAGGATCGCGTCCACGGGGCGGCCGGCGATCGCCGCTTCGAGCGCGGCAAGGTGCGACGGATCCGCCGGTCCGGGATCGACGATGGCAAGCCTTTCCTCGCCGATCAGATGCACCCAGGTCCCCTCGCCGGTGAAGGGCGAGGGATTGGGCGCGAGCAGCCGGGCGAGGCCGGGGCCGAGCGGCTCGAGAAGGCCGGGCGTGTGGGGCATGGCTTGCGGCTTGGCAGAGCCGCTGCGGCCCGGCAACTCACTCGCTGGCGGGCAGGCTCGCGATCGCGCTGTTGAGGGCAGCGATGACCTGGGCCTTCGCTTCTTCCGAAAGGTTCTTGTCGGCCTCGATCGACCGGATCGTGTTGCGGAGGCGCTGGACCTCGCCGACCGGGCTTCCCCGCGAGACGTTGCAGACGAGGATTCTGGTAAACTGCTCCTGCTCGCCGACCCTGGCGGCGGAGCCGGCGTCGACTCTGGTCTCGCTGAAGCAGTCCCGGGCTTGGTTGTTGATCACGATCACCGACTGCTGGTCGGGAGCGCTCGTGACCGCCTTGCCGTCACGAACCAGGATGGTGCGAACTACCGTCTTCTTCTCAGGGGCAGGGCTGGCAGGAGCCGGGGTGGTAGCCTGGAGTGCACCAAGCAGCATGGCCGTGATCATCGCGGTGTTTCCCCTTCGACTGCGTCGCCCCAACCTTTCACGCCCGCCCGCATAAACGGGAGATGAACAGCCTTCAGGCGCGCACCAGCGTCCGCGGCAAGGCCCCGTGCGTTCGCGCCCGGGCAGCGGCGCGGCGGGCGAAGGCGGCAGGGACGATGGTGCCGAACAGCTGCTCCATGCTGTGCGCCCAGCTATATTCGGAGCTGACGTGGGCCCGGCCCTTCTCGCCCATCGTCTGGCTGTCCCCGCCGAGCACGGCCAGGATGTTGGCGGCCATGGCGCTGCTGTCCGCCACGGGGCCGAGCAAGCCCATGCCGGGAAGCACCCGCTCGGGCATGGCCCCGCCCGCGACGCCCACCACCGGCAGCCCGGACGCCTGCGCCTCAATTACCGACACGCCGAACGTTTCGTTGGGCATGGCGGAAACGTAGAGGTCGGCGCTCGCAAGCCAGCGGGCGAGCTCGGCCCGGTCGGTAACGAAGCCCGGCGTGATGATCCGCGGGTCGCCGAGCGCCTCGATCTGCTCCTTCTGCGGACCCTGGCCGAGCAGCACCAGCTTGGCCCCAAGCCCCTCGGGCAGCTGGCGGAAGGCCTCGACCACGATGTCGGGCCGCTTTTCGATGTCGAGGCGGCCGACGTAGATCAGCAGGGGCTGATCGGGTGAAAGGCCAAGCTCGCGCCGAAGGCCTTCGTCGCGCCGCTCGGGACCGAACTCCTTGAGCTCCACTCCGAGCGGCAGGATCTGCACCTCCTCGACCCCGAGCGAGCGGAGGAGCTTGCCCCCGCCATTTTCCGACAGGGCGTAGACGGCGTCAAACTGGCGGTAGAGCCGGCCGCAGTAGCCGTAGCAAAGCCGTCCGGCCGCATCCGCCAGGCGGTCGGGCATCACCTTGCCGAACGGCCGGGTGACGTAAACGGTCGGAAAGTCGGTCATGTAGCCCGCGACCAGCGCGGTGTCGGGAAAAGCCTCACGGTGCTTCAGCGCCGCCCAGGGAAGGTTGTAGGCGTCCTGGCATTCGATGAGGTCGGGCTGGTAGCGGATCAGGGCCTTGCGCACTGCCCGGTTGCGCAGCAGCAGCCGGTAATTGGGACTGAAGGGCACGTGCGGGCTCTTCAGCCAGACGGTGATCGCGCGCCCTTCCTCGCTCTCCTCGACCACGTCCTCTGCGCCGGGAAGGATCATCAGGTGGCGATGCGACGTGTGCTCGAGGATATGGGCGCGCTTGCGTCGAAGATAGGTGCCGACCCCGCCTCCGACCGACGACCAGCTCTGGGTCAGGTCGGCGAGCAGCAAGGGCCGCTGGGGATCGGTGAACGCAGGGGGGCTCACGCGGGCCGCCCAGCGCCGGCAAGCCGCGAGGAACGGGCCTGAAGTGTCGGTCTGCTTGACACCGACCAAGCATCGAGCGTCATCACGACAGGGGAGATTAGCGAAAAACTGCCATTCATTTCACTCTGGCACGCCTGCTGCTTAGCAGAAGGCGTCCACTTTGGTTCCACGCCAAACAGAGGGGCGGCACGGCGGATTCTGGTCCCGCCATGCCGCCCCTTCTCGTATCCGAGGCGCCGAAGATCAGCCAAGGGCGACAATGTAGCCGACGCCAACCATCCCGCCGATGATCCCTGCGACGACCTTGTGCTGCCTGGATGAGCCAGCCGAGCGAATGCCGTCAACGAAGCCGCGCCGGAACTGCTGCCAGAATGAGCCAGCCTCGTTCATCGACAGGCTCAGGCCTCGGCCTTGCCGACGAGAGACTGGAGTTCGCCGCTCTCGAACATCTCCATCATGATGTCCGAGCCGCCGACGAACTCACCCTTCACGTAGAGTTGGGGAATGGTCGGCCAGTCGCTATAGGCCTTGATACCCTGGCGGATCTCCTGATCCTGCAGGACGTCCACCGTCTCGTAACTGGCGCCGAGATGGTCGAGGATCGCCACCGCCCGGCTGGAGAAGCCGCACTGCGGGAAGAGGGCAGTGCCCTTCATGAAGAGCACCACGTCATTGTTCTTCACGAGCGTGTCGATACGCTGGTTCACGTCGGTCATGATGGTCACTCCTGGGGTGCAGCGGTGGTCAGCTGCAAGGCATGCAGTTCGCCGCCCATGCGCCCGCCCAGCGCCTTGTAGACGAGCTGGTGCTGGCGCACCCGCGGCAGGCCGGCGAAGGCGGCGCTGACCACAGTGGCGGCATAATGGTCGTTGTCGCCAGCGAGATCGCGGACCTCGATCCTGGCGTCGGGAAGGGCAGCGCGGATCAGCGCTTCGATGTCGGCGGCGGCCATGGGCATCGGCTCAGCCCTGCGCTTCCAGCAGCTGCCGCCGTGCCTCGATTGTCTGGTCGGCAAGCGCCTGGCGGATCGCCGATTCGTCGGTCTCCACCCCGGCACCGGTGAGGTCGCCGAGAAGCTTTCTGATCACATCCTCGTCGCCAGCTTCCTCGAAATCGGCGCGGACCACGTCCTTGGCATAAGCTTCCGCCTCGACCGGCGAGAGGTTCATCAGGCCGGCGGCCCAATAGCCAAGCAGCTTGTTGCGCCGGGCAAGAACGCGAAAGCGCATTTCCTCGTCATGAGCGAACTTCGCCTCAAAGGCGCGTTCTCGGTCGTCGAAGGTAGTCACGTGTCGCTCCTCGCGTCCGATGGCACGAGCGGGAGATAGGCGGGAGCGCGGGTTGGTGCAATGCGAGTGTGATTCGTCGTTGCGAGCGAGGCGAAGCGATCCGTCCCAGGGGTGGATCGCTTCGCCCGCGGCTCGCAATGACAAGAGGTTAGGGCATCACCACCGTATCGATGACGTGGATGACGCCGTTCGAACCCATGAGGTCGGTCGCGGTCACCCGCGAGGTGCCGCCCTTGGCATCGGTCAGCACCACCGATCCGCCGTGAAGGCGCGCGGTGAGCTTGCCACCCTGCACAGTGGTCAGAGTCGCGCTGCCGCCGCCCTGGCGGATGGCCTGAAGCACCTGCGCCGCGTTCAGGCGGCCGGGCACCACATGATAGGTGAGGATGCTGGTGAGCTGCTGGCGGTTGGCCGGCTGCACCAGGGTCTCGACCGTGCCCGCGGGCAGCTTGCGGAAGGCGGCGTTGGTCGGCGCGAAGACGGTGAACGGACCCTTGCCGGACAACGTCTCGGCCAGACCGGCGGCCTGGACGGCAGCGACCAGGGTCGAGAAGTCGGGCGCGCCGGCCGCGAGTTCGACCACGGTGCGGCCCGGCTGGTTCTGCGAGGCCGGCGTGACCTTGGCGCCGTGATTACCGCAGCTGTCGGCGGCGGCGGGCGTAGCGACGAGAGACAGGCCGGCGGCGGCCGCGAGGAAAAAGGCATTGCGCATCGAATAAGGCTCCGGTGCTTGTGTCGGGCGCGGGCGGGGTGCCGACGCCGGGCTGAGACATCGGTATCCTCGTACCAGCTTTTAGCTGGGCTTTGTGCCGTGCCTTTCCCTTGCCCCCGCGCCTGGAAGAGCGCATGAAAGGCGCCCGGACCCGTAGCGTCGAAAGCGAAAAAACCATGCTGATCCATCTGCTTATCACTGCCGCCCTTCAGGCTGCGCCTGCTGCTCCGCCAGCGGCCGAGCCGAAGATGGCGACCCTCGCCAAGGCCTTCAGCGGCTGCCTTCGCGGGCAGATCCGGCAGGTGCCCGCGACGCTCAGCCCCGAAGAGGGCGCCGACTGGACCTTTCAGAAGTGCGAGACCGAGCGTGCCGCCATCGCCGGCGAAGTCGAAAGCATGATCGCCGGCGCTCCCGAAGAGCAGAAGGTCGCCGCTCGCGCCGAACTGGCCAAGGGCCTGGCCGAGGGCCGCCGTGCCCTGGTGGACGGCATCGTCGCCCTGCGTCAGGCCGGCGCCGGGCGCTAAGCCCTAGCGTACAAGGGTGATGCTACCGGCGGGCCCGCTCAGGGTCCGCCGCCGCGGCTGCGCGCCTTCGAGCCGCAGGTCGCCAGCAAGGATGCGCTCGGCGGCCAGTTCGTCCGGGCTGGTCATCCGCTCGCACCTGGTGGTGACGCCCGGATCGGCCGACAGGCTGAGGCTCGGGCCCAGCTGCTCGACCAAGCGGCCGATGGTCACGCAGCCGGAGACGAGCTCCAGCCGTTCGCGGAAGAAGAGCAGGGTCATGGCCGTGTCGGGCGCCCGGCCGTTCACCGCCGCGACCCTCCACTCGCCCCACATGACGGTGGGTCCGGGTCCGGGCGAATTGCCAAAGGGATTGAGTGCTGGCTCGGCAGGGCGGCGCAGGGTCACCGAGCCATGCTCGCCCTCAAGGAAGAGCATGGCTCCGTCAGCGGCCCCAATCCGCTGGACCGAAGCAAGCGCCGGGCCGAGCGCCTTTTCGACGGGCGTCAGGCCCCGGGCGCACACGACAGGTGCCGGACCGGGCTTGGCGGGCCTCGGCGGGGCGGGATTTCGCTCGTGACCAGGCCAGACGAAGGCGTAGGGAATGCACTGGCTCTGCGCCTCGCCGCCGGATGAGCCGTTCAGGAGATAGATGGGGTGATGCTCGGGCGGTACGGCGCGGCCGTTGACCGCGGCGACCTCCCAAAGACCGACTTGTCCGCCGGGTAGGCCGAAGGCGGCCCTGGACGACGCCGACGCGTCCGCGCTCGACGGCGCAGCGGCGGTTTGCTTCGGCTGCTGATTGCACGCGGCGTGGAGGAGGAGGACTGCTACTGCCGTTCCCCGGCGAAAGCCGAGGCCCAGCCCTCTTGTTGATGCCTTCCACAAGCGGCTGGGCCTCGGCTTTCGCCGGGGAGCCACAAGCCTCATCCGATCTCCACCACCAGCTTCCCGATCACCTGGCGCGCGGCCATGGCGGCGATCGCCTCGCCGGCGCGTTCCAGCGGATAGGTGCCGCTGACCTTGGGGCTGATCTTGCCTTCGTCCCAGAGGGCGAACAGCTCTTCGACATGCGCCTGGTTTGCCTTCGGGTTACGGGCCGCGAAGGCGCCCCAGAAAACGCCGCGCACGTCGCAGCTCTTGAGCAGGGTCAGGTTGAGCGGGAGCTTGGGGATCCCGGCGGGAAAGCCGACCACCAGATAACGCCCTTCCCAGGCGATGGAGCGGAGCGCAGGCTCGCTGTAGCCGCCGCCAACGGGGTCATAGATGACGTCCGCACCATTGGCACCCACCGCAGCCTTGAAGAGGTCGGCGAGCGCCTTCCTGTCGTCCTTCTCGAACGGGCCGGGGGGATAGACCACCGTGGAGTCGGCACCGGCGGCCCGCGCCGCTTCCGCTTTCTCCTCGCTCGACACGGCAGCGATGACCCGGGCGCCGCGCGCTTTGCCGAGCTCCACTGCGGCAAGCCCGACCCCGCCCGCCGCGCCCAGCACCAGTAGGGTCTCGCCGGCCTTGAGCTGCCCCCTGTCCCACAAGGCGTGGATGGAGGTGGCATAAGTGAGCAGCAGCGCCGCGCCTTCGGTGAAGCTGCGGCTGGCCGGGAGCCGGAAGGCGGAGGCGGCGGGGATCACCATCTGCTCGGAAAGGCCGCCCCACCCGGGCACGGAGATCAACCGGTCGCCGGGCGCCCAGCCGGTCACGCCGGCGCCGACCGCCAGCACCTCGCCCGCAATCTCACCACCCGGCGCGAAGGGCCGCGGCGGCTTGAACTGATATTTGTCCTCGATGATGAGGACGTCGGGGAAGTTGATTGCTGCGGCACGCACCCGGACGAGCAGCTCGCCGGCCTTCGGATTGGGGGCGGAAACGTCGGTGATCCGCAGCGTCTCGGGGCCGCCGGGGGCGTGGGACAATAATGCGCGCATGATTTCTCCTCGTCGTGCCGGATCTGGCCCGGCGACCGCTCAGGTCTTTCGGCCCCGCTCAAAAGCCAGGCGGAGCGCGGGTCAAGCCCGGCCCTGGCAAAAAGTTCGCCTCACTGCCGGCGGCGCCAGTCCTCCACGACCTCTCGCCCGGTCATGCCGTCGAAGGTCGTGCGGCGGAGCTGGTCGGGGTCGGCGGCATGGCGGCGGGCGGGAACGGAGGCGAGCGCCTGATCGAAGGCCAGCCGGTCGGCTGCGCCAAGCTGCTCGCGAGCCTCGGCCGAGGTGGTGGCGAAGCTCCCAGGCGAAGAGCCGTCGATGACCACCGCTTCAGGAGAGGAGCAGGCAGCGAGCGAGAAGGCGAGCAGCCCTTCGACTAAGCGCCTGGCGCTCCGCTCAGAGCGAACGATCACCGGTGTCCGTTCCTTTTCGTTCGTGCCGAGCGAAGTCGAAGCACGCTCCGCAGCTACTCCTCGAAACGCGCCGTCGTCTTCGCCCGCACCTCCTCAGCGCTCACACCCGGGGCAAGCTCGATCAGCCGGAACGGGCTCGAATGATCCGGCCGCTGGAAGACGGCGAGGTCGGTGATGATCATGTCGACGACATTCTTGCCGGTCAGCGGCAGGGTGCAGGCGGGAATGAACTTGGGATCGCCGTTCTTGGACACATGCTCCATCACGACGATGATCTTCTTGACGCCGGCGACGAGGTCCATCGCGCCGCCCATGCCTTTGATCATCTTGCCCGGGATCATCCAGTTGGCGATGTCGCCGTCCTCGCTGACCTCCATGGCGCCCAGCACCGTCAGGTCGATATGCCCGCCGCGGATCATGGCGAAGCTGTCGGCCGAGCTGAAATAGACCGACGAGGGCAGCTCCGAGATGGTCTGCTTGCCTGCGTTGATGAGGTCGGGATCGACCTCGTCCTCGTAAGGGAAGGGGCCGATGCCCAGCATGCCGTTTTCCGACTGAAGCGTGACCTCCAGCCCTTGCGGGATGTGGTTGGCGACAAGGGTCGGGATGCCGATGCCGAGATTGACGTAGAAGCCGTCGCGCAGCTCACGGGCGGCGCGGGCGGCCATGTCGTCGCGGGTCCAGCCCTTCGTCAGTCCGTCGTGCGTGGTCATGTCAGCGCTTGTCCATATGCTTGGGAAGGGGCAGTCGCGGTCCCGCCGCCTGCCACAGGATGGAGTGGACCAGCCAGCGCCCATCCGGCTGCCGGGCGAGCTGAAAGCTGTTGATCCCGCGCACGTTGACGCTGCCGTCCGTGCTGGTCCCGGAATAAGAGGACCAGACCTGCGCCACATTGCCGAAGATCTGCACCTCGCCGACCAGCTCGCGCTCGGTAAAGCCGACCCGCTCGAGATTGGCGCCGTTGCGGCTGATATAGTCCTCCAGCGATCCGCCCTGCAGCCCGCGCGCGCCGACGGCGTAGAGGCGCGCATCCGGCGTGAACAAGGTCCGCATCCGCGCCCAGTCGCGCTTCTGCCCGGCCGGGCCGGAGATGACGGCATAGACGTCGGCAACGGCCTGCCGGACCGCCCGGTCCTCGTTCGTCGCAGTCACCGCCGCTGGGGAGGGCGATGCGGCGACCGTGACCGGAAGGGGAGGGGAGACGGGCTGGGCCGCAGAAAGCGCGAGTGCAAGGATCATCGTGCGAACCTCCCATGCCCCATCCTGGCCTTCGGACCCAGTCGCGGCCAGACCAGGAACGTGCCCGCCGCATAGAACAGGCCAATGACGAGAACGACCAGCGACGACCAGAACATGAAGGCGGGCGACAGGTCGGGCCGGTTGAAGACCGACGGCGCAAAGACCATCGCGCCGCGGGCCAGATAGATGGCGCTGATGACGACGAGCCCGGTCCGGAGCAGCGGCAGCCGGCGGATCAGCCCTGCGCCAGCAAAGGCGTAAGCCGCCCAAAGGCCAAGCACGGCAGCGATCCCCGCCGTCAGCAGGGCCGGGACCGGGCTGCCCCGTTCGGCCGCGCGGGCGATCGGCTCACCGGCGCCGAAAAAGCGGTACCAGTCGGCCCCGCCAACGATCGTCGCCAGGTGGATCGCGGCTGCCGCAAGGCTCATGCAACCCGCAGCAAGGAGTAGGGCGCGGCCGTTCAATTCAGGCTTCCGGCCTGAAGGGTGGTGACGGTGTTGACCTGTTCGCGAAGCTCCTCGCCGACGCCGTCGACGATCGCCTGCAGCGCCTTGCCTTCGTCCATGCCGTAGGCGCCGGCATAGGCCTTGGCCGCATGGCGGATGGTGTCGGCCATGAGAAAGCCGAACACATGCGGGTCCTCGATCAGGCCGGCATTGATCCACACCGAGCTGCCCGCATTGTTGGTGACCCAGATGCGCGCAATCTCGTGCGACTCCCCGGTCAGGAGGTCGCCGCCCGTCAGGCCAAGCTCGTTTGGATGAGCGTTCACGCCGCGTCCCGCTGCCGGACGGTGCGGAACTCGATCTTCTTGTCGTAAGGGCTCCCAAGGATCAGCCGCTTGACGTAGATGCCCGGCAAGTGAACCCCATCGGGGTCGAGGCTGCCCACGGGCACGATCTCCTCCACTTCGGCGACGCAGATCCGGCCGCAGGTGGCAGCGGGCTGGTTGAAGTTGCGGGCCGTCTTGCGGAAGACGAGGTTGCCGGCCTCGTCCGCCTTCCAACCCTTGATGATCGACAGGTCGGCGCGAATGCCGCGCTCGAGGACATAATCCTCCCCATCGAAGTTCTTCACCTCCTTGCCCTCGGCGACCTTCGTGCCGATGCCCGTCTTCGTGTAGAAGCCCGGGATGCCCGCGCCGCCGGCCCGCATCCGCTCGGCCAGCGTGCCCTGGGGGCAGAATTCGACCTCCAGCTCGCCCGAAAGATACTGCCGCTCGAACTCCTTGTTCTCGCCCACGTAGGAGCTGATCATCTTGGCGATCTGCCGGGTGCGAAGCAGCTTGCCGAGCCCTTCATTGTCGATCCCGGCATTGTTGGAAGCGACGGTGAGGCCAGTGACACCGCTGGCGACGATGGCGTCGATCAGCCGCTCGGGGATGCCGCACAGGCCGAAGCCGCCGGCGGCAATGAACATGCCGTCATGGAGCAACCCCTCGAGGGCGCTGGCGGCATCGGGGAAGATCTTGTTGGCCATGCTCGCATCCTTACCAAGGCCGCACGCGAGGTAAAGTTGAAAGCTTGTTCAACTTTGCGGGCGCGGGCGGTCTTCCTGTGGCACTTCGCAGGCCGCGCCGCGCGAGCGAACGGAGTAGGCCGGTTGGCATAGCGTGGCCGATCCGGACTTGACCCCCGCAGGCGCTTGCTCGCACAACCTTGCCTTCAAAGCGTTGGGGTCAAGTCGGTGGAGAAGAAGCAGACGGGTTTCGCGGTCGGTACCTTTCTGTTGGTGGCTGCCTTCGTCTGGATCGTCTTCGACAGCTTTGCGCTGGGTCTGATTTTCGGGCTGATCGCAGGAGCGATGAGCGGCGCAGCGACCAAGGAGAAGGCGAGCGATGGGCAGTGAAACTCCTGTCGTGGCGGAGACTCGCCGCCGTCGCTTTGCCGATCTGTGCGAGGAAACAACCGGCTTCGGCGAGATCGAATGGCGCACCTTTCGCGATCTCCTGGTCCGTCCGCGTGAAGCGCTCGAACGATATCTGGTTCACGGCCCCACCGGTGGACGCCTTTATGCCCGTCCCTTCGGCTTCTACATGGGGATGTGCGGTATCCTCATGTTCTACCTGTTCCTGGTCGGCGGCATGAAGGGCGTGATCGAGGCGCAGCCGGCGGCGGCGCTTGATGCCTGGGTCGAGCGCTCCGGCAAGAGCCGCGAAGCGTTCATCGACGATGCCGAAAGCTGGATGTCGCTGGTCGTGACGCCGCTGATCGCCATCTTCAACGCCCTGCTCACGGCACCGCTGCTGAAATGGTGGAGCGGGCTCGACTGGCGGCGGTCGTTCCGCTCATCATACGTCCTTATGTGCGCCTGGACCGCGCCCATCCTCTTCATCGGTCCATCGCCGCAGATCGAGGGACTGCAGATCTACGCCTCGATCGTCATGTGGGGGGCGCTGTTCGTCGCCTTTCTGCGCATGGGGGACGGGCTGTGGTTTTCGCGTTGGTGGGAAGGGCTTCTGAAGTGCCTGGTGCTGCTTCCGGTGCTCTTTCTCGCGTCATGGGCCGGCATGGTGCCAAGCATGTATGTCGGCATGCTCGGGGGCTTGTGGGGCAATTGAGAAGCTGAAGGTGGCGCCTACGGAACGACTGCTTCTCATCCCTTTAGCCGCCAGCGAGGTTCCTTTGCCCTCCCGTAGGCGGGAGGGCATCGCTCACGCATCCAGCTCCTCATCACTCACCGCCGCCGCCCGGGCCTGAATGAAGGCAAAGCGGTGTTCCGGGTTCTTGCCCATCAGGCGCTCGACGAGGTCCTTGATGGGTTGGCGGTCTTCATATTGGCCGGGAAGGGTGACGCGCAGGAGCGAGCGCGTCGCGGGGTCCATGGTGGTTTCCTTGAGCTGCGAGGGGTTCATCTCGCCAAGGCCCTTGAAGCGGCTGACTTCGACCTTCTTGTTCTTGAACTCGGTGCGTTCGAGCTCCTCGCGGTGGGCGTCGTCCCTCGCATAGAGGGTCTTGTTGCCGGCGGTCAGGCGGTAGAGCGGGGGTTGCGCCAGGAAGAGGTGGCCGCGGCGGACCAGCTCGGGCATTTCCTGGAAGAAAAAGGTCATCAGGAGCGTCGCGATGTGGGCGCCGTCGACGTCGGCGTCCGTCATGATGATGATCTTCTCGTAACGCAGCGCGCTCTCGTCCCACTTGTCGCGGATGCCGCAGCCGAGGGCCAGCTGGAGGTCGGCGACTTCCTGGTTGGCGCGGATCTTGTCTTGCGTGGCGGAGGCGACGTTCAGGATCTTGCCGCGAATGGGGAGGATGGCCTGGGTCTTGCGGTCGCGGGCCTGCTTGGCGGAGCCGCCGGCGCTGTCGCCCTCGACGATGAAGAGCTCGGTGCCTTGCGGATCGTCGGAAGCGCAGTCGGTGAGCTTGCCGGGCAGGCGGAGCTTGCGGGCGCTGGTGGCGGTCTTGCGCTTGACCTCGCGCTCGGCGCGGCGCTTGAGGCGCTCCTCCATCCGCTCGAGGATGGCGCCGAGCAGGGCGCGGCCGCGGTCCATATTGTCGGCGAGATAATGGTCGACATGGTCGCGCACGGCCGCCTCGACGAAGCGCGCAGCCTCGAGGCTGGTCAGGCGGTCCTTGGTCTGGCTTTGGAAGTGCGGATTGCGGATGAAGACGGAAAGATACGCCTCGCAGCCGTTCATGACGTCGTCGGCGGTGATGTCCTTGGCCTTGCGGTTGCCGACGAGCTCGCCGAACGCGCGGATCCCCTTCAGGAGCGCGGCACGAAGCCCCGCTTCGTGGGTGCCGCCGTCGGGCGTGGGGATGGTGTTGCAATAGAAAGCGGTGAAGCCGTCGGACCAGACCGGCCAGGCGACGGCCCACTCGACGCGCCCTTGCCCGTCGGGAAAGTCCTGGGCGCCGGTAAAGGGCTGGTTGGTGAGGGTCGGGCGGTCGGCAAGCTGTTCGGCAAGCGCATCGCCCAGGCCATTGGCGAACTGGATGGTGGCGCTGTCGGGAACGCCCTCGGTGACCAGCGAGGGATCGCAGCGCCAGCGGATCTCGACTCCGGCGAAGAGGAACGCCTTGGAGCGCGCAAGCTGAAACAATCGGGCAGGTAGGAAGTCATTGCCGGCGCCGAAGATTTCCGCATCGGGCGAGAAGGAGACGCTGGTGCCGCGGCGGTTGGGGGCGGCGCCGACCTCCTCCAGGGGGCCGAGCGGATGGCCCTTGGCGAAGCGCTGGCGGCAGAGCTTCTTGTCGCGGGCGACCTCGACCACCGTCTCGGTGGAAAGGGCATTGACGACGCTGATGCCGACGCCGTGGAGGCCGCCCGAGGTGCTGTACGCCTTGCCCTCGAACTTGCCGCCCGAGTGGAGGGTGCAGAGGATCACCTCCAGCGCCGACTTGCCAGGATACTTCGGGTGCGGGTCGACCGGGATGCCACGGCCGTTGTCGGTAACGGTCAGGCGGTTGCCGGGGTGAAGCGTGATCTCGATCCGGGTGGCGTAGCCTGCGACCGCCTCGTCCATCGCATTGTCGATGACCTCGGCGGCGAGGTGGTGAAGCGCGCGCTCGTCGGTGCCGCCGATGTACATGCCGGGGCGCCGGCGGACGGGTTCAAGCCCTTCCAGCACCTCGATCGCGCTGGCGTCGTAGCTGTCGCTGGAGGGCTGAGGGGAGGAAGGCGCGCCGAAGAGGTCCGTCATTTGTTCCTGCTTCTAGCAGGCGATCGGGC
>ERZ1066119.1315-NODE-1315-length-13530-cov-7.084675_pt1 | contig 13530 bp, 11 predicted proteins | sample MGYA00382766_ERZ1066119 | MGnify/ENA primary metagenome ERZ1066119 (study PRJEB33369, sample SAMEA5778349) | biofilm metagenome | biome: Industrial cooling water; feature: Water cooling tower basin; material: Biofilm | place: United Arab Emirates | collected...
GGCGACAATCGCGGGGCGGGTACGGCGGGGTGGGGTGGGGGAAAAGGTAAGGGGGGGGGGGTCACGGCAGGGGGGGAGGGGTGATAGGGTGGGGGGATGCGGACGGCGCAGCTGACGATCGGTGGGATGACGGCGGTGCATGCGGTGCGGGCGCTCTGGACGGCGTTCGCCGGGGTGCCGGGGATCGTGCGCGCGGAGGTCGAGATGGGGCGGGCGACGGTCGAGCACGACGGCACGGTCACCGAGGCGATGCTCGCCGAGGCGGTGGCGCTCGCGGGGTGCGCGCTCGTGGCGGTGCGCGAGGAGCGGCGGTTGCCGACGCTCTGACCGGGCGAGGGGGCGGGCGGCCCGGGGTCAGACCGGTGGGTCGAGCGCCACCGTGCGCCCCTCGGCGGCCGAGCGGCGGGCGGCGTCGAGCAGGGCGAGCGTGGCCACCGCGTCGGCGGGGTCGACCGGGGGCGGGGCGCCGTCGCGCAGGGCGGCGGCGAGGGCGGCGTAGAAGTGGCCGTAGTCGCCGCGCTCGGTCGGGACGGGGCGGAGCTCGTCGCCGGCGCCGAGGGTGCCCCAGCGCGCCTCGGGCTCGGCGCCCCACCCCGGGTCGCCGGGGCGCGGCGTCCCGGCGCCGACGGCGGGCTCGCGCAGCAGCGCCTCCTGCACGTCGAGGCCGTGCTTCACGTAGGCGGCGCGCGAGCCGAGCACGCGGAAGCGCGGGCCGAGCTGCGCGGCCACGGCGCTCATCCACAGGTGCGAGCGAACCCCCGAGGCGTGCGTCAGCGCCACGAACGCGTCGTCGTCGACCGGGAGGCCGCGGCGGCGGTCCTGCTCGGCGTACACGCGGGTGACCGGGCCGAACAGGTGCCGCGCCTGGTCGACCAGGTGGCTTCCCAGGTCGTACAGCAGCCCCCCGCCCTCCTCCGGGGCGCCCGACTCCCGCCACCCCCCCTTGGGCTGCGGACGCCATCGCTCGAAGCGCGACTCGAAGCGGGCGACCGCGCCGAGCGCGCCGTCGGCCAGCAGGCGGCGCACGGTGAGCAGGTCGCCGTCCCAGCGCCGGTTCTGGAAGACGGTGAGCAGGACGCCGCGCCGTCGCGCGCCCTCGACGAGGGCGGCGCCCTCGGCCGCCGTGAGGGCGAGCGGCTTGTCGACCACCACGGGGAGCCCGGCGTCGAGCGCCGCGCGGGCGAGCGGGACGTGGGCGCGGTTGGGCGCGGCGATCACCACCACGTCGTGCGCGGCGGGGGCGTCCCAGAGGGCGTCGGCCGTCGCGACCGCGCGCGCCTCGGGGTGGTCGGCGGCCAGGCGGGCGCGGCGCGCCGGGTCGCGCGTGACCACGGTGGCGAGCCGCAGCCCGGGCGTCGCGGCGATGAACGGCGCGTGGAACGCGGCGCCGGCGACGCCGTAGCCGACGAGGGCGACGCGCAGCGGATCGGCAGGAGGGGGGCGCATGGGCGCGCTCGCGGCACGACCCGGGCCGCCGCGCCATGCCCGGCCGGCGCCGCGCCCTTCCGGCGCCGATTACGTTGCGGTCGCGTCGGCAGCCCGCCCCGGTCCGCCGACGCGCCGGGGCGCGCCCGCGCCCCTCCCGCACCCCGCTCGCGCCGACCGTGCGCCCGCCGGGTGCCACCCCCGCTCACCGCACGCACGGTCCGATGATGCCACCGCAGCCGCCGGCCGGACGCCGGGACGACGACGGGCCGACGGTCGCGGCGCTCCTCGCGCCCGACATCCTCGCGATGCTCGACGACGATCCGGCGAGCATCACGCTGGAGACCGAGGAGCTGCACCCGCGCGACCTCGCCGACGTCGCCGAGGCGCTGCCGGCGGAGCGGGTGGTCGAGTTCCTCACGGCGCTGGCGCCGGCGCGCGCAGCCGACGTGCTCGAGTACCTGGACGAGGAGCTGCGCTCCGAGGTGCTCGAGAAGATGAGCGCCCGGCAGGCGGCGGCGCTCGTCTCGGAGATGACGCCCGACGACCGCGCGGACGCCATCGAGGAGCTGGCCGAGGAGAACGAGGCGCGCGCCGAGGCGGTGCTGGCCGAGCTCTCGCCGCAGGCGCGCGAGGAGACCGAGCGGCTGCTCGCCTACGAGCCGTATTCGGCCGGCGGGCTGATGACGACCGAGTTCGTCGCCGTCCCCGAGTCGCTGACGATCGAGGAGGCGCTCGGCCGCGTGCGCGGGATGGCGCGCGCCGAGCGGCGCGAGGCGATGTACACGGTCTACACCACCGACGCCGAGGGGCGGCTGCGCGGGGTGCTGTCGCTGCGCGAGCTGCTCGCCGCGCCCGAGGGGGCGCGCATCGCCGACATCGCCTGGACCGAGGTCGTCACCGTCCCGGCCACCGCCGAGCAGGAGGAGGTCGCCCGGCTGACCTCCGACTACGGCTTCGTCGCCCTCCCGGTCGTCGACGCGGAGCGCCGCCTGCTGGGCGTGGTGACGGTCGACGACGTCATCGACGTCATCGAGGAGGAGCAGACCGAGGACGTGCAGAAGCTCGGCGGCATGGAGGCGCTCGACGATCCGTACATGACCGTCAGCCTGCCGGCGGTGATCCGCAAGCGCGTCGGCTGGCTGTGCGTGCTGTTCGCCGGCTCGCTGCTCACCGCCACGGTGATCGAGCGCTACGAGGGGCGGCTGAGCAAGGCGGAGCTCCTCACGCTGTTCATCCCGCTGATCGTCAGCTCGGGGGGGAACTCGGGGTCGCAGGCCACCTCGCTCATCATCCGGGCGATGGCGCTCAACGAGATCTCGCTGCGCGACTGGTGGCGCGTGGCCGGGCGCGAGATCGTCTCGGGGCTCGCCCTGGGGAGCGTGCTGGGCGTGCTCGGGCTGGCGCGCGTGATCGTCTGGCAGCGCATGGGCTGGTACGACTACGGGCCGTTCCACGTACGCGTCGCGCTCACCATCGGGCTGACGCTGCTCGGCGTGGTGACCTTCGGCTCGCTCGCCGGCTCGATGCTCCCGTTCGTGCTGCGGCGCGCCGGCTTCGATCCGGCCAGCGCCTCGGCGCCCTTCGTCGCCACGCTCGTCGACGTCTCGGGGCTGCTGATCTACTTCACCGTGGCGCTGGCGCTGCTGCGCGGGACGGTGCTCTGAGCGTCGAGCCCCGCCACGGCGCGCCGCCCGCCCCGCGGTCGCTCGTCGGGCCAACGCTGCTCGTCGCCCTCGCGGCGTGCTGCTTCGGCTCGATCAGCACCGTCGTCGTGCTCGGGATGCGCGGCGGGGCGACGCTGGCGACGCTGATGTTCTGGCGCTACGCGCTCGCCGGCGCGCTGCTCGTCCCGCTGGCGCTCGGCGCCGGCGGCGCGCCCGGTCGAGCCGGGCTCGCCCCCGGCGGGGCGCGCCCGGCGCTCGCCACGCTCGTCGTCGCCGGCGCCGGGCAGGGCGCGGTCGCCTTCCTGTCGCTCTCGGCGCTCCGCTGGATCCCGGTCGGGACGCTCGGCTTCCTGTTCTACTCCTTCCCGGCGTGGGTGACGCTGTTCGCCGCCGTGCGCGGCAGCGAGCGCCCCGAGGCGCGGCGGCTCGCGGCGCTCGCCCTGTCGTTCGTCGGGATCGCCTGCACCGTCGGCCTCCCCGGCGGCGCGGCGGCGACGGCGGCCGGCTCTCCGTGGCCGGGGGTGCTGCTCGCCCTCGCGGCGGCGGTCGTCTACGCGCTCTACATCCCGTACCTCGGACGGCTGCAGGCGCGGCTGACCCCCGCGCTCGCTTCCGCGTACGTCTGCCTGGGCACCGCGGCGTACTTCCTCGTGGGGAGCGGCTTCGGCGTGCAGCTGGCGCTCGGGCGCGAGGCGTGGCAGGCGATCGCCCTGCTCGTCCTCCCCTGCACCGTGCTCGCCTTCCTCGCCTTCATGCGCGGGCTCGACCGGCTGGGCCCGGTGCGCACGGCGATCGTCTCGACCGTGGAGCCGCTGTTCACCGCGACGCTCGGCGCCGTCGTGCTGGCGCAGCCGCTGACGCCGGCGATGCTCGGGGGCGGGGTGCTGATCGCCGCCGCGGTGCTCCTGCTGCAGCTGCCGCCACGGCGCGCCGCCATCGCCCCGACCGCCGCGCGCCGGCGGGGCTGAGCACGCCGGCGCACGCCCGCACCCGGCGCCCCGGTGCCCCGCGCCCCCTCAGCGGCGCGGCGGCGCGGACTCGGGGGGCGCCTGCACGGCCTCCGCGACGGCGGCGACGACCTCCGCGCGGATCCGCTCCTCGAGCACGCCGGTGGTGGTGCAGCCGAGCGCCTGCTGCGAGGCGCCGTCGAGCGTCCGCCCGTGCGCGGCCACGGCGGTGCGCAGCGTCGAGCGCGTGGCGTCCTCGCGCCGCGCGAAGACCACCACGGCCATGCGCGCCCGCATGAAGTTCGCCGCCGGGCCGGACATCCCCCGCCCGCAGTCCAGGTACTCGCCGAGGAAGACGCGCCCGAGCCGGCGCGAGGCGACGAAGTCCACGCTGCCGACGATCCCCTCGGCGCTGTCGACGAGCGTCACCGGGACGCCGTGGCGCTCGAGCGCGCGACGGGCCGCCGCCTGCACCAGCCGCCACGGCGCGGCGACGGGATGGCGCTGCCCGAGCGTGTCCAGCCGGACGCCCGGGTCGGAGCCGTTGGTCAGGCCGAAGAGCACGACGCTGCGCTGCACGCCGAACCCGCCCTGGTCGGGGGTCGTCTGCGCCCGCGCCGGCGTCCCGAGGGCGAGGAGGAGCGCGGCGAGCGCGGCGAGGAGGAAGAGGTCGGGCGCGGGGATCGGCGCCCGGCGCACGGTCGTGGGCTCGCGCATGAGTCGCTCCGCTTCGGAGTGGGGCACCGGGTCCGCCGGACGGGCGCCGCAACGTTCGCCGCGGCAATCACGGCTCGCAAGGAGGCGGGTCGCAGGTGCAGCGGCCGCGGCCGCACCCAGGGGCGCACCCCTTGCACCCGGGGGGTGCGGGCGGCCCGTCGGGCCTGCCTCCGGGCGGGTCCACCGGGCCGCCCCGCCGCGACTCCGACGACGAGGTGCAGGATGACCGCAGCACAGCGACTCTCGCAGATCTTCGGGTGGGCGTTCGTCATCGTCGGGCTGGCCGGCTTCGCCGCGACCGGCACCGACATGACCGCCGACCACACGTTGGCCCCCAAGCTGTTCGGCCTCTTCCCGGTGAACGCGCTGCACAACGTCGTGCACCTGGTGTTCGGCCTGTGCGGGATCTTCGGCGCGCGCAGCTACGGCGGGGCGCGGGCGTACCTGCTCGGGGCGGGGCTCACCTACCTGGTGCTCGCCGCGCTCGGCTACGTCGCGCCCAACGGGCTGGGGCTCGTGCCGCTCGGCGGCAACGACATCGGGCTGCACCTCTTCCTCGGGCTCGGGCTGCTGCTCTCGGGGATGGTCACCGCCCGGCGCGACGACGTGGTGCGGACCACCGTGTGAGGCGTCCGTCGTCGGCGGCGGTGCGGCCGGGAGCCCGGCCCGCCGCCCCCCGACGCCGACGGCGGCGCGGCGTTCAGCGCCGGCGCTGGGCGCGGGCGAAGGCGAGCCCGCCGACGACGGCCACCGCGGCGAAGGAGAACCACTGCACCGCGTAGCTCTGGTGCGAGCCCTCGTCGAGCGCCGGAGGCTCCACCCGCACCGGGCGGTCGCCCGGCGGTGCGCCCTCGCCGGGGCCCGGGCGGGCGACGACGTAGAACGAACTCACCGGGTACCCGACGGCGCGCGCGACGGCGGCCGGGTCCAGCCACCGGTACGCCGGCACCGCCCGCGCCCCCTCGAGCGCCGCCGCCCCGGGGCGCCGCGACGGCAGCTCGACGTAGCCGTCGACCAGCAGCGAGTCCCCCTCGCGCCAGCGCGCCAGATCGACCGTGGCGCCGTCGGGCGCGTAGATCCAACCGCGGTTGACCAGCACGGCGGTGTCGCGCCCCGTCACGCGCACGGGCGTGACCACGTGCACCCCCGGCGACCCGTCGCGCGAGCGGTTGGCGAGGACGAACTCGCGCGCGTAGTCCGCCCGGCCGGCGACGCGCACGCGCCGGTAGTGGCGCGCCGCCGTGTCGGCGGGGAGCGCGTCGAGCGCCACGGGGGGCGCGTCGAAGCGCGCCGCCACCGCCGCGTTGCGCGCGCGCCGCTCGGCGAGGCGCGAGAGCTGCCAGACGCCGAGCCGCACGCACACGGCGGCGGCCGCGAGCGAGAGGACGAGGAGCGCGACGGTGCGACGGGTCATGCGGGGCGACGGGAGGAGAGAGGGCGGACGCACGCGTAAGCTACCCGCGCGAGCCGCGCGTCCGCGCGCCCCGCGGAGACCGTCCAGCGACGCGTCAGAAGCCCTGCTGCACGCGCACGCCGAGCGCGTGCTCCACGCGGCCGCCCCGCCCGGGCGTCCCGTCGGGCGCGTCCCACCCGCGGGCGCGCCGGGTGACGTCCCAGCTGGCGGCGATCCGCGTCCCGACGCGCGGCACGAGGGCGAGGGCGAGCCCGCCGCTCGCGAGCGCGCGCGCCGAGGCCGACGTGGCGAACGGCGCCGCCGCCGGATCGAAGCGCACGCCGGCGGCGCGGACCCCGAGCTCCACCCCGCGCACCGCGCCCGCCGCCGCGCCGCGTTCGGTGGCCGCACCCGGGCGCGGGCGCACGTCGAAGTCGGCGCCGCGCCGGCCGCGCAGCAGCCAGCCGGCGCGCGCCGCCCAGGCGAGGTGCGCGAGCCCGGCGCGCTCGCGGTCGAGGCGGACGCGGTGCGTGAGCCGCACCCCCTCGACGAGGGCGTGCACCGGCCCGGCGACCGCCTGGACGCCGAGGGCGAGGCGCTCCCGCCCACCGTCGGCGAGGACGATCGTCTGCGGGGTCTCGCCGCTGCGGTAGGCGAGGGCCGGGCGCTGCCCGGGCGTGAGGAAGCGCTCGAGCCCCGGCGACTCCTCGACGCCCCGCTCGTGGCCGGCCATCACCCCGAGGTGCAGCTCGACGCGCGCCGGGTGGGCGGGGTCGCCGCCCAGGGGGCGCAGGACGACGCGCGCCGCCGCGTCGCGTCCGCCGAGGGGGATCCCGTCCGGATCGCCGTCGGTGTCGATCGCGACGTCGGCGGCCGCGGCGCGAAAGACGCCGGCCGAGAGCTCCAGGTGGGGGCGTGTCAGCGCCACCTGCACCCCGCCCAGTCGGCTGGGCATGAACGAGTTGACGAGCGAGCGCTCGGGGAAGAGGAGCGTCGCCGAAGACTGCGTGCGCTCGACGCCGAACGCCGGGCGGAAGCGCCCCAGGCGGGCGACGAGCTCGTAGGCGATGGGGCGCTCGCCGCCGGGCGTCGCCGCACCGGCCGTCGCCTCGGGGTCGCCGGCCGGGGCGCGCCGCCAGGCGACGAAGCCGTCCTGGAGCAGCGCGCGCCCGCGCCCGAAGTCGGGCTGCAGGCGCAGCTGCCAGCCCTCGGGGGTGGTGACCTCGAGGACGAGGCGCGCGCGCCGCAGCAGCACGCCGTCGCCGGCGGTGGGCGCGAGGTTCGCCCACCGTCCGTCGGCCTGCACGTAGCCACCGAGGGTGACGCGCACCCCGGCGTCGTCGCCGGCCACGCGCAGCGTCCCCCCCTCGTCGCGCGCGTCCTGCGCACGCGCGGCGACCGCCGGGGCGAGCAGCGCGGCGACGAGCAGCGCGGCGACGAGCAGCGTGGTGACGCGCAGCGTGGCGACGCGCAGCGCGGCGGGCAGCGTCGCGGCAGGGGACGCGGGCGTAAGGGGTGTGGCGGTGAGCGGCGCGGCGCGCCGGAGGGCGCGCGCACGGGGCCCGGGGCGCGCGGGGGACGGGGAGCGGAGCGGCACGGTCGGCGGAATCTACACGCCCTCGCGCGCCCGTCCGGCGTGGTCGTCGCCGGCGCGCGCCGATCGGATCCAGCTCAGAACAGCGACATCTGCTCGCCCAGCTGCTCGGGGGCCACGGGGCGCTGACCGAGCAGCTGCTGCAGCGCGCGGACGCTCTCGGGCGAGTGGCCGGCGAAGTGGTTGTTCACGTACCCCCAGCCGACGTCGACGCGGGCCAGGAGGGAGCGGAGCGCCGCGGCCCACAGCTCCAGCTCGCGCCGACGGTCCACCTGGATGCGCGAGTAGTCGACGAGGTCGCGATTGGGCCCCATCCAGCGCACGTACGCGAACGGCGCCGTCGGGCGCTCAGCGAGGGCGAGCATCGTCCGACGCGGGATCCAGCGCGCATCGGTGAGGGCGAGCGCCACGCCGTGCTCGGCGAGCAGCGCCAGCACCCCGTCGGTCAGCCAGCCGCGGTGGCGGAACTCGATGGCGACGCGCAGGTCGCCGGGGAGCCGCGGCAGGAAGTGCACGAGCGCCGGCAGCTCCGCCGGGGTGAAGTCGGGGGCGAGCTGCACGAGGATCGGCCCGAGCCGGTCGCCCAGCTCGCGCGCTCGGTCGCAGAACTGCGCGAGCTGGTCGTCGGCGCCGCGCAGGCGGTGGGCGTGGGTGATCTCCTGCGGCAGCTTGAGCGCGAAGGTGAAGCCCGCCGGGACGCGCGCCGCCCACCCGCGCACCGTCGTCACCGGCGGGATGGCGTAGAAGGTCGAGTCCACCTCCACCGTGCGGAAGGCGCGCGCGTAGACCCCGAGGAAGTCGGCGGCGCGCGTCCGGCTCGGGTAGAACGGCCCCACCCACGCGTCGTAGTTCCACCCCTGCGTGCCGAGGTGCAGCGGCGCCGGCGCGCCGGCGCGCGGCGGCGTGCTCTGGGCGGGAGGGGCGGGCGCACCGGACATGCGGCCAATCGGCGCGAGGTGCAGCGGGCTGTCAAGCCCGCGCACCGCGCGCCGATCGGGACGCCGCCCCCGCGAGGAGCCGCCGGGCGGCTCCGTGCGAGGGGTCTGGGTGGGCTAGTAGCGCGAGTCGGTCGCGTCCGGCCCAGGGCGCGAGGCCGGGTTCCCGTCCACGCGGTCCTTCAGGTCGTCGAGCTTGTTGCCGATGCGGTCGACGATCCCCTGCCCCGTGCCGTGGCCGGTGGTCGTCCGGTCGCCGGCCAGGTGCGCGGTGCCGGTGGTGCCGGCATGCGTGTTGACCGTCGCGTCGTCGACGTCCACGCGCTCGCGGCGCACCGTCTCCTCGATCACCTGCTCCTCCTGCACGGCGTGCTTGCGGATGACGATCTCCTCCTTCGGCACGATGCGCTTCTCGACGACGACCTCCTCGGCCATCAGCGGGACGCGGATCTCGTCGTCGGTGATCGTCGCGTGCATCGAGGCGTCGGCCGAGAGCGGGCGGCGCTCGACGCTGACCTCCTCGTGCGTCACCGGCACCGTCTGGCGGACCTGCTCCGTCTCGACGCGCTTGCGGAGGTAGGCCTCGCCCGCCTGCACGCGGCGCTTCCCGACGGCGAGCTCCTCCTCCGAGCGCACCACCCGCGCCTCGCGATCGGTGTCCACGCGGTCGGTGTCGAGCCGGTCGGCCGTGCGATCGGCCGCGTTCGCGAACGCCGCCCCGGCCGCCGCCGCCGCGCCGGTCACCCCGGTGGCGGTGCCGCGGCGCGAGCCGAACAGCCCGCGCTCCTCGTAGTGCGAGTGGCCGTAGAAGTTCTGGTCGTCGCGCTGGTACGAGCTGTCGAGCCGCTGACGCAGCGAGGACTCGTAGTCGCGCGAGACCGTCGACCCGTCGTAGTCGGGGTACTGCTGCAGCGCCGTGCTCGCGACGTTGAGCAGCACCGTGTCGTCGTCGTCGTCGAGGCGCGCGACGCCGACGGGGATCAGCACGCGGCGCCCGGTGCTGAAGATCCCGCCGCCGAGCTCCGCATCGAGGTAGCGCACCTTCATCGCCGACTGGTCGACCAGCAGGTCCTTGACCTTGCCGATCTTCTCGCCGCTCTGATCGCGGATCTCCCACCCGCGCACGTCCTCGTTCCCCTCGGCGACGTGCAGGTCGTTCGCGTCGCTGAGTCGCACGAGCCCTTCGGTGTTGGCCTGTTGCATCGCTGCCTCCAGTGAGACGGTGTGAGTGAGACGGTGTGTCGAAGCGGTCTGGCGCGACACGGTGTCGCGTGGTCGGTCGGACCCGGCCCGGCGGTCCTACGCGGACTCGCGGCGAGCGCATCGTCGCGGCTCGAGCCGCGGCCGCTCCCGGATGCCGGCTCGGGGCGGCGGCGGATGAGCAAGGGCCGCGCCGGAGGGCTCCCGGAATCTCGACAGAACCGTCACGAAGCCGTCGGGGAGCCGCCGACGGCCGCCGCCGGCCATCGCCGGCCATCGCCGGCCATTGCCGGCCGTCGGCGCCGCGGCCGGGAGCGGGGAGCGTCCTCGGGCCTCGAACTTGCCCGCCTGGTCCGGGCTACCCCCCGGCGCCCGGGCGCGGCGCGAGCCGCAGCGCGAGCCGCGGCGCGGGCGGGCCACCCCGGGCGTGTCGCCCGGCACCTGCAGACGGAGAGAGCAGCATGGATCGCACCGACGGCAACGACATCAACGACCGCATGCGCGCCGCGAGCGGGCAGGACCTCGGCGGCACGCCCCACCGCGACGCGACGAGCGAGTCGCTCGTCGGCGACACGCTGCGCACCGGCGCGGCGCACACCGGGCACGCCGCCGACCGCGTCGCCGACGGCCTGACCGGCGGCGACGAGCGGCGCGCCGACGTGAACCCCGGCGACGAGGTAGGCGAGGCGGTGGGCGGGATCTCGGGCGTGCTCACCGGCGCGGCCCTCGGGTCGCTCGGCGGGCCGGTGGGCACGATCATCGGCGGCATCGCCGGCGCGGTGAGCGGCTGGTGGGCCGGGCGCGCCATCTCCGAGGCGGCCAGCCACGCCACCGACGACGACGACACGGTCTACCGCGAGCACTACACGAGCGCCGCGCGCGCCGACCGGCAGTACGACGACGTGCGCCCCGCCTACCAGCTCGGCCACATCGCCAGCCGCAACCCCGACTACCAGGGGCGCCGCTTCGACGACATCGAGACCGACCTGCGTCACGGGTGGTCGGGCGACGTCAGCCAGCGCCACGGCTCGTGGGACGAGGTGCGCGACTACGCGCGCCACGCCTACGAGCGCAACCGCACCGGCGGCGCACATGCCGGGATGGGCGGGACGGGCGAGGCGACCGGGAGTCACGTGGGGAGCGCCCTCACCGGCGGGGCGCTCGGCGCCGCCGGCGGGATGGCCGCCGCGGGCGACCGCATGGACCACACCCTCGACCGCGTCGGCGACCGCACGGAGCACGCCGCGCACCGCGCCGGCAACGCCATCGAGCACGCCGCCGACCGCACCGGCAACGCCCTCGAGAACGCGTGGGACAAGACCAAGGACGCCGTGCGCCACGCCGGCGAGAAGGTTGCCGACGCCGTGGACGACACGAAGGATCGGATCGACGGCGACCCGGCGAGCCGCCCGGGGATCGACCGCACCGACCGCACCGACCGCGTGCTCTGAGCGGGGCGTAGCGGCGCCCGGGCGCGGCGACGTCCGGGACGTGCGGCGCGACGAGGGGGCGGCACCCACCGGGTGCCGCCCCCTCGTGCAGCGGTGCGACGCCGCCCGCCCGGCGTCGCCCGGCGTCGCCCGGCGTCGCCCGGCGTCGCTCACATCGCCGGACGCGGGCCGAGCGTCCAGCGCTCCATCCACGCCAGCTCGCGCCGCATCTTGTCGAGCTGGTGGCGCGGCTCGGCCAGCCCGTGCCCCTCGCGCGGGTAGAAGACGAGCGAGGTCGGCACCCCGAGGCGCCGCAGCCCGAGGTGGAGCTCCTGCGCCTGCCCGATCGGGACGCGCTGGTCCTGCTGCCCGTGCAGGATGAGCGTCGGCGTCCGCGCCGCCTTGACGAAGGTCATCGCCGAGCGCGCGCGGTACCCCTCGCGCCGATCGTACGGCGAGCCGCCGAAGTAGCCGTCGAGCGTGCTCGGGATGTCGTTCGTGCCGTACATCGACTCGAGGTTCGTCAGCCCCGCGCCGACCATCAGGGCGCGGAAGCGCTGCGTCTGCGTGAGCGTCCACGCCGTCAGGTACCCGCCGTAGCTCCACCCCGCCTGCGCCAGCCGCGCCGGGTCGGCGACGCCGCGGGCGACGAGCGTGTCGATCCCGGTCTGCACGTCGCGGAAGTCGCCGTGCCCCCAGTCGTCGACGTTCGCCCGCAGGAACGCCTCGCCGTAGCCGACCGAGCCGCGCGGGTTGGGCTGGAACACCGCCCACCCGCGCCCGGCCCACACGTGCGCGTAGCTCCCCCACGTCCCGGGGAAGCGGTCCGCCCAGACGCCGGCGGGGCCGCCGTGCACCTGCGTCAGCAGCGGCACGGCGCGCCCGGGGACGTGCCCCACCGGGAGCACGAGCAGCCCCTCGATCTCCAGCCCGTCGTGCCCCTTCCAGCGCACCGTCTCGGTGCGCCCGAGCGCGAGGGCGCGCACCTGCGGGTTGTGGTCGGTGAGGCGCGCCAGCGCCCCCGCGCCGCTCGGGCCGCTCGGGGCGAGGGGCGCCACGTGCACGTCGGCCGGGGTGCGCAGGTCGCTGCGCAGCAGCGCCACCGTGCGCCCGTCGGCGGAGTAGGAGGCGTCGCCGAGCCAGGCGCGCTCGTCGAACAGGGCGCGCGGCGTGCCGCCGTCGGCGGCGACGGCGAAGACGGTGCCGGTGGTCCGCGTCGCCGCCGTGAACAGGAGCGTGCGTCCGTCGGGCGCCCATACCGGCTCGGCCGGCTGGTAGAGGAAGTCGGGCGTGACGAGGCGCGGCGCCCCCCCCGCGGCGGGCACCACCGCCAGGCGGAGCATCCCGACCGCGTCGGCGGCGCCCGGGCGCGTGAGCACGGCGAGCGTGCGCCCGTCGGGCGCCCAGCGCGGTGCCTGATCGGTCCCCGGGTTCTCGAGCAGCCGGCGCGGCGTCCCGCCCGCGGCGGCGACCACCCAGACGTCGCTGCGCGAGCCGTCGTCGGCCTTGGGCGTCGGCGTCGTCACGTACGCGAGCTCGGCCCCGTCCGGAGACCACTGCGGGTCGGCGACGCTGAACTCCCCGCTCACCACCTCGCGGGCGAGCCGCGACGCCACGTCGAGCACCCAGAGCCGCCCGTGCGCGTAGGCGCTGTCGACGACGATCGGGTCGTCCTTCACCTGCTGCCGCCGCTCCTCGTCGGCGCTCGGCGCGCGCGGCGCGACGTAGGCGATGCGCGCGCCGTCGGGCGACCACTGGAAGCCGGTGATCGGGGTGCGCGAGCTGGTGAGCGCCTCCGCCTTCCCGCTCGCGACGTCGACCACCCAGAGCTGCGGGCGTTCCCCGCGCGCCGAGACGAAGGCGACGCGGCGCCCGTCCGGCGCCCAGCGCGGCGTGTCGTCGCGCTTGGGGCTCGCCGCGAGCGGGCGCGGCGGCGTGCGCCCGTCGGCGGCCACGAGCCAGACGTCGGCGTTCTGCGCGTTGGCCACCGTGTCGGCCGCGGTGACGACGTAGGCGATCCAGCGCCCGTCGGGGGAGAGCTGCGGGTCGCTCACGGCGCGCAGCGCGAGCACGTCCTCCGGCGTCATCGGACGCGGCGCGCCCGACGGCGCGGCGACGTCGCCCGGTGCCGACGGCACCGGTGCCCCGGTCGGCGCCCCGGTCGGCGCGCCGCCCGGGCGCGCGGGCGTCGTCGCGCAGGCGCCGACGAGGAGGAGGGCGGC
>ERZ1066119.1320-NODE-1320-length-13480-cov-13.383836_pt1 | contig 13480 bp, 12 predicted proteins | sample MGYA00382766_ERZ1066119 | MGnify/ENA primary metagenome ERZ1066119 (study PRJEB33369, sample SAMEA5778349) | biofilm metagenome | biome: Industrial cooling water; feature: Water cooling tower basin; material: Biofilm | place: United Arab Emirates | collected...
GGCCAGGGCGGTCGGGCGGGCGAGCGCCACCTCGGCATCGGCCGGTCGCGGCGCGGTGGCGCCGGACGGGGAGGCAGCGGGGACGAGCGCACGACCGGCGTCGTGCGGGGACGAATCAGGTGACATCAAGGCAGCACCGGGTGGCGATGAACGCACGGTCGCGCGGTCGGCGGCGGGCCGGAACGATGGTGTAGCGCATGTCCCCGCCACCCCCCACCCCGGCACCCCAGCAAGCGGCGCGACGCCCCTGGCGCCCCGCCGCCCGCCGGGCTCCAGGGCAAGAGCTGAACCGCTCGGCCCCGGCTGTGCAACGTTCGTCACCATGAACGCCGCAGCCGCCACCCACCCACCGCCGCCGAGCCCGCGGGTGCCCCTTCCGTCCCTCGCCGGCGCGGCGCCGTGGCTGGCCCGGTTCCGCCCGCCGTTCGCGTTTGGGAGCTTCTTCGCCCCAGAGGACACGGTGCTCTGCGCGCTGGCCACGGCCGACGCCCTGCGTCGGGCGCCGCACGCCCGGCGCCTTGCCGAGCTCACCGCGGGGAGCGCGCTCGTGCTCGCGGCGCAGTTGCTCGACCACCCCGCGCGGACCGGCGTCGCGGCGGAGGTGGATCCGGAGGTGGTCGGGCGCGCGCGGGCCAACCTGCACGCCCTGGGGTTGGCCGACCGGGCGCACGTGCGGCGCATCGGCCTGTTCAGCCCGCGCCTCGCCGGCTGGCTGCGGCGGGTCCGGCCGGACGTGCTCGCCTGCAACCCGCCCTACGTCCCCGAACCGCCGGACGCGCCCGGGGCCCTCGTGGCCGGCGCGGGGCCGCGGGGCGACCGGCACCCGCGCCGGCTGCTCCGCGCGGCGGCCGAGGCCGGGGTGGAGCGCGTGGTGCTGTCCTGGTGCAGCCTGGGCCACCCCGTGGGCGTGCTGCGGACCGCGGTGCGCGCGGGCTACCGGTTGGAGCGCCTCTGGGTGGCCGCCATCGCCGACGGGGAGTACACGGGCGACGTGCACCCGTACCTACGCACCCTGCCCAGCGCCTACCTCTCTGAGGACGTCGGGACGCTGGACGCGCTCGCGCCGGACGAGTCGGCGCGGTTCGCGTACCTCCTCCTGGCCGGGAGTCTCGTGCGAGACGGCGACGAAGGCGCCGCCGCGCGCGGCGCCCGAGCCATCCGGCGACTCGGCCGGATGATGCGTGCGTTCCGCGGTGAAGGGCTGGCCGCACTCGAGCGGGAGCGGGCCACCCCCGGCGTGCGGCTGTTCGCGTGCGACCGGTGGGACGAGCTGCAGATGCGGGCGACGGCCCACGGCGCGGCGCGGGGCGAGGAGCCGGGCGAGGGGCCGGGCGGCTGATCGCCGCCGGGCGCCGCGCCACCTCGTCCCGCGGGCGGACCCGCGGTCAGCCGAACGGGCGAAGCAGAAGGCCGAGCACCAGGCCCGTCACCACGTACGCCAGCCACCCCACCACGACGGTGAGGGCCGTCTTCCCGGTATCGAGGTCCAGCGCCTGGCGCAGGGCGACGAAGCCGGTCAGCAGCAGCCAGACCCAGACCACGATCGAGACGATCCAGCCGAGCCCGGGCACGATGCGGAGGGCCAGCAGGAGCCCCGGCGCCTGCGCGAAGCCGACCGTGCGGAGCACCTCGCCCCACGTCGCCCGGCCGTGGAAGAGGCGCGTGCCCACCAGGTAGGCGATCCCCGACCACGCCGCCCACCCGACGAGCGCGCTCACCAGGCCGCCGATGACGCCCGGGCCGCCGCCGCGCCACACGTTCCCGACGGCCGCGGCGACGGTCGACAGGGCGACCACGACAGCGGCCTGCCCGGTCGCAGACGTGTCGTGTTCGACTTCCTCATAGAGCCGAGCGTCGAGCAGGGCCGCGCGCCGCATGCGGTCCACCAGCGACGAGGACGACGAGGGGTAGAGAGGCGCGGTCATGGCAGCAACGGGGGGCGGGTGTGGAGAGGCCCACGCGGGGCGCGACGGGTGGCCTACGCAGCCGGCGCCATGCGGTTTCCACGCCGCGCGGTCGGTCCTCCGCCGGTCACCGCGTCCTGTCTCCATGGCACGTGCCGTGCGCCGCCCGGCGCGCGTGACCGACCCGACGCCCGGCGTCGCCCTGCGCGACCTCCTCCGCACCACCCCGCGCCTCGCCCCGGAGCGCGCCGCCGCCGTGCTCGGCGGCATCGCCCAGGCGTTGGCCGCGCGCGGGGCTCCACACGGCGCCCTCACCCCGGAGCGCGTGCGCGTGGGGGCGGGCGACCGCGTGACGCTCGTTCCGCCGCCGCGGCCCGACGTCGGGCCGGCGCCGTGGCCCGCCTACCTCGCGCCCGAGCAGATCGACGGCCGCCCGGCAGACGCCCGGAGCGACGTCTACGTCCTCGGCCTGCTCGGCTGGGAAATGCTGGCCGGCCGCCCGCCGTGGGACGGCGAGAGTCTGTACAGCATCGTCGTCAAGCAGCGCGAGCATGACCTGCCCCGCCTCTCCACGCTGCGGCCCGGTCTGCCCCGCCCGCTCGTGCAGGCCGTCGAGGGGGCCCTTCACAAGGCCCCCGACGATCGCTGGCAGCACGCGGCCGAGCTCCTCGGTGTGCTCGGTCCGACCGCCGCGCGCCAGGCGCCCACCCCGCCGCCGCCCGCGGCGGCCCCGCGCGCCGTTCCCCCCGTCGGCGTTGGGGTGGAGGTGGCGGACGACGAGGCCGACGATCCGCCGCGCCCGCTGCCGGCGAGCGTCGCGCGGCGGAGCGCTCCGCCCGCCCCGCGCCGGCGGTGGTTGACGGTGACGGCACTCTTGCTCGCGGCCCTCGCCGCGGCGAGCGGCGCGTACGCGGTCGTGCGGGGCCGGGCCGACACCACGGCGACGCGCGCCTGGTTGGACTCGGTGACGGCGACCGAAACCGTGGGTGGGACGGCCGCGGCGGCCGTGCCGGCCGTGACCACCCGCGAGAACACCACCTCCGCGCCGATCCGCCGGACCGGCCCGCGCCGCGACGCCCCGCCCGAGATCGACGCCGAGTCGCCGGACCCGGACGCGCCGAGCGAGCTGGCGGTGGACACGGCGCTGGCCGCGCCGCCGGAGGAGGAAGAAGGAGAGCCGGGCGCGCCGGTCGTCCGGCGCCCGGTCCGCCCGACTGTTCCGCTGGACACGATCAGCCGTCCCCCCGCCCCCTTCCCTCCGGACCCCCCGCGATGAGCCACGCCCCCGAATTCCTTCGCCTCGTCGACAGCGTCCGCCCGTCGGTCCGCGAGGTCACGATCGAGGAGGCGCGCGCGCGGCAGGCCGCCGGCGCCCACCTCGTGGACGTGCGGGAGGAGAGCGAGTGGGCGGCGGGGCACGCCGCGGGGGCCACGCACTTGGGCAAGGGTGTCATCGAGCGCGACGTGGAGGGGCGGATCCCCGATCGTGACGCCGAGGTGCTGCTGTACTGCGGGGGCGGGTTCCGGAGTGTGCTCGCTGCCGAGTCGTTGCAGCGCATGGGCTATCGCCACGTGGCGAGTGTGGCCGGCGGGTGGCGCGCCTGGCAGGAGGCCGGCGCGCCCGTGGAGCGGTAGCCGGCCGGCCGCCACCGGCCGGCGCGCCGTTCAGCCCTCGGTCGGGTCGTCGTCGTCCGAGCGGCGCGGGTCGGTGTCGCGGTTGCCCGGGCGGGCGCGCTCGTGGTCGGTGTCCTGCCCCTTGGCCGCCTTGCCCTCGTGCTTGAGGTCCATCTTCTCCTGGTGCGAGGCGTTGTGCGGGGCCTTCGCGCGCTGCTTGCTGGCGCCCGTGGTCGCACCTTCCTCGCTCGGCAGGTGGCCGTGCTCGTGGGCGGCGCGCGCGGCGGCGCGCTTCTGCTCGGGGCTGCCTTCCATGTTGCGCTGCTGGCCGGCCATCCGGATCCTCCGCGTGTGATGTCGGGGTCGAGGTGCACGGGGGCCGGAGTCAACATGCGTACCGCCGGCCGTTAGACTCCCGGCATGGCCGACCCCACCCCGCCCGACCCGCACGCCGTGCCCGCCTGGCTGCTCGGCCGGTGGCGGCTGCTCCGTGCCGAGCCGGGGCTGGACTTCGCGCCGGGCGTGGGGATGGAGTTCGCGGGCGGCGGGAGGCTCCGCTACACCTTCGACGTGGGTGGCCGGGAGCAGGCCGTGGCGCTCGTCTACCAGGTGGCGGGGGACGTGCTGCGCACCGACAACCCCACCGCGCCGCACGCCGTGGAAACCCACTTCCGGCTGGGCCAGGGCGGGGTGCTCGAGTTCGACTTTTCCGGCGTGCGCGCCTGGTTCGTCAAGGAAGCGGCCTGGCGGCCGGCGTAACGCGTGCTTGACGGCACCACCGCGACGCGCTACCGTCGGCGGACCGCCGGGGGCGACCGCCGCCCGGCCCGTCCCCAGACCGAGGTTGCGCCGGTGACCACTGCCCACGCCGCCCTCCCCACCGCCGCGATCGCGTGGCGGCGTCGCCCGGAGGGCGACCGCTAACACCCGGCCAGGGACCCGCCCGGCGCGCACCCCGCGCGCCCACGGCACCGAGCGCGCCCGCCGCGCCGCGAGTCGCCCCACCTGGCCGCACGACGGGTGGGGCGACTTGCATGTCCGCGACCGCAGGCTCGCATGTCTTCGTCCGTCCACCCCGCCGACGCGCCCCCGGCCGCGGCGGACGCGGGCGCGCCCGACCGGCGCCCCTTCTGGTCCGTGGTGCGCGAGGCGCTCCACGGCAGCCAGCACGACTACTCGCGCGGCCCGTTAGGCCGCGCCATCCTGTTGCTCGCCGTGCCCATGGTGCTGGAGATGGCCATGGAGAGCGTGTTCGCGGTGACCGACATCTTCTTCGTCGCCCACCTCGGGCCGGCGGCCACGGCGGCCGTCGGGCTCACGGAGAGCCTGTTGGGCGCCGTGTACGCGCTGGCCATCGGGCTCAGCATCGCGGCCACGGCGGTGGTGGCGCGCCGCGTGGGCGAGCAGGACCCCACGGGCGCGGCACGCGCCGCCGGCCAGGCGGTCCTGTTGTCCGCGGTGCTCGCCGTGCTGCTCGGTGCGGCCGGCGTGGCGCTCGCGCCCACGCTCCTCCGCATGATGGGCGCCACGCCCGACGTGCTCGCCACCGGGCTCGGCTACACGCGGGTGATGCTCGGCGGCGAAGCGAGCATCATCCTGCTCTTCGTCGCCAACGCCATCTTCCGCGGCGCCGGGGACCCGGCCGTGGCCATGCGCACGCTGATCCTCGCCAACGGGATCAACATCGTGCTCGGGCCGCTTCTGATCTACGGCCCCGGGCCGCTCCCCGCGCTCGGCGTCACGGGCGCCGCGGTGGCGACCACGATCGGGCGAAGCACGGGCGCGGCGGTCGCGCTCTGGCAGCTCACGCGCGCCGCGCGCGGCGGGGAGGCCACGCGGCTCCGGCTGCGCGCCGCGGACCTCCGCCCCGACGGGGCGCAGCTCCGCGCGCTCGCCGGGCTGGCCGGGTCGGCGACGCTGCAGAACGCCGTGAACACGGTGAGTTGGGTGTTCCTGGTGCGCGTGGTCGCCGTGTTCGGGGCGACGGCGCTCGCGGGGTACACGGTGGCCATCCGGCTCGTGATCTTCGCGCTGCTGCCGGCGTGGGGGCTGAGCAACGCGGCCGCCACGCTCGTCGGGCAGTCGCTCGGCGCTAAGGACCCGGCGCGGGCCGAACGCGCGGTGTGGACGACGGGGTGGTACAACGCGGCGTTCCTGGGCGTGGTCGGCCTCGCGTTCGTGCTGTGGGCGCCGGCGCTCGTGGGCGTCTTCACGCCCGACGCCGAGGTGCAGCGCGTCGCCGCAAGGTGTCTGCGCATCGTGAGCAGCGGGTTTGTGTTCTACGCCTTCGGGCTCGTGCTCACGGCCGCCTTCAACGGCGCCGGCGACACCCGGACGCCCACCTGGCTCAACCTGCTCGTGTTCTGGGCGTTCGAGATCCCGCTCGCCTGGGTGCTCGCGCGCCCGCTCGGGTGGGGGCCGGACGGCGCGTTCGCGGCCGTCGCCATCAGCTTTAGCACGCTGGCGCTGGTGAGCGCGGTGGTGTTCCGCCGTGGGGCGTGGAAGACGCGCACGGTGTGACGCCCGGCGGTCCGCCCCGCCCGTGTGACGCGGCCCCCCGGCGCGCGGTCTGTCACACGGGCGGGGGCGGCGGCGCGGACGCTTGCGCGCTGACGGCACGGGCCCCACTGTAAGCCGTCCGCGTACCGTGGGCCGCCGCCCCTTCGCACGGGCGGGGCCGAGGAGGGTGCCATGTTGCTGCGTCTGCTCGAATCCCGCCGCGCGCGCCGGTTTGCCGGCACCGCGCTCGCCTCCAGTGTGGCCGTCCACGTGGCGTCGTTCGGCGCGGCGTCCGGTCCCAACGAACGCGGGGCGCGGGACGGCGAGGGACTGATCTCGATCCGCTACCTCCTCCCCCCCGACCGGGTGAAGCAGCCGGTGGGCGAACGCATCCGGTTCGTGACCGTCGGCCAGGGGACGAACGGGTGGATGAGCGGCGTCGACGCGCTCACCGTCGCCGTGCCGGTGGCGGGCGACCGCCCGCCCTCACTGGCCACGACCCCGGTGGAGGTGGTGGACGAGGGCGAGCCGGTGTCGACCACCGCGCTCTACACCGAGGACCAGGTGGACTCGGCGGCCACCCGCGATCCCAACAGCGACGGCCCCGCCTACCCCGACGCCCTGCGCGAGCAGGGCGTGCAGGGCGAGGTGCTCGTGGAGTTCACCGTCGACACCACCGGGCGCGCGGACGTGCGCTCGTTCGAGGTGGTGGAAGCGTCGCACCCGCTGTTCGCGGAGGCGGTGCGCGAGGCGCTGCCGCGGATGCTGTTCACGCCCGCGGTCGCGCACGGGCAGCGGGTGCGGCAGCTCGTCCGGCTGCCGATGAAGTTCCGCCTGGTGGTGCAGGAGAAGGGCGCGGCCTGACGCCGCGCCCGCGCCGGCCCGCGCGCGCCGGCCTCACCCGTCGGCGAGCATCCCCATGGCGTGGTACCCCTTGTCCACGTAGACCGTGGCGCCGGTGATCCCGCGCCCGAGGTCGCTGGCGAGGAAGGCGGCCGTCGCCCCGACCTCGTCGGCGCGCGTGGGCTCGGGGATCGGCGTCGACCGCGCGGCGTAGTCCACCATGCGCTCGATGATGCCGATCGCGCTGGCCGCGCGGCTGGCGAGCGGGCCGGCGGAGATGGTGTTGACGCGCACGCCGAACTTGCGGCCGGCCTCGTAGGCGAGGAGCCGGGTGTCACTCTCCAGGGCGGCCTTGGCGCTCGACATCCCGCCCCCGTACCCCGGCACCGCGCGCTCGCTGGCCAGATAGGTGAGCGACACGAACGAGCCGCCGTCCCGCATGAGCGGGCCGAGCCGCTGCACCATCGACACGAGCGAGTAGGCGCTCGTGCTCACGGCCGACAGGTAGCCCGCGCGGCTCGTCTCGAGGAGCGGCTTCTTCACCTCCGGCCCGTTGGCGACGGCGTGCACGACCACGTCGAGCGGGCGCTCGCCGAAGTCGGCGACCAGGCGGTCCGCGAGACCCTGGACGGTGAAGTCCCCCCGCTCGGCGTACCGCTTGTTCGCGCGCAGCTCCTCGGGCGCGTCGGCCAGCGTGTCGAAGCTGGCGTCGAGCGGGTAGACGCGCTCGAACTCCAGCAGCCCGCCGCCCGGAAGCTGGCGGGAGGCGTCCATCTTCCCGCGCTCCAGCAGGTTGAGGAAGATGTTGAGCGCGGGCGGCCAGGTGCCCACGCACACCGTGGCGCCGGCGCGGGCGAGCGCGTGGGCGATGGCGAAGCCGTACCCGTTGTCGTCGGCCACGCCGGCGACCAGCGCGCGGCGGCCCGTGAGGTCGATGGGGAGCATGCGCCAAACGTAACGGGCCGCCCGGGGCGGGAGCCGCGGGCCCACTTCTCGCCGGAGGGGCCGGACATGCCCAACGCCGCCGCCGCCCTGCCCCGCGCCCTCGCCGTCGAGGTGTGGTCCGACATCGCGTGCCCGTTCTGCTGGATCGGTGAGCGGCGGCTGGAGCGCGCGCTCGCCGGGCTCGCGGCGGAGTGGCCGGAGGTCGCGGTGACGCGGCGGTGGCGGCCCTTCCAGTTGCAGCCGGACCTGCCACGGCCGGGGCTGCCGTGGGCGGAGTTCGCGCGCGCCAAGTTCGGCGGCGAGCGGGAGGCCGAGCAGGCGTTCTTCCACGTCGCGCGCATGGGGGCGGCTGACGGGCTGGAGTACCGCTTCGACCGGATCGCCGCCGCGCCCAACACCGCGGACGCGCACCGGCTAGTGCTGCACGCCGAGTCGGCCGCGGGCGGCGAGGCGGGCGCGCGGGTGAGCGATGCGCTGTTCGCGGCCTACTTCCGCGACGGGCGGCACGTGGGGGAGCGCGCGGTGCTGGCCGACGTGGCCGCCGAGTGCGGGCTCGACCGCGCCGCGGCCGTGGCGATGCTGGAGGGCGACGCGCACGCGGCGGCCGTCGCGGAAAGTCAGCGGCAGGCCGCGCGGGTCGGCGTGCGCGGGGTGCCGTTCGTGGTGCTGGGCGGGCGGCTCGCGGTCAGCGGGGCGCAGCCGGACGCGGTCTGGGCGCGGGCGGTGGCGCAGGCGTTAGGCGCGCCTGCCTAACGGGCTGCGTCACCCCCGGCGCGCGGACCCTTGCCCGCGAACACGTCGACCACGGGTAACTGGAATCCGGACAGGGCGTCCGCACCCTCCAGGACGCCAGTCTCGTCGAGCAGGCGCACTGGCGCATCCACGGCGTGTACCTCGACCGTCCGATCCTCCTCGTCGATCAACCAGACCTCCCGGCCCCCGGCCTCGAAGTAGTCGGCGACCGTTCGGAGGATGCCCGGACGGCGTTCGCTCGGCGACACGACCTCGACGGCCAGGTCCGGCGCGCACGGCCAGCCACCGTGGGAAGGAGGTGGGCCCGGCACGCGCGCCGCACTCAGGAACGAAACGTCCGGGACGCGGACCCGATGTGCCCCGAGCGTGAACGGGACATTGTCCCCGAACACCTGACCGAGGCGGCGCTGAGCGACGAACGCGTCGAGTGCACGCTGCACGTTCCTGGCGATCCAGCCATGCGAGGGCGGTGGCGCCGTGACCTCGACCACCTCATCGTCCACCAGTTCGGCGTGCTCGGGCACGTGCGGATCGTCGTAGAACGCATCGGCGGTCATCAGCCTGGTGTTCGCTACCGTCGCCATCCGTCCCTCCGGTTCGCCGTCCCAACGTGTGCGGGGCCGCCCAAACGTTACGCTCGGCGGCCCCGCGCTGTCACACCGCGCCTGTCGCGCGCCCTAATCCCCCGCCGGCTCCGGGGCGAACCCGCCGGCGGGCGCCGGCCGCCGGGCGGCGGCCTCGGCCCGCGCGCGGCGCCGGGCGAAGCGCGCCGAAAGCCCCGTGCGCCACCCGTCGAAGATCTCGTAGATCACCGGGATCACGAACAGCGTGAGGATGGTGCTTGTGATAGTGCCGCCGATGACGGCTCGGCCTAACGGTGCCCGGAAGTCCGCGCCCTCGCCGAGGCCGAGCGCGACCGGGACCATCCCGGCGATGAGCGCGAGCGTCGTCATCAGGATCGGGCGCAGGCGCGTGCGGCCGGCCTCGACCAGTGCCTCGCGGATGGGCATCCCGCGCTCAGCGCCCCACTTGGCGAAGTCCACGAGCAGGATCGCGTTCTTGGCCACGATCCCCATCAGCAGGATCACGCCGATGAGCGACATGATGTTGAGCGTGTCGCGCGTCAGGATCAGCGCCAGCACCACGCCGATGAGCGACAGCGGCAGCGAGAGCAGGATGGCGAGCGGGTCCAGGAAGCTGCCGAACTGCATGACGAGGATGAGGTACATGAGCAGCACCGCCGTGCCGAGCGCCACGCCGATGCTGCCGAACACCTCGGCCTGGTCCTTGGCCTGGCCGCCCTGCACCACCTGGTAGCCGGCCGGGAAGCGGATCTCGCGCCCGACGGCGGCGTTGAGGTCGCCGAGGACCTGGTTGAGCGACCGCCCCTCCACGTTGGCGCCCACCGTGACCACCCGCTTGCGGTCGAGGTGCTCGATCTGCGCCGGCCCGGTGCTCGGGACGATGCTCGCCACCTGGCCTAACGGGACCACGGTGGGGCCGGCCGCGCCGCCCGGCAGCACGAGCGGGATCCGCGCGAGGTCGGCCGCGTTCTGGCGCGACTCGGCGGGGAGCCGGACGCGCACGTAGGCCGTCTGCCCGCGCGGGTCGACCCAGGTGCCGGCGTCGACGCCGGCGAAGGCGGGGCGGAGCGCCTGGGCGATCTGCCCCACGCTCAGGCCTAACGAACCCGCGAGGCCGCGGTTGACGTCCACGCGCAGCTCCGGCTTCTGCCCCTTGCTGCTCAGCCCGACGTCCACCGCGCCGGGCACGCGCCGGGCGATGCGGGCCACCGAGTCGGCGAGTTGGGCGAGGAGCTGGCTCTCGGTGCCCTGGAGCTGGAGCTGGACCTGCCGCTGGCCGCCGTTGGGGCCGCCGCTCTCCAGGATGTACGCGGTCGCGCCGCCCACCCGGCGGAGCTCGCCGCGGAGGCGGGTCGAGAACTCGCGCTGGCTCAGGTTGCGGTCGGCCTTGGGCTTGAGGCGCACGTACACGCTCGCGGCGTCCACCGCGCCCGTGCCGCTCGCCGAGCCGACGGTGGTGTACGTGTACGCCACCTCCGGATGGGTGCGCACCTGCCGCGCGACGTTCTCGGCCGCGAAGCGCGTGTACTCGAGCGACGAGCCGGGCGGGGCCTCGACGCTCACCGTGACCTCGGAGCGGTCGCTGTCCGGCACGAAGCCCGCGCCGCCAAACAGCGCCTGGAGCGCGACCGCGCCGACGAGCGAGCCGATCGCGAGCAGCACCATGCTCTTGGGGTGGTCGAGCGCCCAACCGACGCCGCGGGTGTAGCGCTCAGTCTGGCGGTCGAACCAGCGGTTGAACCGGTCGAGCGCCCGCGTGAGCCAGCTTTTCTTCTCCTCCGGCACGTGCGGGTCGGGCCAGTAGGCCGAGAGCATCGGGTCGAGCGAGAACGACACGAAGAGCGACACCAGCACGGCGGCCGCGATGGTGAGGGCGAACGGCTTGAACCACTGGCCCGCGAGCCCGCTCATGAACCCGACCGGCACGAATACGGCGACGATCGAGAACGTCGTCGCGGCCACGGCGAGCCCGATCTCGTCGGTCCCCTCGTGCGCGGCTCGGGTGTGATCCTTCCCCATCTCGACGTGGCGTACGATGTTCTCGCGCACCACGATCGCGTCGTCGATCAGGATGCCGATCGCGAGCGACAGGCCCAGCAGCGACATCGTGTTGAGCGTGAAGCCCAGCGCGAGCAGCGGGACGAAGCTCGCCAGCACGCTCACCGGCAGCGCGAGGCCGGTGATCACGGTCGAGCGCCACGAGTTGAGGAAGACGAACACCACGAGCACCGTGAGCAGCGCGCCCTCCACGAGCGCGCTCTGCACGTCGCGGACGGAGTTCTCGACGCGCGCCCCGGCGTCGCGCACCAGCTCGAGCGAGACGCCGGGCGGGAGCTGTGCGCGGAGCGCCGCGACGCGCGCCTTGACCGCGTCGCTCACGGCGGTGGTGCTGTAGCCCTTGCTCTTGACGACGTCGAGCCCGATGGCCTCGCGGCCGTTGAAGAACGCCGAGCTGCGGCGGTCGGCGCTCCCGGCCTCGACCGTGGCCACCGAGCCTAACGGCACGGCCGTGCCGTTGCGCGTCGCGACCGTCAGCCGCAGGAAGTCCTGCGGGTTGGCGAGCTTGCCCTCCAGGCGGATGGTGCGCTCGGTGCTGCTGTTGGTCACCTGCCCGACCGGCGCGGCCAGGTTCTGCGCGCGGAGGGCGGCCACCACCTGATCGACGCCCACGCCGGCCGCGGCCAGCCGCTGCGGGTCGAGCGTGACGTTGAGCGTGCCGGAGTCGGCGCCGGCCACCGTCACCTGCGCCACCCCCGCGATGGCGCGCAGGTCGCTGCCGATGGTGCGGTCGGCGATCACCGTGAGCTGCGCCGGGTCGAGCGTGCGGCTCGTGAGCGCGAGCGAGACGATCGGGAGCTGGTTGGGGTCGAACCGCTGGACCACCGGCTCGATGATTTCCTGCGGCAGTTGGGCGCGCTCCGCGCTGATGGCGTCGCGCACGTCCTGCGTGGCCTGGTCCACCGGCTTGGTGAACTGAAACTGCACGATGATCTGCGCGAAGCCGTCGGTGCTCGTCGACCGGAGCTGGTCCAGGCCCGCGATGCTGGAGAAGCGGTCCTCCAGCCGGTCCACGACCTCGCGCTCCACCTGCTCGGGGCTGGCCCCCGGATACGGGACGCCGACGAACACGATCGGCGCGTTGAGGTCGGGGAACTCGTCCGTGTCGAGACGGAAGAGCGCCACGAGCCCGAACACGGCGAGCGCGATCATCGTGACGACCGTGATGATCGGCCGCTTTATGGCGAAGTCGGAGATGAACATGACGGGCAGGAAAGACGCGCGGGTCGTGCCAGGGACCGCCCGCGCCGCGGCCTCGGCGGCGCGCCGTCAGCGCCAGCGCACGGCGGCGAGCACGTTGGTGTAATCGTCCGACCACGCCGGACCGTTGCGTGTGGCGGGAAGCGCGCGCCAGCCGGGCGCGGCGGGGAGCGTGCCGAGCGCCGCCGGCGTGCGCGCGAGGGCCACCCAGGCGGAGCTCGTCAGGAAGGGGTGGCGCCGCGACGCGCCGCTCACGTCGCGCCCCACGGCCGCGGCGAGCCCGAGCTCCCCCGCGAGCCGCGCGACCACCGGCACCAGGTCGAGGTAGCGGTTGCTGACGTGCACGGCGAGCACGCCGTCGGGCGCGAGGCGCGCGACGTCCAGGGCCAGCGCCTCGCGCGTGAGCAGGTGCGTGGGGATGGCGTCGGAGCTGAACGCGTCGAGCACCAGCAGGTCGTACGCGGCCTGTGGCGCCCCGGCGAGCCGGAGCCGGGCGTCGCCGAGCACGACGGTGCTGCGGGGCGGGCAGTCGCGGAGGTAGGTGAAGAGGCGCGGGTCGCGGGCGAGGCGGGCCATGAGCGGGTCCACCTCGTAGAACGTCCATCGTTCCCCGCTCCGCCCCCAGCACGCCAGCGACCCGGTCCCGAGCCCCACGACGCCCACGCGGCGCGGCGCCGCGCCCTCGGCGAGCCGCGGCACGCGGGCGAAGAGCGCGCCGAGGGGGCCGCCGGCGTGGTAGTAGGTGAGGGGGACGCGGCGGTAGGCGGGGCGGGTGTCCTGCGCGCCGTGCAGCGTGTTGCCGTGCTGCAGGTGGTGGTACGTGGCCGACGCGCGGACGGTGTACGCGCCGTAGAAGCTGCGCGCGCGGACCAGGAGGCCGCCCGCGCGCGCCCGCTGGCCCGCGGCGCCGCCCGCCAGGACGGCGGCGACGGCGAGGGCAAACGTCGCGCGGTGCGCGCGGGCGGCGAACGCGAGGCCCGCGGCGACGAGCCCGAACAGTGCCGCCGGCACCACGTCGCGGGCGCCGGGGGCGATCGGGAGGCGGGCGGCCGCGGCGTACAACAGCGCGGCCGCGGCGAG